>ERZ1026776.8-NODE-8-length-165873-cov-8.190184_pt1 | contig 165873 bp, 202 predicted proteins | sample MGYA00380125_ERZ1026776 | MGnify/ENA primary metagenome ERZ1026776 (study PRJEB33269, sample SAMEA4719761) | human gut metagenome | biome: human-associated habitat; feature: organic feature; material: feces | place: Cameroon | collected 2013-10 ...
GATACGGAATCCTGTAGATTATTTACAGCAGTAGTTAAACTTGATATAGCGTTTTCAAGTCTGTTGAGTTCAGCAGCTGTAATGGGCGTACCGGAAGTAGCGTTGTCCGCCCATGTTTTCTTAGTAAACGACAGGCTTGCTTGCTCGGCTACTGCATTAACTTGGGATGCTAAGCTAGCTGCTTGAGTAGCTAAGCTAGCAGCTTGCACTTGGTTGTCGGCAATAGTGCTAAGCAGCGACGTTGTGTTTTCCTGAAGGTGCGCAGTTCGCTCCTGGTATTCGTCAAGCGTAATGGGCTTAACAGTGTCAAGCGTTTGGATGTTAGAGTCAGCCATGTTTAACTCCAGATAATTTATCACTTAGGTACAAATAATTTTTTTACTTGGATTGAAGAGCTGCAATAGCATCGTCAATGTAGGGCTTAACTTTTTCGGGAACGTCTTCCTTTTTCTTTAAGCCTGCAAGAATAAGTCGAGCGTATGACTTTGCAATAATCTTTTCCATACAGCTGCTCCTTTAGTTAGCGGAAGTTGCAGTGGTTAAGGCTTCGTACAAGCTGACAATTGCTTGGTCAGTGTCAAGCTGGGAAGTTTCAAGCTTTGAAACTCTTTCAGGAGCTGAGTTTAAAAACTCCTGCTGCTCCTGTTGCTTCTTTTGCTGTGCAGCTGCTTCAGCTTCAGCTTGCTTTTGCGCTTCCTCTGCTTCCTTCTTTTCCTTTTCCTTTTGAGCAAGTTCCTCAGCAGTGTACGCAGTGTAAATGAGTACGTCCTCGTACTCGTCCCAAGCAGGTTGATACTCAACCTGCGGCGTAACAAGCCTGTGCTCGTACATCTCCCCTTCGTGGCCAAACGTGTCGTCGCTAGCGTCCACGGAGGAAATTAAAACGTCCTCGTACACTGCTTCAGCAAACGGAATAGCTTCGTGATGCTGAATAAGGCGCTTGCCCGGCGTTGTGTAGCCCTTCTCCATGTCAGCGTTAGCTACTGCGTTGCCCTCCGCGTCAAGAACGGGAATTTCGTCAACAACTGCTTGCATTATTTTGTCCTCCAGTAGCGAGTAATTCCTTCAAACTGATACGTGTTCGTGTCCTTAACCCACGTACCGCCAAACATGTTTGCAGGGCTTGTGGACGACACTGATGTCTTTTGTTCGTACACGGAGCCGACAGGGTAAATAACGTCAAGTAAGCTTGAACTGTTTGCTTTTGCGTTTAATGCAGTTGACACAACAGCGTTTTGAATAGCGTTTCCGCTTGTCGTGCTGAGCTCTGCATCTACAAGAACAGGATAACTAGTAGTTGCCATGTACAAATCTCCTTACTGTAAATTCTCAATATATACGGTTCAGCAGCATATGCGCAGTTTTATCTTTTTTGGATTTGTTAATTTGTATAACATTTGGTATAGTCTTTTTAAGCTTACGTACAAAGGAGGCGCGCTATGAAACTTGATGACTTTGCAACGCAGTACTACTTCCCTGTTACAAAAGCGAACGTTCGAGAAAACACGTACGCAGGGTACGTAAGCTCGTACAACTTGTACGTTAAGCCTGCGTTTGGAAACGTTGCAATGGAAAGCATTACAGTTTCCGATGTCGAAAAATGGGTTAACGAAATAGAGCGCCCAGGCGCTGCAAACAAAGCGTTTATGACGCTTAGGCAGCTTCTTAGAAAAGCAGCTGATTACGATATGTACGAAGGAAAGGACCCTACAAAATGTCACATTAAGCTAAGGAAAACAAAGGGCAACGAATCAAAAATTTTAACCGCTGAGGAAGTTGCACAGCTTCTTAAGGCGTTTAAGGGTCATCCGCTTGAAGCATGCGTTATATGCTCGGTTACGCTGGGACTTAGAAGATGCGAGTCCTTTGGCCTAAAGTGGGAGGATATTGACGTGCAGACGGGTGCCGTTCACGTACGCAGAAGCAGGCAAACCGTAAACGGCGTTGAACGCGTATATGACCCTAAAACAAAAAAGTCCAACAGGGTTTGCTATCTTCCGGATTTTGCAGTTAAACGACTAAATCAAATTAGAAAGGAGGAAAGCAGCTGGATACTTCCTGTGCCCGTCGACAAAGCTGCTGCAATGTACAAGTATCACTGCAACAAGTGCAACGTAGCGTACACTCCGTTTATGAATTTACGTCATACGTGGGCTACGCTGCTTGCGCAAAACAACGTTGACATTGTGTTTATAGCAAACATGCTGGGACACACTGAAATTGACATGGCGTACAAAAGGTACATTAAGCCCACGGAGGAAAGCTACAAGCAAGTTCAAAAAGTGTACAGCAGCGTTGTACGTCAGCCAAATAAACTTGTTTTCAAGCTTGTCGCAAGGATAAAGGAAAAGGCTAACTTGTTGGCTAGCCTTGTAAGCAAATTTAATGTGTCAAACAAGCTTGGACTTGTAGGGGCGTAAGCTACACGTCAATTACTTTAAGTCTGTTGCTTACTGCACATGCTATTTGGCTTGCTGCGCACTTTAACGTTTCCAGCGTTACAATGTTGCTGTCGTGCTGCGTACTTGCGACGTTGTTAGCGTAGTAGGTACAGGATTGCTTGTGTGCGGAAACAAGTTCGCTTGCGTTGAATGAAGCACCTTGATACGGATTGTTCCATTTTCCATTTGTGCTGGGTACGTACTTAGGTTGCGGGTTTGCTAGCGCCATAGCGTCAGTAAACGCAAACTTGCCTCCTACGCTGAGCCTTCTTAAGCTGTAGCACTCGTTAAACAAGTTGTAGACTGGCGTGCCCTTGGGAAGAGCTATGCGCGAAATGTTTATGCTTTGACATGAAATGCACCCGCTAAACATCTCATCCGCGGACGCTATGCTCTCAGCTGTGCAGTTTGACAAGTTAACTTCCGTAAGCGACTTGCAGTTCATAAACATTCTGCTTACGTTAGTGCAAGTTGACAAGCTAAAGTTGCTAAACTCCACAACGCTAAGAGATTGCAGCGCGTAAAACATGTTGTGCGCGTCCGCTGTGCATATATCGTCGTCGGAATGTACAATTAGCTGCGTGTTGTCCTTGCTAAGCAGAGCGCGTACCGAGTTATCCTTGTTTTTGCTTACGTCAATAGCGGAATTAAATTTAGATGCGTCGACGCTTACATTTGCAGTGTACTCAAATGCAATTGACACCAATGCGCTTTGCACGCTATCGCTAGCAGCTTTAATTGCAGCGTTAAATTCAACTCCAGGAAGCAAGTACGCGCTCATATGCTATCTCCGACCCACTATCTTTAAAAGCGCAACTCGGTTGTCAGCAGTAATGTCGCTTTCAACCATAGTAACTACGCCGCTTTCAACAGTTTCGGATATATGGGACTTTGCAGTTATTCTAAACGTTCCGTCCGAAAGAACAATGCCCGTAGCGTACACAGTCTCTCGGATAATGGACGTGCCGCCCACTGTTTGCGTAGTGTCGGTGTCCAAGCTTGCGCACGCTTTGTTGCACCAGTTGTACGTGTACAGTCCGTCATTTCCGTACGGAAGACCGTGAAGTCTTGCGGAGAACTGAGTACCCGTTCCTCTGTCGTAAAACACAAACTCAAGGCTCTCGTAAACGCAAGCGTTTACGTTTACGCTGCCTTCAAGATTGCCGGAAGTTACGCTATAGTCAACATTAGTAGTAACGCCGGTGCTTGTTGTGTTTGCTTTTGCAATTAAGCTGTACAGAACGTCATCCTTGGGCTGCAAGGCGTGACGCTTTGAGTTCATGTCGTAGTAAAAGCCGCTTACGTCCTTAGTGGAAATAAGCTGGCCGCTCACAACAGCAACGCTGTTAAGCTTGCTGTGGTTTACTGCATACAGCTTGCATTTCATATAGCTGCTCCTTAACTATACGCAACTTACTTGGACATGTTGTCAAGTACTTTTTGAGCCTTAACAGCGTTCTTAGTCCAGTTGTTGTTCTTCCAGTAATTCCATATCATGGAAGCTGCCATAAGCACAACAAGCACTATTTGGTAAGCTGCGTCGAGATTGAACTCAAACCCAATCATGGAAAACACAGTAGTTGCGACCATAAACAGGGCGCGAAGAGTTGCAAGGACGCGGTTGCGCGTAAGCTCAACGTCTCCAATTTCAATATCGAAATCGGGTATCATGTCCTCTGTTACGGAAGATGTTGTTTCCTGCATGTTAGTTTCAGCGTTTCCGGACATGTTAAAATTCCTTTCTGCCGGTTATGTCTATAGGAGTCTTGGCGTCAAGTATGGACGGATAGCTGTCCTGATGACGATACAGCGTTTTAACTTTTTCTATAATTTCGTCAGCATAGCTGTTTCCATGCATTAAATGGTAGGATTCCGCAAGCTCACAAAGACATTTAAAGGATGTGTCGCTTATATATCCTTGCTGCAACGCAGTGTTGCACATGTCGATAATAAGCGCTCTAATAATGTTTTTAGTAGCCATCATGCTTACTTTGTGCTCGTGCGTAAACATCTCAAACGCTTCGCGCATTTCGGCCATGTTTTTGCGCTCTTCCTTTATGCCCTTAATAGCTTTTAGAGCCCATCCGCCCACTGCTCCTATTGCCATAAGAACAATTCCGCTTATTATTGAGGGCATAGCGGGCTGCATCCATATTGGTACGTCCACAGCTTTGCATCCTTTAATACACGTAAAACAATCCAACGTTACAATGTAAAGAAGGTGCTTTTGCTATAATGGAACATTAGGGTTCAGCATCCAGGATGCATAATATATTGTGCGGCCTGGAGGATATGACGCCGGAAGAGCAGTTACTTTTTGAGCTGTGCATCCTGCGTCAGCATACCATCCAAGGAAAATGCTGTTAGCTTTTGATATTGTGGGCATGCTTGAATAAGGAACGGAGCTGCCCGTTTCGCCTATTAAAAAGTTAGGGTTGTCGGGCTGCTTGTCAAATACAATGTCGTCCGCGCCGTTTGTTCTGAATTCTATTATGCTGTAGTCGTCGCTGTAAACAGCTACTTGAGGTACGCCGCTGTCCGCAATAGGCCCCCAGCGACAAGGTCCTACTCTTCTGCGCATGCTGTTTGAGTCGTAAAACAAGTCGCTGTTGTCCTTCGAAGCAATAACTTGCCCGTCCGCAATCGGCACAGTGTCAACTAAATCCCTATTTGCTATTACAAACTTAACGTCCATAGCAGCCTTCCTAGAAAAGCACTTCGTATCCAGGGTACTCCCGCTCAACGCACTTGCTAATAAACGTCATAACGGCTTTCATACCTTGCTGTACGTTATTGAAGGTACCCACGCCAAACGTTTTGCAGCCCATTGTCTTTTGCTTAGGAGTAAGCTGTACCATGTTTACTCGTATTTTATTTGAGTACGTTGTTACGCTTATTTCGACGTCCATTTCGCCTACGTTGTCGCGAACTTCCTTGGGCAGCATGTACTTATCGGCTACGTCCTTTGGTATTTGATACAGTATTGTGCAGTCCACAATGCACTCGTTGCTGTCCTTGCGCTTGCTAAGCGTGCCCAGCAGCTTTTTGCTTATGCTTTTCCCGACAGTGTTTACAAGCTTCGTAGGGTTTAAGGGTGCAGCTGCGCTAACAATGTATCTATACATTATAGTCTGTTCTTTCTATCCGTCCACTTGCCGTTTTTCATTGAGTACAAGCCTCCGCCGCTGCGGTTACATGACATCCATTGCCCGTTTTTCAAAATTTCAAACGGAAAGTAGTCCATAAGTCTTTTTAGGCCAGGTATTGTTACTTTGGTAGGAACAGCTTTAACGTTTTGAGTAGTTCCCCAGTTGTCCTGGTAGTATCCGCAGCCACACAAGTAAATGTATCCGTCAAAGTTTTCCTTATTGCTTGACCAGCCAAAATTTTTCTCAAGGTTTCCTATAGTCACCCAGCCTGCGGAACCAGTCCAATTTCCGTTATATCTGGAGTTTAAATCGTCCCATCCTGCATTTGCCCCTAGCCCAATTTGCCAGTGAAACAGTCGACCGTTTGGCGCAAACGATGTCGATCCGTAGTCCTCTGCATATTGAGCAGTTTGTTTTTTTAGCGACACAAACCCGGTTGAAGGAGTGGAGGATGCGTTTTGCACCCCTGAAACTAACGTGCTTCCGTTGGAAAGTACCATATCCAGGCGATTTGTTCCGGACGCTGAGTTAATAGTAAAGTATTCCTTGTACAGTATCATGCAAGCCATGTAATCGCTCATCTGTCTGCATGATCCAGGAAACACGTAGTCAAACCAAACGCCTCTGCTGCCGCGTGCACCTGTGTACGAACCCGGTACTATTTTTATTTGAGCGTCAAGATTTTCGTTTACGCGAACGCATATGTAAATGTCAACGTAGCAGCTAACAGCAGTTGTACGCGAACCCGGAAGCACAAAGAAGCTTTCAGCGTAGTTTACGCCGCCTCTTCCGCTCTGCGTAATTCGCGTAGGGTTTTTAATTTCGAGCCACGTGTGACCACCTTGCGTGTACTTTGCTAAGCCCGCGTCTCCATATAAATCCGCCACAGCTACTCCCTGCCTATTCTTTCGCACTTTGTCCAGTTAAGAACTACGTATCCGTTTTTGTCAACAACTTTGTTTCCGCTGCTGTCCAAAGTGCTTTTAAGCCTGTACACAGTGTTGTCGTCCAAGGGTTTTACAGGCTCGGGCGGAGTAGCAGGAGGAATATCGTACTCCTCCATTTTCAGCGTAATTTGCTGTGCGTCTCTGTTGCTTGACAGCGTTAATGAGCTTTCTCCGGTGGAATCTCGGCTTCTAGCCCACCAGCTAACGGGTACTATAAACCCGTGAAACACGTACGGGTCGTAGTTTGCGTCTATTTTATCCTTAAAGAAGTCAGGGTCGTACTTAATTAAGCCGCGTGCGTCCATATCCGCTTTCGAAAGCGTAATTGAGCACACAGCAGCGTCTCCTGAGGACTCGTTTCCGCTGTACGGGCTGTCAATTGATATGTTGGACGAAGCAGTAGCTAAGTCCGATTCATAGTCAAGTCGAACGCCATCGGATTTTCTAGTGCAGGAGCTTGTCGACACGTGAATAGTTTTTCCGTCAACGTGCACGCGAGGGTAACTGTTTGCGTTGTAGCCGTTAAACTTTCCTTTGTCCCTAAAGCAGTCTCCCCACATTACGATGTCGTGGTTTCCTGCCGGTATGCTTGAAGCGTACGGCTCGTATCTTAGATCCTTGCCTCCGAAATAATAGATAGTGTCAGCGTATGTAATTCCAAATATAGGATTGCTGTTGTACGCAACTTTGTTTAAGTCGTTGCACGCACGCTCCCACCACGTTCTAGGATACGGATACTTGTCAACGTAGCTTCCTTTTGCATACGTGTAATATGGCCAGTCAAACGCGTGCTTGTACGTGCCGTCCTCGTTGCGGTCGTTGTTTAAGTTGTACTGGCCTTGGTTAAACATGTTAGCGTAGTGACCCATAAACCAGCTTAGGGACGTGCCGTTAAAGTAGCCGCCTCCGGAAGTTCGAGCGGACGTAACAGCTTTTATGTGAAAGTACGTTACATCCAGTCGTATTTTAATATCCGTTTCATCCGACGAGTCACAGAACAGCCTGTACGCCATGCGTCCGGACACATCGCAAAACCCTCCGCACAGAACGTGCGGAAGGTCTATAAACAAGTCGCTGCTGTACTGCTTAAATGCCATGCAGCTTCACCTACTTGGAGTGTATGTCGTTTTCGCTGTTGTCAGCGCGACTTCTGATAAAGTTAGTTGCGTTTGCGCCCACTTGATCTCCGGAGTAAATGTTCAGCTTAGCTCTGGGAATAGCTCCGTCGTTTACGTTGGGTTTAATGACAGTTCCGTCCTTGTCCTTGCTCCAGGAGAACGTGGGCTTTTTAAGCGTGCCTGCGCTTGTGCCATTGTCGTAGTTGTCATTTAAGTCAACGTTTTCATATGACACTGTAAGACCCAACGTGCCCTTAGGATTGTAAATTGTTTTAAGAAGCTCGTTTAGCAAGCTAACAATAGTGTCAACGCCGCCAGTGCCCTGGTACATCTGACTAAGCAGGTACTTGTCACCGTCCTTGCGGTGCGTAATCTCGTTTTTAATTTCAGCTTCTATCTCGTCAAGACGCTGATCTATGTAGTTAAATCTAGCAAACGCTTCGTCGATAAAGTCCTTAATAAGCTGATACGGGTCTATTTCAATGCTGTACCATCCGCCGTGGTCGCCGTTTTTAATAGCGTTTCGATCATCGGATTGATACTTGTTTTCAACTGAAAATCCGAGTTTTGTGTCGCTTGCGTATGGGTTGTTTACGCTGTTTGTAGTAACAGTTTCCCTGCCGGATTCGGATCTTGAAGGGTCGCTGCACTGGGAAACAACGTTAGCGTCTCGAGTGCTTCCGTACCAATGCGAAGGGTCCGTTGTGCCCTTCCACTTTGTTGTAGCTGTTCCGAAGTTGTCCTTGCCCGTTTTATCCGTAGCAGTGTTGGATCTGCGGGAGTACACTTTTGTGTCAAGCAAGTTGTTTGACGTTACTTTAATAAGAGGCTTATCCTTGTAAGCTTCTATTTTAACGTTCCGGCTTCCGCTTCTTAAGCTGCTGCGCATTAAGTACTCGGATGCAGGAGATGAAACAAACTGTATTTTTGCGCACCACGGATATGCTTCAGGGCCTATAAAGTCGCCGTCGCATTTGTTTTCAGTGTGGGTAGCGCCAAAGTCAAACTTGGAAATGCCGCGAAGCACTGATCTGTTTGTAAAGCCAGTTAGGAGAATGGGAAGATCGTTTGTAATGGGCTCCATAAACGTTAAGCGTATAACGGGCTTTTTGTTTAAATCGGGAGTAAAGTCCTTGTACGGCGTGCCCAGTCCGCTTGTTTTCCAGTAGCCTGGTTGCAGCACTATGCCGTCGCATATCTTTATGTACTCGTTTAGCTGCTTTTGAACTGCTGTAAACGATATGTTGCTCATGTCAGCAGTTGTGTCAACACCCAGCTCACTTGACACGTTTCCTAAGGGCACAGTGGACGTGTTAACGTTTACAGCGTTGTCCGACGGGCTGGAAGCCTGCTTGTTGCTTATTAAGGAGCCGTAGTCCTCTACAACTGTAGCCCATCCTCTAGCATCGTACTTGCACTTGCCGTAGAAGAACGACGCTATAATGGAGTTACCCGCAGCAACGTGACTTCCTTCGGGTAAGTCAAGTTGGTACACGTACATGTTTTTGCCAACAGCTGTACCTGAGCCTGCAGGTACTTTAAGTATTAAGGAGCTTCCTGTTGCTAAGGACGAAGCAAGCCATTCTCGTTCCGTGCAAACGTCAAAGTCAGCGTCAACAGATTTAAGCTGTCGCACGTATTCCTCATATGAGGACATACCAACTACGCGTCCCTCTGAGAGTATCTCTTTTGTCATGATGCGCTCCTTGACTACTCTTCTTTAACTTTGGCAACAACGTGGCCGTTTTCGTCTATTTCAACTGTAGCGGGCAGCTCGTCGTCCTCGTATTGATACGTTGCGGTTAAATGTCCTTCGTTTGTTAAGTTAAACTTAGCAAGAGCTGTGTCCTCGTCCTCGTATGTGCAAAGCAGTCTGCTGTTATCCGGCGTCATACTAAACTTCATGTACGTAGCACCGGAAGCAACCGTCGAAACTTTGCAGGGCACTTCAGTAACATCCGTTACTCGTCCGTACTTGTCCACAGTTATGCGAGGAACCTGTATGTACTTGCCCTCAAACGTTGTAAAGTTGTCAGCGTTTGCAACTGGGCCGTATGTGCCCGCTTTTACACCCGTTTCGGTAAGATTAAACGTTAAGCTAACAAGCTCAAGTCCGTTTCCTGCTTTGTAGGAATCCCATGTTCCGTTAGCTCTTAAAAATTTGTTTTGACTTCCGCGCACAGGAGCAGGAGCAAATCCGTGCTTGCCGTCAGCAGTATCGCTGCACCCTACCATGTCGCTGGACTCAACGTACGACCATGTGCCGTCACCGCGTAAAAACTTAGCGGAATCGGACGCTTGCGGAGAAGGTACAAGTCCTTGCGTGCCGTTTGCTTTTGCAGTTGCACCTTTGAAAACTGCGTACGTAGTGTCGGTAAACTTTGCGTTTTCGGGTACGTCGCATTTAACGGAATGGCTGCAACGAGTTGCTACGCCGTTAAGCAGATACACAGCGGTAAAAGCATCGCCGACTGTGCTGGTTCCTAGCTTGTCCGCTACGTCCGCTTTAGGCGCTTTGTCAACGCTTTCCGCTTTTTTGGCTACATCCGCTCTAGCTGCTGACGTAGCTTTTCCGTTAAACTGAACAGCTGAAATAGTTCCGTTCTTTAAGTCAGCGTAAACGTTTTCATTCCAAAACAAGTACCAGTAGTTTGACCCATCTGACCCAGTTAAATATACCTTTTCAAGGTCAGCGGATTGCATAAGCGTTATGTACTTATCCGTGTCCTTGCTAGCTATAAGCTCATATCTTTTATTGCCGTCATTCCAGGCGTAAATGCCGTCATTGCTGTTGCCTGTAACAAGCGCATACAAGCAGTCAGGGTCTCCTACTTGCGCTAAGTCCTTAACAACGCTTACGCCTCTAACGTTTCGACGAACGGAGTTCATGTCGTAGTACAAGCCGTTGCGATCCTGCAACGCTATAACTTGTCCGTCAACAACAGGAACTGAGCTTACGTTGTTTTTTGATACTGTTATAAATTTAACGTCCATATGTGCTACCTTAAAGTCTAAGACGTGGATTTAGCTTAGACGCTGTTCCAGTATCCACGCTATGGAGTCCTCCACGAAGTCCTTTTCAGCAAACTGTATCTCTGTATTTGAAGCGCTAGTTACTCTGCCGTACTTATCCACAGTAATTTGAGGTACTTTTACGTTGCCATTTACAGGTCCGTATGTTCCCGCTGCTACACCCGACTCGGGCTTGTATCCAGCTGACTGCAAGTCACCGCTGCTTGATACGCTAGCAACGTATCCGGCTAGCGCTGTATTCTTTTGAACCGTACTTGACAAGTCCAGTACAGGGCCAAGCTGTTCCCAACCCTTTTCCAAGTACACGTACTCTGCGGAATGCTCAACAACGTAGTATACGTCGCCCACGCTGTTGTTTTGAGTAGGAAGTTGCGAATGCTGTGCAACGCTGCCCTTAAACCTTAGAACGCTTGATATGTCCTGTGCTTTTGGCAGCGTTATTTTCCGCTTTTTAGTACCCGTTACGTGGCCAAACTTGTCAGTTGCTATGCAGTCGACAGTAAAGGACTGACCCATTTCCAGCGAAACGTCCTTTACATTGGGTGCAATTGCTGTAGCGCCCGCAGGAACAGCATGAGATATTGTACCCGTTCCAGTTATTGTAGTCGGAGTGCAAACAGTTCCTTCGCCTGCGGTAATGCTGTACTTTACTGAAACGTCAGCGCCTTGAATTGCAACCCAGCGAGCACCCGCGTACGCGTACAAAGCACTGTTAGCTGTGCATAAGTACAGGCGTCCTTCCTCTCCTTTAGTGCTACTAGTCGGAATTGAGGAAAGCGTGTTTACCGCGGACGAGTAGTCGCTGTCGCCTATATGCACTTGACGTACATCGGATAAAACGTAGATAGCGTTCGGGTCCTTTTTCTGGAGCGCATCGTATTCACTTTTTGTGCCAAACTTTAACTTGACTTCAGAGTACGCTGTAGGCATGCCGAAAGCCCTTCATTTTACATTTATGTGTCTGTAAAAGTAAAGGTGACTGCGGACATGTGCCCACAGTCACCCTTGCACAAAGTAGCGTTAAGCAGCTAGCTTTAAACTACAGCTCGTTCCAAGTAAGCGCAGTCTCAATCTGGGAAGCGGCATCCTTCTTAGCAGCAGCAATAGCTTCGGACTTAGCAGTGTCGGCCTTGGAAGTTGCATCCTCAGCGGCAGCAGTCTTTGCAGCGGCAACCTGGCTAGTAGTCTCAGTCTTAGCAGCAGCAATAGCTTCGGACTTAGCAGTGCTTGCCTTAGTTGCAGCGTCGGTAGCGGCAGCAGCCTTAGCATCCACAATAGCTTTGTTTACGTCAGCTGTCTTTGCGTAAGCAGTAAGATCGGCGTCGGAAGTGCCAATGCGCTCAAATGCGCCGTTAATCAGCATGTACTCAGTGTACACGGAAGCGGTGGAACCGGCAGCATCAGTCTTGCCAGTGTTGGGCACCATGTAAATGGTGTCCTCGTTAGCAGTTGCAACCTCGGGCAGAGCGGCAACGATCTCGCGCTTAAGGTGATGAGCGCCCGCTACTGCGGTAGCAATAGCAGTGTCAGTAGCGCTCTTTGTGTAAGCGTCGGCAATGCCATAGCCGGCAAGCGTAGTAGCTTTGTCAGCCTTGCCGTTAAGCGCGGTTGCGTTAGTGTTAGTATAAGCAGCAAGCGCGTTAGCAGCAGTCTTTTCAGCAGCAGCCTGAGCAGCGTTAGCCTTGGTCTCAGCAGTCTTCTCAGCAGCAGCTTGAGCAGCGGAAGCCTTAGTTGCAGCGTCAGCAGCAGCAGCGTCAATAGCAGCCTGCCTTGCAGTGGCAATTTCGCCAGTTACAGTAGTGTGCAGAGTGCTGTCAGCAGCAGTGAACGCGTCCTTAACAGCCTTCTCAGTTGCAACAGTAGTTGCGTTGGGAGTAGCTGCAAGAGCTGCGCCGCCGAGTGCCATAGTGGAGCGCTTCACGCCGTCAGCAGTCGAAACGACAACCTTGTCAGCAGCGCCAGCACCGACCATCTTGCCTGCAAGCTCTGTCTTAGCAGTGTTTACCTTGGTGTCAATGTCGGCTTCGATGTCGCTAACGGACTTAGTAGCTTGACCGATTCCAGCAGCAGTCTTAACAAGAATCTTGTCAGTGTCGGCGCCACCAGTTACCTTAACGGCAGCAGTAATGTTGTGCTTAGCGTCCATGGACAGCGTAACAGTGTCGGTGCTGCCGACAGTGTACGTGTCAACAAGGTCCTTAACGGGAATTGCAATTTCCTTAGCGGTTGCAGTTTCGCCGTTCTGGATGTTTACGGTAAGGACGATAGCAGGGCTCTTGTACTCAGTTTCAGTGCCAGCGTCGAACGTATGCTCTGGCTCAAACTTGCCGTCCTGAAGGAAGAAGTCCTTGGGGATGTTAATCTCAATGTCCTCGGAGCCGAAGTTCTTAACAGTCAGCTTGTAAGCGTCGGCGTCCCAAGTAATGTTGTGTGCAACGCCAGTAAGAGTTGCAGTGGAAGCAGCGGAGCCGTCAGCGTGATTGAACGTTAACGTGCCGTTGCTGTACGTAGCGTCGATAAGAGCCCTGTTTGCGTTCGCAGTGACGTTCTTAAGGCTGTCTTCGACAAAGCCCTTAACGGCTGCGACAGTAGGAACGTAAGCGCCGAAAGTAGCAGCATCGCCAAATGCGGCCTTGTCGTCAACGGAACCGGGCATAGCCTTAATAACAGTGTTGCCCTTGCCGCCAACGTACACGTCGTACATTACTTTGTCGTTAGCAGTTACTTTAACAAACTGCACTTTACCCTCTGTAAGGGACTGAGGGACAACCTCAGCAACGCTTACATCGGAAGTAACGTTGTGACTGCCCTTGTAGATAGCGCCAGCGTCCGTAACAATGTACAGAGCGTTCTCGTCCTTAGTTACAAGAGCGTCATACTTTGCTTTTGTAGCGGTAAAAAATTTAACCTGTGCCATGCTTTACCTTTCTTCACACAGTGTACTAGGTCATATGTACTAAAGGTACAGTAAATTGCGTATAGTAAAAATTAACGCACTGCACTTAGTCCGAAAGAATAGTCCAGTCAAGCGCCGCTTTAAGGGCGCCTGCTGTAACAAGTTGCTCGTCAGTAGCTTCTTCCAGCTTTCCAGCTTGAACGTCAAGAGACGTTAATTTAGGAAGAAGTCCAACAAGCTTTGAAATGTCAAGGTCGTCAGTAGCGTCAGTAGCGTTTTCAGCAGTCTTTCCGTCCGACACCCAAATGTCCACGGACGTCTTGCCTGTTTCGCTGTCAACTGTTCGAACAGCGTATATTGTGTCAGCTTCAAGCTGCTCAGGAAGTTCGCTTACAAATCGTATAGCGGTTCGAGCAATAAGCTCAGTTCCGCGATAGATGCTTTGCGAGTCGTTAACGAAGTACACAGCTTCGCTAATAACGGAGCCGCTTTGCACTACTTTGTCATACTGACTTTGTGAGCCGTATGCAAACTGCACTGCCATAGTTCATCCTTTCCTTACGTTATGTGCTTAATCCGTATCAGTAAGCAGTATCCATTCGGAGTTCTGCTTAATAACCTTAATGTCCTGAGTGGCTTGACCCAGCACGGTTTCCATTTCCTCAAGTTCCTGCAACGTGTCGGAGTTTGTAGGGAATTCAAACACGTCCCACTTTAAGTTTTCCGCGTCCCAAACGTAGTACTTAACCTCGCCGCGAACGTTGTTTACGCGAACAAGCTGACCGTCCTTAGGGTACGGGTGACCGAGTCTGTTTCTGTCGTCAATAGTGTTTACAGTAACAAACGCGCCCTTGTAGTCCTTAGGAGCAGGAGGCGCAGAGCAGCAGCAGTCATCGTCGCAGTGATCGTGATGGTGATGATCGCTGTGCGTATGATCGCAGCCGCAGTTGCTATCCGATGCATACGAAACAACTGTTATGTCTTCAGTTTCCACGTCAAAGTCGGGGATAACTGTTCCGTTGGGTATTGATTTAAAGTACCAGCCGCTTCTGCGCGTGCTTTTGTATGTGTACCAGCCGCGACATACTATAAACTTTTCGTTGCCGTACGTCGACAGCATAACAATGTCACCGACGTTAATGGGCATGCTGGAGTCTAACTGCATATACAGCCCTTTCCCGATGCTTTCTTTTTAATTACGTATATATCCTCTAGGTCCGTAAGCTGTATGGGCTTTTCAACGTATTCGCCGTTTGCATTGGACTTAAGATACCAGCCGCAAAAGGGTCTGTTTCCGCCAAACGAAAACCAGCCGTGGTCAACTTCCCACAACGTGTTTTCAAACCTACCCAGCTTTACAACGTCTCCAGGGGATATGGAAACACTTGTATTGGGTACGTCAAGTTCTAAATGCATGGAAACGCCCTTACTTTGCTGCAACAATCAGTGTATATAGAAGGTACTTTCGAAAATAAAGCCCAGCACACAGCTGAGCTTTAAAATAAAGTTTATATGGCAATAATTAGTTAGCTACTTCATTTGCTTAACGCTGTTTTCTATTTTAGCAAGCAGCTGTTCCACTTGCATGCGCGTATCCTTATGAAGCTGCATGCTTTGCTCGGGGTTTTTGTACCATGTAAGCACTTCAAGCAAGTCCTTAGGGTTATTCGTTTTGTTGTACCGTTCCCAGCTAAAGCTCCACCAGTCGCATACCATCTCAATAACGTACGCATATGGCATTTGAATAGGATACGAAGTTCCATCGTCATTTAGCAAAACCCAATGTTGCCAATGATGCTTGTTCCAGTGAATATGATGCAGCCAAGCAGCATCAAAGCTTTTTTGAATATCCGTTGCCCAAATAGGAAATTCAGTATTGTAAAAGTTGTGGTCGTATGCGTAGTATTCTTCGTCCGTGTCCTTGCTCAAGTCGTGTCGGCTTACAATGTACGCGGTTTTCTTGTTGTCCGGTACAATGCTGTGCTCAACTAAGTACTTGTACGCTTTTTTAACGTTAGCAACATGACGGTCAAGATACTCATCGTAGCGTTTTGACATAGTGCAGCCTTTCTAGTCCTTCATAAACGCGTCAGTAAACTCGTTTTCAGTGTACTTTGGAATACCCAGCTTGTCGGCGTCGGTGTTTTTGCGCGATCCTGAATTTGGGTTGTCCGTGATTAAAGCAAACGTGCTTTTTGTAACGGAGGAGCACATTGCAAACGAATGCTGTGCAAGAAGCTGCTCAAAGTCCTTGCGCTTCATGGACAGCTTTCCTGTAACGCATACGTTTCTAACGTCCTGCTTGCTTGCAACAGGGAGCGTTAAGTTGTTTTTAATGTACATCAAGTTGTGCAGCTTTTGAGCATGTGCTGCTAGACTTTCGAAGTTAGCGTGTCCGATAGCGTCAGCTATGCGCTGCGCTTGCTCCTGCGTTGCAGTTCCTCTGTCAGCTATTTCCATAATGTCAAAGTACATAATTGTGCACTTTGACGCAGTTTTGCTTGCAATTCTGGGTATGTTGCAAGCTGTCAGCGCAACGTCAAAGGGTATGCTTTTTGACAAGCAGCAGTCAACAGCTTGCGCAAACAGCGACAGCTGCTTTCCTGCAATCTTGCTTTCAATGTTTTGAGCTGCTGCAATAGTAAACTGCAAGTGTGGCATTTCGTACAAGTCCGATACGCAGTTAACGTTAAACTCGTCGCAGTACTTTCGTATCAAAGTGTCCGACAGGCCGTCAATGTCGCTAATTGTTTTAATCCACAGCACTGCGTCAAGCTTTTTGCGCTCAGCGCAATCGTCGTTGCAGCATCCTATGTGAACGTCAGTAACCCAGTGCAGGGGCTTGCCGCAGTACTTGCACGAACTGGGCAAGTTGTAGTTCTCATCGGGTACGTAGTCAATGCTGACAATGTACGGGATAATCTCCCCGCTTTTAGTTACGGTAACTTTGCATCCGGGTTTAATGTGGTTGTCCTGTACGTACTTTGCGTTAAATGCAGTAGCGTACTGAACAGTAGTTCCTGACAGCGCTATTGCGTTAAACTTTACTTTAGGAACGTAGTAGCCCGTTTTGGTAAGCGTCCACACTACTTCCTGCACGGTTGTTTGCTTGCTCTCCGCTGCAAACTTGTACGCTTGCGCGTTCCACGTTAACTCGTGCGTATCGCTGTTAAACTTTAACACCTGATCAGCTATTACTAATCCGTCCTGAGGGTACACGTCAGCTGCTGTTAGCACGCAGTGGCATTGCTTTACTCTGTAGTCTAAGTCCTTTTGAGTAAACGAAGTAAGCACTTTAAACGGAGCAGTTTCGTGTACGCAGCTAAGCTTTGCAAAAACGTCAAAGTGCGTTGCTATGTCGTATTTTTTGCAGCTGTCGCAAGCAATAACGGAGTACACAACTAAGCTAACAAGCCGTAAGTCCTGTACGCTTGCTTCCTTTTGGTTTATAAGGCCCGCTACTGTGTTTCTTGCGTTTTTGGCATCCGCATGCAACTTCAAGTACTGCTTAAAGTCATTGCGCTTCATTACAAGCTCGCCGCGAACTGCTCCTGTAAACTTGTTTCCGTTTAGCTGCAAGTTAAACATGTCAGGAGCAATGTACTTTAGCTTTGACGTAATGTCGAAGCCTTCAGTTCCGTCTCCTCTTGTTAGCGCATAGTCCAGTACGCCGTTCGTGTAGTACAAAGCACAGCTTATTCCATCAAGCTTTAAGGAGCATACAACGGGCTTGCTGTGCAAATCCTTGGAAAACTCGTCCCAGTTGTGCACCTTATCGAGAGAGCCTACTGTTCCGTACACATGCTGTCTTTTTACTCCGTACGTGTCGTCGCTAGCAACTTCGTACCCATGACCGATACTTGACACAACATTGCTTTCAGGATTTAACTCTTTAAGCTGCTCAAGCTTGCTGTCAAACTCAACATCCGACAAAGGGCTTGTGCCGCTTGAATAGTATTGCTGTGACGCTTGCTGTAATTCCTGTTCCAGTTTTGCAGTGCTGCTTACGTAAGCAAGCAAGTTTTTGCGCTTAGCGGCCATATGCTACTCCTTAGCGTCGCATCGAATGCCTTGTTCAACCGAAATAATGCTGTCCCTTTGATCAAGCATAGCTTGAAAGGCTTTTATGTGCTGTATAAATCTGGAACCGATATCGTCAATCAAGTTAACTCGGTTGCCTATGAACTCAAGACAATGGCACTTGTAGTCCTTTTTATATCTAAATTCGGCTATCGTTAGCCACTTGCTGTCCGCATCGCGCATTCGCACTTCGTAAACAGGAAAGTGCAAGTCGGTATCACTGTCGGCAATACCTATGCTGTAGTTGTCCCAATCCATGTACATGTATATATTCGTTTGCTCAATCATACGTCTCCTTGCTGCTGTTGAACACACTGTGAATTATATAGCAAAACATATAGGATTATGCGTGCGCAAAAGAAAAGCCTGTAACTTTACAGCTACAGGCTTGAAGAGAGGCTATTGGAGCGCCCGACGGGATTCGAACCCGCTCCCTAAGTTTGGAAGACTCACATGCTACCGTTAACACCACAGGCGCGTGGAGCAGGCGTTTTGGATTCGAACCAAATCATCGGAAGTGGAGACGTGTGATCATCTTCCGCATGCTGCCGTTACATCAACGCCGCGTTGCATGCTGTAAATTATACAGCTATGGCTGGCCCAGCAGGATTCGAACCTACACAATCAGCACCAAAAACTGATGTCCTGCCATTAGACGATAGGCCAGTAAACTGTATGCATTGTACTACAAATATGCTTTGTAGTCAGGCATAACGGGTAATCCGTTTTCGTCCAACGTGAATCCTTCATAGCTGTCATCGCAATACGTGTTAACCCACGTGTACACAGCAAACTGATATCCTGTGCCGAATGTTGCGTTACCTGAAGCATCTACAAGAGCGGAGCTGCAAGGCTGCTGCATTATCTGCAAAAACAGCTCTTTTTGCTTTTTAGACAGCTTGTGCACTTCATGGTGCTTTGAATATGCAGCTTTGTCCAAGCAAATATACGAGCAGTTTTGAGCGTTCCTCGACTTATCGTGATATACGTGCATATGCGGTATAGTGCCTTCATCACGTTGTTCAACTTCGACGTACAAGCCAAGCTGTTTGCACAGTTTAGCGTTAATAGCGCTCATAGCGCATATAGGCTTAATCATTCGCTTCATGTAAACTCCTTTCGTTAACTTAATTATATAATAACAGTTAAATAATTTAAAGTCGCACGCTTAGTCCAACTTGCGTATTCTATGCCCTTTAAATTCCTGAATTGTGCTGTTTATCATTCCGTTTAAAACATTCCATCGCAGATTGCATGCTTTTGCACACTGCTGCTTTGACGTGTAAACTGTGCCCGTGATTTCATCAATAACGCGCACTGCGTTATGGGCTTGTCGTCCTTTAAGCTTGTTGGATACACGTCTGTTTACGCCGTTGTACACATTGTTGTACGCGTGCGTGCACCATTCCAAGTTGCTTGCAGCGTTGTTAAGCTTGTTTTCATCCTTGTGGTTCACAATGGGCAAGTTGTACGGGTTGGGTATAAACGCTTGCGCGACAAGTCTGTGCACAGTTTTCAAATGCTGCTTGCGGTCAGCGTCGTTAAGCATTACATATTCATATCCTTTGTTTGTTACAAAGGACTTCAACAGCTTGCCCTTCTTGAGATATACTATTCCGTCGACTCTAACTATACGTCGGGTAACAGACCGAACTCTTCCTACATTTGAAACCCGGTATAGGCCTTCAAACCCTGTAACGTCTTTCCATATTTCGTTTTCATTTGAAATTGCTTGCATACAGCACCTGTTTCACAACACTAAGCTTTGGTGCATTCTGTGGGAATCGAACCCACGACCTTGGGATTAAAAGTCCCCTGCTCTGCCAGCTGAGCTAAGAATGCAGGCTACATGGTGGAGCGCCTTGAGTTGAACAAGGATTTCAGCGCGATCAACTGCTGCGTTCTAGCCGTTAAACTAACGCCCCAAACAAGTGGTGGACGATATGGGACTTGAACCCACAACCTACGGCTTGCAAAGCCGTTGCTCTCCCAATTGAGCTAATCGCCCATATGCGTGGTAGGGATGGAAAGAGTCGAACTTTCATCTGTCGATTATAGGTCAACTGCCCTAACCGTTGTGCGACATCCCCATAGCCTACGCATATTGTATTTCAAGCGCATATGCGCTTGAAATCATGGTGCGGGTAGCGAGATTCGAACTCGCAAGCCTGTCGGCGGCAGATTTTAAGTCTGCTGTGTATGCCAATTCCACCATACCCGCAAAGCTTAGTATGCAGGTAGCAAGATTCGAACTTGCATGCCAGTCGGCCGCTGTCGTATAGACAGCTATGTATTCCGTTTCATCATACCCGCAAAAGCTTAGTGTGTTGTTTTAAAGGTGCTGTGGTACCGAGTACGGGATTCGAACCCGTGTTTCCACCTTGAAAGGGTGGCGTCCTAACCGATTAGACGAACTCGACATATGGTGCCGCATCTAGGTAACGCTCCTAGCCAGTCATAGACATTGGATTTACAGTCCAACCCTCGTCTTTAAAGGATTACTGCGGCATGCTGGTGGTCGCGGTAGGATTTGAACCTACGGCCTTGTGCGTGTAAAGCACCTGCGCTAACCGCTGCGCCACGCGACCGTGAAATATAGTATAGCTGCTTTTTCCTGCTATAGTGCTCAAACCGTGTAACTAATAAAAACAAGCAGGATTTAATAGCCCAAAGCGCTTTGTAACACGACAGTAGAAAGGCGACAATGAAACGCGTGCGCTTTGTCTAAGGCAGCTATAGTATCAAATAACGTTAAGCTTTTTTGAAGGTTAAGCCGTTCCAGCTTTCGCTAGTGTTGATAATTTTATCAAGTCGCTTCTTGGGAATGCCTGTGTCCTTAATGCATTGAGCTTTTGACGTATAGCATTTACCCGTTTCAACGCAAACAACGGGCGAAGCGTTCCAGCTCTTAGGGCAAGCGCTAGTAGCAGCTTCCTGCTTTTTGGGCTCGTTAGCGTAGCACCATTCAAGATTGTCTGCGCAAACGTTGTAAGGGTTTCCGTCCTTGTGCTTAATAACAAGCTTGTTGTCGTTGTTTTCCAGGAACGTCCTAGCTACAAGCTCCGCAGCTGAAAACTCCCTGCGAACGCCCTTTGTGTCAACAAGTCGGTACATAGGATACTGATCCTTGCTGTCGGGCTGCACAACCTTCTCGGGCATGTTTAAAATAACGCCGGACTGCGTTTTAATCTGGCATGCTGTTCTGCGCACAAGTCCTGTATTTGAAACTTCGTATGTACCCTCTTCAAGCATGCTAATGGGCTTCCAAACAGTTTCCTGAGTAGCCATAAATATCACCTCTTGTACGTACTTCGCAAGCAGTTACACATATGAAAACGTAAGTCCATTCCATCTTGTTCTGCTATCAAGTGCTTGCGTAAGCTTATTATACGGTATTTTAACAAGTCTGCTGCATTCCGCTTTTGAAGCGTACACAACATCCGTCTGATCGCATCTAACGGAAATGCAGTTATGCGGCAGCTTTCCTTTAAGCTTGCTGGATATTCTTGTGCAGTTTCCGTTGTACTTTGTGTTGTACGAATACGTGCACCATTCCAAGTTGTCAACTGCGTTGTTGTACTTGTTTTCATCCTTGTGATTAATGCAAGGCAAGCTTAGCGGGTTTGGAATAAAAGCCTCGGCTACAAGCCTGTGTGCTGTGTGCAGATGCTGCTTTCCATCACTGTGCTTGAGAACGTATTCAATGTATTCATCTTTTACAGGATGCATAACAAGCTCCTTTAGATGAATAACGTTTCCGTTCCTTGTAGCAACGTCTCGAGTTAGTCGCTTTACGCGTCCTGTACTTGAAACAGCGTATATGCCTTCAAGCCCTTTAACAGGCTTCCAAACTTCATTCATTAAACGTGAAACTCCTTATTTTCACAATGATAAGCTTGTGGTGGGCCCAGCAGGATTCGAACCTGCAACCCAGGGATTATGAGTCCCCTGCGCTAACCGTTGCGCCATGAGCCCAGTTTAGTTCAGCCGCTTTTGCTTGCTTTGTCTGAACTTAGCAAGCTTTAATTGACTGCGGTACGCATACCTGCTTTCGCTTTGCTTCAAAGGCAGCTGTGGCGGAGCGTGCGGGACTCGAACCCGCGCAACTCTTTCGAGTTGTACAGCTTAGCAGGCTGCTGCATTACCATTCTGCCAACGCTCCGTACGTGGCTCAGGAAGTAGGACTCGAACCTACAACAACGCGGTTAACAGCCGCGGGCTCTACCATTGAGCTATTCCTGAGTAGGAAGACGCTTAAAGCTTGCACACCTGCAGCATGCATGGATAGTTCACAGTATGCAAACAAGCAGGGTAACTTACATGCTGCACCGCTCAAGCGTAAGCGTCTTTGGCGGGGACAGCAGGATTCGAACCTGCGGAACGCTGTTAACGTCCTGCCGCTTTCAAGGCGGCCGCAATAAACCACTCTACCATGTCCCCGAGTTATTTAAGTTCTCCTCTTTCCCTAAGAGCGAACATTAAATCTGCGTCAGTAAGTTTGTTGTAGTAGTGATCCAAAAGCAGATCACTGTTTTTAGCAATGTACTTCATAGCGTCCTTAAAGTTAGTTTCAACGCTATGCGGTATATTACTCGTTTGAGCAAGTATAACAGGATTGTTGCTAACTAGCACGCTAGCGGAATACTTCCCTTGCTCAAGTTTAACTCTTGGCTCGCTGTGCTTTCCGTTTCGCCTAGCGCCCAAGCTGTCAACCCATATGATGCATTTAAGCCCTGTGTTCTTTGCATCCAGGTTTGCCATTGCGTATACACTTTGAGTGCTGTTTGAAATAACACGCTTCATGTATACTCCTTTCTAAAACTGTACAATTCAAATTATACAGTATGTAGATAAGTTGGTGCGCCATGTTGGACTCGAACCAACGACACCAGGATTAGAAGTCCTGTGCTCTATCCAGCTGAGCTAATAGCGCATGTGTTGTGATTAACGATTTTGATATCGCAATCGGTATCCTTTGCAGCTGTGCATGTTTCCTTCGCACATGTTTTTAACGTCATACCAACCTATGTGCGTTAACTTGCAGCATGCTGCCATAGAATCATAAACAATTCCAGTGTTTAGATCAACAACAGGTTTTCTGTTCTTGGCGCATCTTCCTTTCTGCTTTAAGGCTATTGTACGGTTTACCTCGTTCCAAGTCATGTTGTGGCTTTGTGTACACCACTCAAGATTAGAAACACAGTTATTTGTTTTGTCCTCGTCCATGTGGTTAATTATCGGAAGACTGTTCGGATTTGGAATAAATTCCGTTGCAACTAATCGATGAACTGTTTTGTTGTGGCGCTTGCCGTTTTCATCAATAAGCTGAACTGCAACGTACCCAGTGTTGATTATATGCTGTGTTAACAAGTGCTCCGGAACCTGTCTAATTGGTTTTCCATTCACACATAGAACATATTCAAGTCTCTTGACTCTTCCTGTGTTTGACACTTCATATTTTCCAGCAAACCCGGATATAGGTTTCCATTCCTCGTGCATACAATAGCCTTCGTCCAGCTAAGTTAAAGCGTGCAAGCTTTACCTACCCGCTTGCGAGGAGTTCTCGCTAGCTTATTTAAATTACGCTGTCGTTTGAATGGGAACAAACATTTTAAGCTAGCGCAGTTGCACTATTAAGCGTGCTTGGACTTTCAAGCAAACTCTAGCATGTCTACTTCGCAAGACAGCCATAGTGCGCTTTTGGGCGGCTGCTTGCCGCTTGCCGCACGCGTTAGCGACAAACCCAAGCAGCGTGTAAGCGTTAGCAGCTTAGTCGGGAATAAGCTGCTTCCGGAATGCACACCGGACCGGACCGCGTTGCGTTGCGATCTTCGAACCTAGCTACGCCTTTCACGCAAGGCGTGGAGCCGGCTAAGGGACTCGAACCCATAACCTGCTGATTACAAATCAGCTGCTCTACCAATTGAGCTAAGCCGGCTTGTTAGATGTATGATAGCCTAATTCCGTTACAGCTATCAAATGTCAGTGACTCAACTTAATAACCCTGTAAAGCAGTATATCAAACTGCACAAGGCTAAGTTAAGTAAGCTGGTTATGCAGGAGTGGGTATCGTACCCAAGTAGCACTTATAGCGTTTCCGCTGGTATGGGATAGAACGGAATGTTCGCTATAGCTACTGCTGGAGTTTAACCAGCTGCGTTCGCGCCAGTACCTTAGGCGCTTATCGCAATTGCGTCTGCGTCCTGCTTCTAAAAGCTTAGTAATGTAAAACTTAATGTTGTATGCAAGTGTCAAAGTGCGTGCGCTTTGCAAAACTGCGTATTGCTTTTGCGCAAAGCAATTGTATAACAGCTAGTACACAGTTTACAAGCGTCAATTTAAATTTTTTTGATCAAAAGCAGCTAAATAGCGACTACCTTACATTTTAACTGCCGTGTACATTTGAATATTCGCATTTTATTTAGCATAAGGAAGTGCATTTGCAATGAACAAGCGACAGGAAGAGTACAAGGACATTTGCGTTAAGGAGAATGGAAAAAGCAGCTACGCAACAGTCATGCTGTCGACAAGCGAACATGAAACGCATAGCGGAGCAAGCGTTATATGCGTTCGATTGCAAGCTTGCTTGCAGAATGGATTAAAGCTTGCAAAGCAGTACGGAGCTAGAGCTCTTCCCGACGGCACGTACGAAACGTACGCTGTGTCCGGAACGTGCGAGATAAGCTGCAACGTTTGCAGCAGCAAGCAGCTTGCATGGGAGGAAGTAAGCAGCGTGTGCAAAATGTTTAAGCAGCAGTACGATGAGTTTGACAGCTTGCAGCCCGTTAGCAAAGGGTACTTTTACAGCACAGGAATGAACGCTTGCTAGAAAGCAAAAAGCCGCGCATACAGGTACGCGGCTTTTTTATTTGCAATTATGCTTTGCATGTGTGCGTCAAGCTATGTCTTTACAAGCTAGAAGGGCGCAAGGCAAGTTGCAAACTAGCTATATTGTACACAGCGAGTGCAGTGTACAGCGTCTAAATCTCGATAACTTTAACAGCTTCGCAGTTGCAGTCAACTACGCCCGCCATAATAACCTGGCAAGTGCTGCTGCTTGACATAGTGTACAGCAAGCTCGCAAAGCGCTGCTTGTCCAGGTGATCAAAGAAGTCATCCATCATTACAAGCTTTAGCAGCGAATTTGAGTTGTCTGCAATGTACTTCATAAGCATGTACGCGTACACTGTCTTCTCGCCCGTTGAAAGCAAGTTGTACGGAATGTACGTGCTTACGCCCAGCTTGCCGCGCTTTTCAATGCCGAAGCTAAAGGAGTTTGCTTTTTGAGCCACGTTAAACTTGCAGCTGTACATGCTGCCAAACAGCTCCTGCACGTAGGGCGTCAGCTTTTGCTCAAGATCCTTAAATCCTCCGCTGGAAAGCTTAGTTTGCAGTCCGTTTGCGCCCGTAAGCTTTACCCATGCGTTAAGGATGTCAAGCTTTTCCTGCAACTTGTACTTTTCAAGCATCATGGATTCTACTAAATCGGCGTTTTGCTTAATTCGCACAGCTGTGTTCAGCTTAAACGACAAGTCTCGTTCAAGCTTTTTAGCGCTGTCCATAAGCTGCTGAGCTTCGTTTACTTCCTGCTGTGTTACGGACTCCGTTACAGCGCTTGTGGCTTTTTCAAGTTTTTCCTCAGCAGCTTTTCTCTGCGACAGCTTGAAGTCGAGCTCGCTAATGCGATTTAAGTGCTTCTGCTTGTCCTGTTCAGTGCTGTTCAGCTCCTGCTGCAAGTATTTAATTTTGTCGTCGCACTGATCCGCTTCCTGCTTGTAGCTGCCTGCGTCACTGTTGTACTGCGCAAGCTTGCTAGCGTATTGAGGCTTTACGCGTGCAATGGACTCGCAAGCAAGCTTCGTGTACGGGCAGCTGGAGTCGCTGTTTACTACAGCTTTGCACGTTTCAATGTTTGCTTTGCACTCGGCTAAGCATTCAAGAGCTGCTTGCTTTTGCGACTTTGCGGACTCTATGTCAATTCGCAAATCGTCCTGTAGCGACACCATATCGTCAATACTGGACTGCAACTCAGCTTGCTTTGACTCAATGTCCTCCACGCTCAACATGCGGCTTAAATCGTCCGACAGCTTGTTAATTTGAGATGTGCGGTTTAGCGCGCTAGTGTACTTTTTGAACTTATCCATGTATGACGCTTGCGCTGCATCGTATTCCTTCACAGCAGTGTCGTACTGCTGCTGCAACGCGTCAACGTCCATATTCTCCGAATCCGAAATATCGGAGGAGTCAAGCAGGCCGTTTACTGCGTTTTCCTTTTCAGCTAAAGCAGCTTTGCAGTAGGACACGTCGTTCTTTAGCATGCTGTTAGCTTCAATTACGCTGTCCACAGCGGAGCTGCATTTAATTTTTGAAAACTTGTTCGCGTACTCCTTGACAATATCAGTGTTGTACACAACATCAATGTTTACAGACCCGTTTAGCTCCTGCGTCCAGTCCACGTTCTCGTTCATTCCAGGAATAAACTGAATAAACCAATCCTTTAGCTTGTTGGACGTAAGGGACGTAAACGAATTCCAGTCAAATACGGGCAGCTTGGAATCTCCCATAATTTGATCCATAGTTGGGTCGCTGCCAAACCCGTCCAAGGTAAAGTCGGAAGTAACCGTTCGACCCTTTCGCTCAAACGTTCGAGTAACGTCGATAGTGTGAACTCCCCAGTCCGTAGCGCCTAACTCAACCGTAACTTCAATCCTGTTGCCGTTGGCGTGCTCCATAATAGCTGCGTTGCTTTTTGCAGTGCCGGGAATGTAGCCCAGCAAGCAAAGCTGAATGGCATTCAGCACAGTGGATTTGCCCGCGCCGTTGGGTCCGTGCAAGTACACAAGCTCCGACAGCTCGTACTTTTTATGCTTAACGTTTCGCATTCCTTCAATAGTCACCGATTTAAGATACACAGTGCTCTCCTTAATTACGATGTACCTATCTACATACGCACAAGCCACTCAGGCCTTACGTCCCTTGCTACAGTTCCGCCCAGGTTTACAACTTCAATAACGTGAGGAGTGTTGCTGTTGTTAATTGCAGTAACGCACCAAATTTTTCTATCGCTGTGGCCTCGGTACGTTTTGCCCACTTCAATCGGCATTCCGTCCTTAGTAAAGTATTGCGTACTTGCTTTGCTAAGCTCACTCTGCAAGCACGTGCAGTCCTGCCACTGCTTCAAAAACTTGTGCACTGTAGCCTCAGTAACGTCAACGCATGCTAAAGCCTTCATCCAGGACAGCACAGCAGCGCATCGAAAATTAAGATTTTCAACTTCCTTGTGCTTGCTATAGGGCACGTAAACGCCTTCAGGCTCCTGCATAGCCATAGCAGCGCACTGGCTTGCAAGCTTGGAAGCTTCAGCGCTAAGCCTTAGCAGCATGTCGTGTTCGCTAACGTTGTCTGTAATTTCTTTAATAATGTCGCTATTTAACGTAACAGTCATATCGATCCTTTCTGTGTTGCATAGCATAGTTCACATAACGATTATGAATGTGCAAGTGTGTCCGCTATTTGCATCGCTACTACAAGTGCGCATCCAGCGGAAAATATCAAACAGTACGTAAAGAGTCCAAAGTCAAATAGATCGTCAAAGTCCTTAGCAAGTTTATTGCTGTATGTACGAATACGCTGCTTCAAGTGCTTCCTGTCTAGTTGCATATCCTGTCCAGTTTCCCACTTTAATGTACTGAGTTGATCCAAATGGAAACGTGATATAGCCTACGTACGGGAACCACCTATCGCAGTACACTACTTTGTCGTTGTCAAAGTCAGTGTACTTTACAACTTGCTCCTTGCGTACGTATCCATTCTCACGGTATTCGTTGTCAGGATTGTAAAACTCGACATATCCTTTTTGCACGTTTTGAAGCGTAAACACGTTAAACGACCTCCTTTCCGATATATCAAGCTACTGCTAGCTAAGCTCTTCAAGCAATTGAAAGCACTTGGACTCCAGGTCGCTAAGAGGAAGTTCGTTTTGCTGCTCCGTAACTTGATCCATGTACTCGTCTAGCTGCTTTTGAGCTTCCTGTACGTATTCAACAGCAACAAGCGTTCTGTACATTCTTTTAACTTCATCGATGTAGTCCTGCTGTCTTGTTTCGTCGCTACGGCACTGCTTGCGGGCGTCAACATACGCTTTCTTCAAATCATCTAGCTTGTCAATGACTAACCAACTTACGTATGGCTTAGTAAAATATGCTTCGCACAAAATGTCGTTGCTAAGAATTGACGAAAGTATTCGTTCAGGCAACTTGGACGCATTTTTGCGCTTAACGCATATGCCTCTATCTCCATATGTCCAGGAATAACCGTGCTCCTGATAGAGCTTAACGCCATAATGCTGATCCTCGTCGGCGTACATCATAGCTTCGCTGCGCTTGCATTCCTCGAATTCGTTAACGTTAAACCAAAACTCAAATATGCCGTCAGCAAAATCGGAATCGTGCAAAGCGCTGCTGCACTTGTGATAGTAGTTAAAGCGAGCGCTGTTAACAGCATATGCCCCGATTTTAGCGTCCGTAATAACGTTGTTAATGTGCTCGCATGCTTTGTCGTACGTGTAGCATTTGTTAACTTGATACGTATCAAGCATAACAATGGGTCCATTGTCGTCAACAAGACACGGAATAGCAATGTTATATGCTTGCTGGTATCCCCAAACGGAGCCGTTTACTTTAAAGATGTCCCCAGGAACAATATCGGAAATACAAGTTACAGTTCGCGTCATTGCAAGCTCCTTAAAAAGAAAGATACTGTATAACTTTCATTATACAGTATCTTATAAAGCATACATATGTCAAGTTTGTTTTACACGTCGAATAGTTTAATACGATCGCACATCTTATCTAAGCGCTGGTCAATTTCGCGCTCATTTTGAAGAATCTCCTCCTTTGCTGTTTCCTTGTCTCCCGACAGGATTACGATGCTTGTAACAACGTCCATCATTTCATCATACAGGTTTTGCTGTACCTGCCAAGCAGTGTACTTGTGCTCGTTAAGAGGATATACGTCCTCGTTTTCAAGTCTAACGCACTTTAAGCAGGCTTGAGCAAGCTCGGAGCATTCCTCGGCAAGCATCTCAAGTTGTGACCTGCGCGAAACTGCTGTCCTAATGTACTTAATCTTGTCGTTAATGGACGTACTTTTGACACTCATGGCTACTCCTTTGCAGCGATAAGATCCTGTGCAGTAATTAACAGATCCGTTGAAGTAATTAGATATTGCGCGTACGGAAGAGTTTCAGCTACTTTGCAGAACTGTCGCCACTCGTCCAGCTTGTGATTTTTCCTGGACTGGTACATGTTGTTAAGCACTTCGTAGTTCAGCATGACTGTAGATTTAACTAAGTAGCCTTGCGGTATTAAACATCTAATTTGTTGAAATATTTGTGGATCTTTAGTTTCAAGATACAGATCTCTTAACTGATTTAAACAGTCTATAAGCTTCTCCCATATATAACATTCTTGAAAAAGCTCTTCATTTTGACTGTGATTAGCCCAATATACTAAATTGGCACATTGCTTAGCCGTGTAATTATATTTATCAGAAAGTTCTTTATTTGACATACCAAGTTTAATGTCAGAATAGATAGAGTATCTAGTTGTGAAATCCATTTTTACTTGCTTTTTCCATTGACAGTATTTCGTATGCAAGCTACTAACATTGTCATACAAATTATGCGCATAGGCATGCTTTATGTTTTGCTCAGGTGTTACCCATTCAAGATTTTCAACACAGTTATTTGCTTTGTTTCCATCAATGTGATTTACTTGAGTTGCACCTTCAGGCTTTGGTATATTGTAAACTTCAGCAACTAACCTGTGTACAAGATAGCGTATACCTCCTCTGCCTCCTAGATTAAGGTATTTATAGCCGTCTCCGCTTAATTTGCATTCTTTTTCCGGAAATGTCCTAGTTCTACCTGTACCCCAAGAATCAGTATAGGAAAATTCACAAGACACTATTCTACCGTTTCTAAATACTTTGTATTTTCTTCCGTTTGGACATGTAAAGACACGAAATTCATCTGTTTCGTACGGGAAAGTTACAGGATATGATTTAGCAGGTATTTCGTTTAAACAATCATATATCCTAGTATCTTTTACCGAAAAATCATTGATAGAAAAAGCATTAGATACCCCTTTATGCATAAAGGAACAACTGTTCCTAACTGTACCTACCTTGTAAGTGTCAAATTCAGACCACCAAAACAACGGAGCAGTAATGTCCATGTACACAGAAATCATCCTAAGGTACTTTCTGTGATCCACGCCAGCATTGCGTAGACGCTTCATAAGCTTAAGGTCGTTTTCGCCTATGTAGAATGCAGCTTGTGGATCGCAGCTTGATGAACAAGGACACGTGTCGGGCCATTCAGCTAGCTTCGGAATAACGCCGTCCTGCTTGTACTCGTCAAAGTCCTCATCGCAAAGGCAAGGAGTGTCGGAAGCACTCCAGCTGTCCATAAGGCCCCAGCTGTTCATCGGATTTCTCATGCCTCTAATAGCTTCGGTCCATCCGTATGTCCTAATCTTTTCGATTGTGATCATGTTACCTCTTCCTTGTTTTGCACGCTTTATGTGAGTACCAGTTGTTGCATAGAGATACTATAGCAGCTACAGCGAGAACAAGCACAACAGCTGCAAGTGCTGCCACAGCACATAGCTGAACGTTTTTACAGACGTACCAGCATACGCAAAAAGCAGTAGCAAACAAGCAAAAGCTGTAGCATAGAACTAACGAGCTTTTAAATGTAAGATTAAATGATGTGCGTTTCATTGCTTTTCCTGTCGTTAGCAATATGCCATGCTTTGATGTCGTGCTTGCGCTCAATCATTACGCCTATGCACAGCATCGCTATCGACGCAGCAAACGCGCAAATGGCTACGTGATATAAAAACCCTACGTCAATGCCTTCGCTTGCAGTAGCTACAAGTGCAACAGTTAGCGCAATGGATGCGTTAATTACGCTTAGCACTGCAACGCACAAGGCGTCAGCAAAGCTGAACAGCTTTAACGGGCATTTATTGCTGCTTGCTTTCGCTGCTTTCATTCATTTTCTCCTTCTGCTTTTGAGCTTTCCACTTAAAGTATTCAATCATGTCGTCGCTTTGTCCAGTAGCTTTTCGCTTAATCCAGTAATACGCGTACTTCCAGACAATCAAAATGCAGCCAATTGCAGCAGCGCTTGCAGGCAGAAACAAAGGAGGACACAGCGCTGCAACGGCTTGAAGAACAAAGCACCCAACAAAGCACAAAGCAACAGTTGTCGGGTTGTTTACTCCGAGCTTGCTTTCAATTGAAATCATAGAAAACTTTGCAAACTTAAACAAGTACCAAAACAAAGCAAACGTAACTGCTACGGCAAGAATGAAAATCATGACTGCTCCTTACTGATGTTAAGATCTCGATACAGCTCCGCTCTAAGCTGCTCCGTCCTTCTGTTTTGCGAAATTACATTGCACATACGGACTGCTATGTTCAGCACTTCGTTAAAGTCCAGCAAGTTGACGCGGTTTTGGAAGTCCACTGCTCCGGAGCGAAGCGTGTCAATTCCCACAAACGTGCCGGGTACGCCGTACTCATACAATTTTCCGAAGTACGTAATTCCTCCGTACACGGAAGCAAGCGCGGCGTGAAGCTTCTTTGAGTCCTTGTACTCAGGGCATTCAGCGTACACGCAAAACCAGTAGTCGCACTCGACAATCACAGCGTTTACGTCGCTGCACGTAAACTGCATCCTAATTTTTGGAAACAGCTTAATTTTAGTCTCCATAGCATCGCTCCTTAAACGCAAGCTGAAAGGAAGGCTAAGCAGCCTTCCCGTACCAGCTGTCCGACACACTAAAGCACTTGCAGCGCGTAAGCTTAGTCTGCTTAACACCCTTGTACTCCGTATGAGCGGAAACAGTGCCCTTGATGGAAACACGCGAGCCTGGGCAAGCTACGCGACGGTACACTGCGTTGTTAGTGTCGGACTCGATGTCGCAGCCGAGCGTGCTGTTGGTCTTCCACGTAAACGCGTTGCCCTTGTCGTCGGCAAGCATGTAAATTGTGTACGCGCCGTAGCTGCTGTATCCAAGATACTCGGAAACAACAGTAAGCTCAAGCTCAACGCGATCCTTTACGCTGAACTGGTACTCGCTGCTCGAAAAGTCAGGAAGCTCGTCGCACCACTTGTCCACGTTTACAAGCGTGTACTGACGACCGTAGTCGAACTGATGCTCGAACAGCTCAACGCTGTACTTGCCGATAAAGCCCTTGTACGTGACGTTGTTGTTCTTGAAAGCGCTGCAGAAGTTCTCGTCGCTTTCCTGCTGGCGAAGCTGCTGCACAATGACGCCAAACTGCTTGGTGCTGATGTTGCGGTCCTCACAGTGTCCGTTCTCGTCCACGATGCTGTCGAGGATAGTCTCGGCGAAGTTAGTCATTTTCCGTACCTGCTTCCTGCTTGCATTTACTGTACGTAAATAGTATATAACAACAGTTATACATTTACAACTAACATTAAAAAGTTAGCAGGAGAACAAGTCATGGTAGCTGTGCGATGCGTCAGTGAAAATTTTGCTGCGAGGGGCACACACAGCGTCTAGGCAGGATTTCCATGCGTAGCAGTCGTGCCCGTATTTGAACAAGCACCACATATTTACCTTAATCATGTCCTTGTGCTTTTCCAGCACAGCTTTCATCGCTTCGGCCATGTCCATAAACATTACTTCGCCGTTGTGAACGTACGCTGGATGAGCGGCGCGGTCGTAAAACAGACACCAGCTCACTTTGTCCCATATAAGAACGTTGTCATCTGCGTGCTGTTGCTTAAACACATCAAGCGCATCCATAGCTTCCTGCGTCGAGTTGCACAGCACGTCAAACGTACACGGTATTTCAAACGTGTGCAGCTCACTCGGTTCAACGTACGCTAGCGCTTTTGCGTTGACGTTGTGATCGCACAAGTACTCAGCCTGCTTGCCGCTGTACAGCATAACAACGAAATTGCAAACATCCTTGAAGTTTTCGTTTTTAAACGTGTCGTTGACTACGTACTGGTCGGAGCTGTTGCGGATTACCAAATACGTCTTTGCCTTAGCGCTCATGTCAAGCCTTTCACTAAGCTGTACTGCAACTTAATTATATACTAAGTGCTATACAGTTATTGGGCATATTGGTAAAATACGATCAAGTTTTTTCGAGCTCGCGTGCAGGCTGTGTACAGCAGGTTCTCGTTCTCCTCGTTTTTAATCTTAAAAGCGTTTCCGTTTACGTTTGCCACTGCAACGCTGTCATATTCCAGACCTTTTACGGAGTGAATTGTTCCAACGTGCACGGCGCTTTCAGGACTTGACTGCACTTTGTTTTTTAGGTACGCAAGCAGCTGCTCGTTTGCTTCAAACTCGCTGTCCGGTAACGGAACTTCAAACATGTCGCAAAGCATAAACGTTGCGTCCCTAACGCTGTAGCTTTCCATCACTGACGTAACGGACGCTATATCCGAAAGCAGTACGGAAGTGCTAGGAAAGTACATGCACTTGCTTTCGAATATTTCCTCGTCCTGCATACCTTGCATTTTTAGCTTGCGGTACAGCGCGTACTCCTTGTCGGACATGTTAGCAGCTGCCCATCTGTACTTAGCGGAATCGCTGTCGCAAGCTTCCAGCACGTTTACAGCGTACTCGGAATCAACGTTGCGAGAGAAGTTTACGCCTAATCGCTTAAATGCGTCGGCAACTGCTTGCACTTCCTTGTTAGTTCTGCACAGCACTGCAACTGATCCAGTTCTTGAGCAAATTTTGCAGTACTTCGCAAGCGCGTTGTACGTGTCCTCCTCGTCCATGTCAAAGCATCCGCGAACGCTGGGACCCTTGCGCATGGACTTTAGCTCAACTCTGTACTTCTTTGACCTAAATTTTTCACTCATGCTGTTTACGTATGAGCATATGTTGAATGAGGATCGGTAGTTAACGGGCAGCGTGTACGTAACCCATGAGTCACTTTCAAGCAGCTGCTTTAAGGGCTTGTTTGAGCATCCTCTAAACTGATATATGTTTTGAAGAGCGTCTCCGCATAGAACTCTGTTGCAGTGCTGCATTGACTTAACAAAGTTAAACTGATACTCGTCCGTGTCCTGAAACTCGTCAACAAACAGATACAGGTACCTTTCCTTAACAGGCGCAACGCACTCGTGATCGTCAACAAACAGCTGACACACTTTTTCATTTAGCGTGTCGTAGTCAATAACGTTTGCTCTTTTAAGCAGCTGTGACAGTCGCTTGCAGTAGTTTTCGTACATTCTTAGGTTTTTGCCGTGCAACATCCACGGCCTGCTTATTTGCTTAAACGACAGCGTGCAGGACGTGTCGTCCTTTGCTTGAAGCCTGTACCTTTGCATGTCCATGTCGCTTGCAACGTCAGGAACTGCGTTAAACCCTAAAGCTTGCGCAACGCCCGGATACTCCGATAGCACTCTATAGCAGAACGCGTGAAACGTGTTAAAGTCCGGAACTGCGTCATATTGTGAGTCCTGCACTTTAAGGTACTTGTCCCTCATGTGCTCCGCTGCAACTCTTGTAAAAGTAAGAACTAGAATTCGCTCTGGATCAACGTTGCAGTACGTTACAAGTCTGTGAATGCGGGACAGAAGCGTAAACGTCTTTCCGGACCCTGCGCCAGCTTGCACAACAATGTCCTTTGCTGCTGACTGTATTACAGCGCTTTGATAACTGTCAGGTACAATGTCTGCCATTACTGCACTGCCTTTGCGTTGTACTTTGGAATAAGAACGTCCTCAATGTCCACTGTTTGACGAAGCCAAGGAATGACGTCTACAGCTCGCTTGTACGCGTCAGGAGCCTCGTCCATTGTTTCCTTGCAAACGGACGTGGAGTAGATTCCTTCCATCTGCTGCTTAAACTTTTCAACGTCAAGCTCCTTAAAAGCTTCGTGTCGACTCATAACGCGACCAGCTCCATGAGGTGCGGAGCAGTTCCAGTCCTCGTTTCCTTTGCCGTACCCTACAATGCAGCCGTCTCGCATGTTTAAAGGAATGATAACTTTTTGGCCCTCAAACGCGCTAATAGCGCCCTTTCGAACAGTGTTGTAGTCATCGATGTAGTTATGCACTGTGTGCCACTGCTGTTCCTTTACATACTCAATTCCAAGCTTTCCCATAATCGCGTCCGCAATGCGCTCGCGATTTGCTCGAGCAAACTTTTGAGCCTGCTTCATGTCGTGCAAGTAGTCATCTCGATCCGCATAGCAAAGGTATGCAAGATCTCCCATTTCCTTGCCGCATCTCTTTGTAGCAATACTCTGATAAATGTTGCACACTTGCAGGCCAAGGTTTCGGCTTCCAGTGTGAATAACAAGATACTGACTGCCGTCCTGCGCTTCGTCCACTTCGATAAAGTGGTTTCCTCCGCCAAGAGTTCCAAGCGATTGCTCAAGCCTGTTCTTGTTTTTCAGCTTGCTGTAGCACAGGAAGTCGTAGTCGCCCGACAGGCTAAACATGTACCTGTCGTTTACTTGCCGTCCCATGGGCACTACTTCGCGAACAGCTTTGTCGAATTTTTCAAAGTTCGTAATTTTGTCAGCAAGCTTTCTAACGTACAGGCCACACCCGATGTCCACGCCGACCAGGTTGGGCACAGCGTTTGACATATAGTCAGCTGTGAATCCGATAACGCAGCCCTTGCCTGCGTGACAGTCGGGCATAATGCGTATTCTTGCGCCCATAAACGCTTCGCAATTTGCAACTTCCTGAATTTGATCAAGACAGCTTTGCTCGACGCGGGACGCAAAGATCTTAACATCAGCAGTCATGTATATACCTTTCCATGCTTGCGTTATGCTTACATGGAAAAGTATATACTATTTGATTTACATTTATTGATTGAATTTAAAGACTTTTAAGTCTGTTTGCGTGAGTGGTGTACGTTTGACCCGTTTCCAAATGCAAAACTTCGCAGCACTCGCTGTCTCCGTACACGTATTGAACTTTAACGGGCTCGTTGTTGCTTTTTAAAAGGTACGTACATCCTTTAACAACTACTGTGCCGTCTTCAGTTGTTAGTGACAAAGTTTGACCCGCTTTGTCCATAAGACTTAATATTTCGGAAGTAACTTTGCGTTGGCAGTCCTCGTAGTTGTCCTCCGAGAAGTAGTGAACTCTATCGGATTCCTCTATGTCTCGTCCGTCAAGCCCTAAGCGCCACGATATGTCGTTTAGCATATCGCGCAGCTTTTCGTTTTCCGATTCAAGTTGATCGTTTAGTGATTTAAGCTTTTCGTTTTGTTCCTCGAAGTACTGCTTCCTTGTAACTACTTTGGCTGTAACCATTATGCTACCTCGTAAGCCACTTGCCGTTGCTTGATACCAACTCGTCCACGTCCTCGCTTTTAGCGATAAACATGCACTCCTTGTCGTCGTACTCTCCATCGCATACGCAGTACGTTTGATATCCGTCCTGCGCAAGCTCCTTGCACAGCTCGCTGGTTGACATTAAAGCAACTTTGTCAACTCCATACACATCAATTGCAAACTGCCGAAGCTTTCTTTGCTGGCCCATGTAACATCCGCTGTTAACAGTCATAGCACAGTCCTTTTCTATGTCCTACTCTAGTAGGAAGTATAGCAGCTCCGCACTGCGGACAGTTTACAAATGCTCGAACGTTGAGTTTATTTGACGTAACTGTGTAGTGGCAGGATGAGCATTCAAATCCGTTTTGATGCATAGCATATCGAGGACGATCGGGATTTACGTAGTAGACGTTAGCAGCAGTGTTCACAGCATTCTCCTTTGTTTTATTTCGATGTTAGTTGGCATAGATCCATATAGTAAGGTTTTTATGCTTAATGAACAACGCTGCTAACAAAACAAACGCACAGTATGAGTGCAAAAATAAAAACTAAGGATAGCAACATGTACGCAACTGAACAAGCTATTGCTTTTGCAAAGTTGCGCTCATCATTCATACAGCATCGTTATTCCGTACTGCTTAGCTACTTCGTGCTCTATCTTGCACCCTCTAGCAGCACGCCAACCCTTGCAGAAGTACACAGTGTCGCATCTGCTCATTTGATGAAGACTTTTAGCTAAGTACCAAACGGGTGCGTTAGCAATTCCTACAGCAGCAAGGTCACTGTCGCTAACTTGATCAAACAAAGTGTTTACTACAGCGTATCCAAGGGATTCCAAGTACTCCTTAACTTGTAAGTACTTTTGAGCAACTTCCTCCTCGCTTAATCCGTTCATGGGCATTGAAATCATAGCGTTTCGCGTTTTCACGCACACATCAAGTCCAATCGTTAAAAGCATCTACAGCACAGCTATGCAAGCAGCAATAACTGCATAGCACAGTATCTTAATTATATACAACATCAGCGCTAAAGTTATTATATTTAAAGCTGCCACAGCTAAACACCCTACAGCAGCGCTTGAAATTTTCACGTACGTCTCCTTTGATATTTAGTTTTACTTGGAGTTAATGTACAGCCATATTGCGGTAGCGGCAACGCAGCACGCCAAAACTTTTACGAGATCGAAAACTGTGTCGTTCATGAGTATTCTCCAACGTGAAAGCAAAGCAGCAAAGCGCTTTATAGCATACTTTGCTGCTTGCTGTGCGTAACGTTACTACTTGCTTTAGTATGCAGTTGCGCTATGCTTGCTTGCCAAAGTTCTTGTCTCGGACTATCCATTTAAGTGTCTGCTTAGTCTGCTCGTGACAGCAAGGGCATTCGCCTTCTATGGACTCAACGTCCGTATCGGATTCAGTCATAGCCGAAATGAAAATGTCGTGACAGCGATCGCACTCGGCTACGTAGTGATTTTCAATGTTGTTTTCAATGTCCAGGATAGTGTCAGCAGGAGCATCGGAAATGTCGTCCACTGCGTCCTGTAAGTCGTCTATAGCATCCGATGCGTCGCTAGCTGCATCCTTTACGCTTTGCGCGTCCTCAAGATCGTCAATGTCGTCAAAGTCAAATTCAGCAGCCATAACGGGCTTAAACGTTCCTAAAGTTTTCTTCATGTTGCATCCTCCATACAGCTGTTGCGTACATGCAAATTCAAGCAGCTTTAACTATTTATTTAAGGCTTGGCAACTTCCTGAACAACAGGAATGCTCGACGACTCACACTGCATAGATTCGATGCTGTAAGGCACTTCGTCCATGTTAAGCTCGCGTCGCAAGCTGTTGTTTTCACATTCAAGCTGAGCAAGCGCTTTAAGCACGTTCATGCTTTCGTACTGCTTAATTATTCTATCCCTGTTAAGAACTTTGGAGTTAAGCAGGCTAACGCGATCCCTAAGCTCGCTGTTTTGCATTAAAAGCTTGTCCATGTTCAGCTTAATTCGCTTGTTCATTGCAGCTTTTGCGCTTGTTTCCTGGTAGTGTTGCTCCAGAGCTTTTGAAGCAACGTAGAGCCTGTTTACCAAATGTCCTGCGCTGTCACCCTGCTGCGGCACAACTGCTTCAGGAGCTTTGGGCCAGCCGTTGTTGTCGTTTATGTACTTTTTAACTGCTGAATCCGAGGATACGCAGTCGTACCACGGAACCCCGTTGGCGCATTCCTGACTTAAAACAGTACCGTCGTCAAAGGTTTCAGGGTACTTTTCGACAAGCATTTTCAAGATCTGAGCGCAAATTCCGCGTCTTTCCGCTTTAGCGCAGGCTTCGCCGGATTCGTCATGCACAAGATCGTCAACTAATGCTGTTATGTCATCCCTAAGCTGCTTATACGCTGTAGCCATTCATACCTCCTGTTTTCTGTGCACTGTAAGTATAAAGCAAAGCGCCCAGCTGCTACACTGGGCGCTTTTAAAAAACTTTACTCGCTCATAAAGCTTAAAATTTTGGGCTTAACCATTGTGCCGCCAACAAGCTTGCTAAAGCGCTGATCGCGATACTCAATGTCGTTCTTGCGAACGGGCACGTCGTGGCTAACGTAGTCGTAGTAGGAGTTAACAAGAGCGAAGCACGTGCCGAAATCGGAATTAGTTGGCGAGTTGTAGTACTTGTTAATGTACAAAGCACGCTTCTCGTCAACGTTGTCCCTGCTGTACTCGTAGCGAGGTGAATTAGTATCAGTGTTAGTGTACGGGTACATGTACTCGACAACCTCCTCAATGCTGTGCTTAGCTTTGCGGTCCTTCAGCTGCTCGATGTACATGCCAAAATCGGACTTGTAGTCGCCAAACATAGCGTAAGCAGCTTTCATAGCGTCAAGCTTTCCGCCGATGTTCAAGCTGTGGCGGAATCGAGCTACGTTGTCCGTGTTCTTCATGAGCTGACGATACATGTTCTGGCAGATGATGCGAACGGGGCTGCAAATAAGCGAAGCGGGGAACTGTCCGTTAAAGCTGTTAGTTGCCATAACGTTCAGCGTGTACGCGTCTCCGCCAAAGTTTGCGTCCTCCATGGTAACAACCATAAAGCAAAGGCCCTGAGCAGTGACGCCGCCGGCAGTTACCTTGCCGCCTGCTTCAATGAACGGCTGAAGCATGCTAAAGATTTCCTGATTCTGAACAAGCTGATACGTGTTGCTAACGCAGCCCATAAGGGCGTGGCTGTCGCTGCGAACGTTGGCAACCAGGTCGGGCACGTTTCCGCAGTACACCAAATCGGAGTTGGAATCGTCCTCGTACTGGAACTTAAGGTCCTTCGTTTCGACGGTGAAGTCCAAGCCGCACACGCGCATGGCCTCATCAACCGTGCCCCACTCGCCTTGCGTGCCCACGCCAATCCATGGAGCCTTGGGCTTGTCGTTCATCAAAGTTGCCATTGCGTTCGTCATTTTGTGTCCTCCTGCTTCGACGTATTACTGCAACACACTTAGTATTATACGAAGTCTATAGTAAAAGTAAATAGTTTTTACTATTTAATTTAAATTGCTTGCTTAGCGTCGTTTAGCTGGTGCTGCTTTAGTCTTTTTATCTCTTTGTCCGTTTGCAGTCTAACTAAATCCCATTGCCTTGAAAGCTCAAGCTGTTCGTACACGTTGCTAAGAACGTATTCAAGCAAGCCCTGCTCATTATCCTTGTACTTCCTACAGCTAAAGTATGTAACAGCTTCAAAGAACACGCAATTGGACATTCCTATGCAGACTTGCACTTGAACTCGCACTACATCGTAGCTGCCCTTGTACTTGCGGTCCATGCGATCCATTTCCAGGTATGCTTCGTTTACGTCTTTAAAGTACTTGCTGGGCTTCCTGTACTTCTTTATGTCGTTTGCAGCTTGCTCAGCGTAGCGCTCGCACAGCTGTTCAAGTGCACTTGCTAGCAGGCTGTTTGCGTACGTTCCGCTAAAGCTGAACTTCATCGGGTGTCCTTATAACGCTAGCATCTCCTTTAAACGCTTCGTCAATTGACTCGTACACGTCAAACGCAGGCTCGAAAAAGCGCAATTCGTCAAGAGGATCGTTTGCAAGAACAGGAATGTAAGCGTTATATTCGTCAAGCGATCGAGTCTGATTAAGCTTTCGCCATTCCCTTCGCCTGCGCTGCGTTTTAACTGCGTCAATAACGCACAAATCCTCGTACCACTCCTCGTACAGCTGATACGCTACGGACTTGCAGCTGTTGTCGTACGTGCAGTCATCTGGAATAAAGCAAGTAGCGTACACGCTTGTCTGTATAAAGTCGGACATAAAAATAGCAGTAGCAGTTACGAATGTGTAGTTCGGAGGCACAGTTTCGGTGCACTTTTCGTCACCTAGTCTGTATATCCTAACGTATACGTTTGTGTGAAAGCTGTCACATTTCATTACAGCTTGAATAACGCTTTCGTTGTCCTTTGCAAACTGACGTGCTGCTGTGCGACAAACGTGCTGGAGCTGCTCCTGTGTGTACTGCGACATTTTTACCTCCTGCTTGCTGCATAAATGTATATTGAACATTATACAGTTATAAAGTTAAAAATAAAGCGTCCAGCTTCAATCTTTTCCACAATCGAAGCTGGACGCACACAGAAGGGAGGAGAGCACCCAAATGTAGTAAAGGTAAGTCGCTACTTGCTAACCATGCCGTTTATAAGCTTTCTGTACAGCTCGTCCGTAAGATCAGCTTTCATTTGCGAGACGCTAAGAGTTTCGGACTTGTACATGTCAACATACGTCATAGTATCGTACTTGCTGCCGGAAGCTTCAACGTAAATTCTAACTAAGTCGTCGTTGTCGTCCTGCTCGTCCGCAGCATAGTAACCTTCCGCGCTGTAGTACAAATCAGTAACGCTAAACGTGTCATCGAATTGCTTATCAAGTTGCTTCAGCACTCGCTCAACGACTGGTCGAATGTTCTGATCGTTAAATATAGCGTCTTGCTCTTTTTCGGACTCGCTAAAGTCAAGTATTGCTACGTAGCGTCCGGAAGTTTCAGCGTCAAAGTACGCGTCAGCGTCGGCCTTCTGCACAGCTGCGTCAAGCTCGGACTCAATGGACGCAAACTCGTCATATGAAATTTCGGCTGCAAGCGTAATGCGCTTTTCCGTGTCGCTCACGGAGTCCAGGCTTACGCGAAAGCTTTCCTGAGCTTCGCTGCGCGAGTATCCTTCCTTCATGAACATGTTAAGTACAATGTCCGACACCTCGCTAGCGCACTCAGCAGCAACTTCCATGTTCGGATCAATGCTTTTTTCAACGCTCTTAATCATTCGCTTCATTGCTGTTTATTCTCCTTGTATTTTGCTAGTATCATGAAAAACAGCGCACACACTTTAACAGTGTCGTCGATAGTGTACTCGGAGCCCACAACGTTTAAGCAGCAAGCGCTAGCGTAGTCGTTTATGTTGTCCTCCGTAAACGACATGCTCCACGGACTTACTTCCGAGTCCCAGGAAACAGTTGACGAAAATCTAACTTTTCCGTTTCCAAGCTCGGAGTTTACGTACACGTCAAAGCTGCACTGCGTTCCATTGGAAAACTGTATGTCCAAAGGCGATGCCATGCTTATGCGACTTCCACAGTTACGCTGTCGATGTAGCATCCGTCAGGCTGTATGGACTCGGGCACAACGTTGCCGTGGGAGTCCATATCAAAGTAGTAATCGGCGTGACACTTAGCAGTAACGTCAAATGTTGCGCTGGGCTGCACTTTGCCTTCGTACTTTGTCTGCATGTCAGCAATAATGTCGTTCAGAAGGCTTTCGTCGTCAGTTGTGACGTCAACGCCGTAACAGCTGTCGGCAATTTCGTCATGATCAATTACGTGATTGTCATCGAAAAAGTCGTCCAAGGACTGCTCAGTAAAGTATCCGTTTTCATCAGTAGATACTGTACCTCTAACAAGAAAGTCAACGCAGCTGAAGTCCTGATTGGGCTCATTCTCCGGGTACATCCAGTCCTTGTCCTCAAGACCGAATGAAGACTTAATATATCTCTTCATGTTTAGCACCTTTCAGCAAAGCAATTAAATGCAATTATATAGTAAGGTAAAGTACGAACGTTTCACATTCGATGCAATGAAACTGTCTACCATCTTCCGTGCTGCTTCATCCACTTAACGTAGCAGCTGTACTTGCAAAACCACAGAAGCCTGCTGTTGCTTGTAGACGAAGGGTCACGAACTTTGTACTGATGCTCGGGCATTCGAATAAACTGCTTTCCGCACGTTGCACACGTTTGCCTGTATTGAGAAAACAGCTGCTTCTCGTACTCAGTAGCTTTACTTGACAGTTCTAGTTCCATAGTTAAACCTTACTGCTGCTATACGTAACAGCATCATACAAGGTAGAAAAGAAAAGCAGCTGCACTTAACGCAGCTGCTTCTATTCAGGTGTTGTCTAAAGCATAAGCTGATCGCGCATACGGGATTTAGCGGATATGCGAGCAGCCCTTTGAGCTTTCCAAACTTCAACGGAGTCGTTAAGCTGAGCAGTAACGGCAGCTTGAACGTACGAGTCAAACTCCTCCGCGCTTTCAAACTGAGCGCATTTAGCAAAGAACACTTTGCCTGTGGAAACCAAGGAGTTTTCCGGCCCATAGAACTTTACCATAACGTCGACAACGTCATATGAGCAGCTGTACGTCACGTTGTAGATGTCGAAATACGTCTCCGCATGAACTGACGTGCGAACGTAGTCGTCATCCGCAAGCTTGCAAATCAGCTTGCTGTTGTCCTTGCGAAACTTATGAGCAGCAGCTTTGCACGCGTTGCGAATGGCGTTGGGCTCCACATATCCGTACTTCATTGCAGTCTCCTTTGCAGCAAGTGTTAACTTACAAATACTATAATAACTATTATAGTATTAAATGTAAACACTAAATTAGAAAGAAGCTGCGAACGAACCTAGCGTACGTGCTTAAAGCTTTCATACGCAGTGATGGACAGTTGATCAGCAAATTGCAACAGAAGAACAAGAGGATAGCGTTCGTTGGAGTCTTGAAGCTCCGAAAAGTCCTCAGTAGCGCAGCGATAGCTACCCATGTGCCAACGTACTGCCAATGACTCCTCTCGCGTAAGCCTGAAGAACTGATTAGCTAAATACATAGACGATACGCCGTGACCAAACGGGTACTGAGGCTTGTCGTACTTAAAAGCCTGCACCTGTTCCCATTGACCTGTCACATCGTTTTTAACGTTTCGAAAGTATGGATCGTACAGCCCGATTTTGCAAAAGTCGTGAACAAGCGCAACTAGGTACGCACTAACCGCGTTAACGTCCTTAAACTTCGGAAGCGTTAGCAAGTCAACAGTTTCGTTGTACACGTCCAAGTGATGCTGAACAAGTCCGCTTTCAAATGATCCGTGAAACCGCGTTGACGCAGGAGCACGGAAGAAGTCAGTGCTTGCAATCCAAGTGTGAAAGCGGTCCCACACGTTGTCAGCAACTTCCTTGTTTGAGTACCTTGCGTACGTAATTTCCTTCATAAGCTCAAGGTAGTCAGCTGTAGGATTTTCTGCGCTAACTACTTTCTGACCCAAAATGCTGTTGCTCATAACACCCTCCTGTGTTGAAAAACGCAAACAGCTGCTTGCGTTTCTAACGATACATAGACAAAATAGCACTAAGCAGAGATATAATTGACAGCAGATATTAGCAATACAACGCATGCATTCATTAAACGGATGTGCATATCATCACCAACTTGCTACGGCTAAGAGAAGCACAAACACAAACATCCAAATGCTTACACCGGCAAGAGCTGCTGGCAAAGAGTTGCTGTAGAATTCCTCGTCAAGTTCCTCCTCAACTTCCTCATTATTTCCTCGAAGTATTCATCTTCGTCGTCCTTATGGTGCTTTCTGTGCTTCTTGCTCATTAGGATTCCTTACTTCTCAAATAGGCTTCCTGTGCTTACATCAAGTTAACTAGGTACTTTGCAAGCTCAGGACAGCGCGTCTGATTTCCGTACATGTTGTTAAACCGATCGCATCCGTGCTCGAGGTTGTACACAACCTGTTCCTCTCGGTCCAAGCAGTAGCACGTTTCTCCGTCGCATGCGACAATGTATCCAGTAACGTACGTGTCGCAAGGAACTTCGAACATTGTGCAGCTTTTAAAGGACAGCGGAATGCTGTTCATTGCGTCGATGTACCAAAGCTTGTCGCGGTCGCTAAATCGAGCGCTGTCGTCCAGCAGCCACTTCATACCTTCGTGCTTCTTAACATAGTTCACAACGTGATTAACGCATCCGTCAAACGCGCTGTTTTCGGCGTTTGCAAACTCCTCAAGTCCAATGCTGCGAACGTACGGGTCGTTAGCTGCCCATTCCTCGATAGCGTAAACTTTTCCAGTTTTCGGGCTTACGTACTTCATAGCTGCTGCCTTTCTACTTAGCATTAACACTACAATAGATATTATACACTTTATTTAACTGTAATTTGAGGTATTTAGCTAAAATAAAAAGCAGCAGCGTACAAAGTGCACGCTACTGCTGTACAGCAAGTTTGGCTAATTCATTAAGCTTAGCAAGTACTTTGCAAGCTCCGGACAAGCTGTACTTTCGTCGGTTCCATAACCCTTTGCAAGGTCGTACACAACTTCAGGACACTCCTCATACTCCAAGCAGTAGCAAGTTTTTCCGTCACATACTACAACGTAGTTAGCTACATAGTCCGGAACTTCGAATATTGTGTAGGAACCCGCAGCAAACGGAATGCTGTTAACGGAGTCAAAGTACCACGTGTTAGCTTCGTGCGTGTAGCTATGCGCGCTAAGGAAGCTATGCAAGCTGCTGTACTGCTTAACTTTGCCTTTAATGTGATCCACGCAACCCATGAAAAGATTTTCAAACTCCTGCGTTGCTACGTTAGGATCATCTGCAAGAACGCCTAGCTTGCAAGCGTCAAAGTACCAGTCCTCTACAGTGTACGTTTTGCCGTTGATAGTGTTTACGTACTGCATTGCTTTGCCTTTCTACTGTTAAGCAATTACTACAACAGCTATTATACACTTTATTTTACAGCTGCAAGCTGAATTGTCTTATTTATTTAATCTAAGAAGTTCCAGCAGATCGCCTGTGTAGTCAAGCATAATTTTTCTGCTTGGCACAGTGGGTATTTCCACGTACGGAATATTCCACTTGTCCATCTTGGTAACGTTAATTGACTTTTTGCCTGCTTTTACGGAAGCATCTATGTCCTGTATGTTTAGAATAAACGCCCGCTTGTGTGAAGCAAACAAAACAACAACAAGGCCAAAACAGTTTTGTATTTTGGACTTTTTTAGCAGCCCTGCGTACTGACAATCGGACAGCATGGAAAAGTCAAATCTGTCGTGCTCTGTTTCCTTTGACTCTATGTAAAACATGTAAGGGCTTTTGAAGCACGTAAAGTCGCATATGTTTGTGCTGCCGTAAAATCCTGACGTTTGATCGGGTATTCTGTCAAAGCTGTAGCCCAAGTCAGGTCTATCAAGCCACAAGCGTACTTTATGCTCTGCTTTCTTTCCGTAGGACTCGCTCATGCTTTGCTTACATCCTGACTGTCCAGTGCATTGTTCGCTAATATAGCAGGATATAGATCGTAGTAGAACTGCTCAAACGAAAACAGGGATATTTGAGCAAATATGGAATCGCATGCAAGCTGCAAGTCCAAGTCGCACTCAGTGCTTACTACGTCCTTGGGCAAAACGTCCGCCCATGACTCGCTTCCAGTAAAGTCGGGCACATGATCAGCGTCCAAAGGAATATCGTATGTGAGCTTTCGCAAAATGCTTAGGTTTCGCTTGCGCTGTATGCGCAAGTCAACGTCAATAAGCACGCTGCTGTACGGTATTTTGTCGTTTTGCTTTGCAAAGTAAGGAGCAACTGATATGCTGTCCGCAATCAGCTGCTCCTGCTCCTTTGAATAGCTGCACATGTGTATTAAGTCAGCAATGTACGCTTTCAGCTTGTGCACAGTAAACGTAACTCTGTTTATTGCATCATCTTCCAGCGTTTTCATATGCAGCTCTCACCTTTAGCTATTCGTCGTATGAATCGTAAAACTCGTCCTCGTAGTCAAACGATCCATCCTCGTACATGTCCTCTTCGTCGTAAGCGCTGTACCAGTCGCTGTCAGTGCTCTGGTAGTCATCAAATGAATCAAACTCGGATTCTTCCATAGCTAGTTTCCTTTCGAAGTGCGCTACTGTAAAGCATTGTACTACTTTACTTTATGAAGGTAAGCTTCTCCGCTTTCAAATGAAGCCATTAAGTCAGGATGACGCTCAACAAACTGCACAGCTTCCTGCTTTGACGCAAAGTTGTAGTAAGTGTCGTCACCTTGATAAGGGTCGGCCCATACAACTTGCCAAGGAAGGTATTCCTCAGGATCTTCATGTCCCTGATTGTTATGCAGGTCCTGTGCAGCTAATTCAAAGTACGAGCTGTCGCAAAACTCGTCAACAAGCTTGTCCTGATCCTCCGTGCTTAAAGTCCAAAAGTTTGGGTAAGAGGGCAAGCTGTCGGTGAACACGGACGATTTAATGTACCGCTTCATAGCGTGCTACAGCTCCACGATAGTTGCGTAGCCGTTCTCAATGTCCTCCTGGACAACAGGGAACTCGTCCAGGAACTCCTCGAGCTCGTACCACTCCTCGAAGTTAAAGTAGCTGCAACCCGCTTGCGGAGCGCCAAAGCTTTCCTGAATCTGGTACTGATACTCAGGTCCAGGATTCTCAGGACCTTCCATTTCGTTAAGCTTCTCGACCTGCTCCTGAGTCATATTTCCGTAGAACTCAGTCTCTTCCTCTCCCATAATGGAAGTTGCAGCTTCAAGCTCCTGCTCTTTTTTGCGGAAAGCGTTCAGCATGTCCATACAGCTGCCCTTGGAAGCTTTAACAGTGCTGCTCTTAATGTATCTGTACATTTTTGTTCTCCTAATGTAAATAAATACTACTTGCGCAGTAAAATAACTACGCAAGTAGTAGAGGTTAGCTAAGCTTTTCGATTCTAAGATTGGATATGTTGCTGTCCTCAAACTCAACGGATTTCGTGTCAACGTCGTCCTCGTTTAGACGCATAAGCAGATCGTCAATATCATCATCATAGTAGTCATCGTCATCGATATCGTACTGATCGCAGCTGTACATCAGGTTAAACGTACCCGCAAGTTCATACTTACCAGGCTCCCGGTTTGCCAAAGCTTGGTACATGCACTTCTCGAATTCCTCGATTGCAACTTGCTCGTCGCATACGTAAATACCCAGTTGCGGCATGTACACATCGTCATATCCAATTACTTTGTCCGCAACTTGATCGACGTTAGGAATAGTACCTTCAGGAGTTAACGTGAGTTCCACTCGAAAAGAGCACATTACCTTTTTAGTTACTGTCTCGGGTATAAGCATGATTTGCCCTAATTCTGTATATCAAACATATCAACGATGTTAAGGGGCTGTACTACGTTGTCGGCAAACTTCGCCTTGCTCATGCGCGTTCCTTCGGACACGCTGTAGACTTCGCCGTAAACGTTGCAGCAAATCTCGTTAACAACTACCATCTTCGCAGTTACTTTAACAATCTGATAGTACACAGTGTCACGGTGGCGACCTTTGGTATTGAAATACAAGAGCTCTGTTTCCACAGCCTTATCAGTGCCAGCTAAAGCTGCTACTTTGCGCCAGAAGAAGCTGTTGTTGTCAATGCGCGTGGGCTCAGGACCCAGCTCCGTAACAATATCAGGCACTGCTTCATTTACTTTGCTGCGAAGCTTAATAAAGTCGCTGTCCGGAATAGCAGCAAGCTTTTCCATTACGCTTACGCTTTCATGAAGCTCCTTTAAATTTTCCTTTGTAGCTGCGTTCAGCCCGGAATAGCTGTTCGTTTTGTAATCTACACGGGAGGAATGTACGTTGATATCCCATTCCCAGGCAAGAGCTACGTTGTCGTTGTCGTAAAAACCATTCTCGCCCTCGTGCTTAACGCGAATTTCAAGCGCGTTGTAGCTATGATCTTCTGTGGAATACGCATCAACGTCAACAATGATGTCCGTGTCCTTCATAAACTGAGCGGAGCATGACGTGAAAATGCGGTCCTCTACCCAGCGCTGCACAGCATCCTTAACTTGTTTTTTCTTGCCATAGAAAGCTTTTAGCTTTTTATCGTACGCTTCCATGTCGGAATTGTACTTAGCTACTTCGCTGTCGTACTCCTTCTGGATGTCCTGCAAGCTTTCCGCGGATTTTACGTTACGCATCATTCGAATCAAACTCCTTATGTCCTTCTTCAATAGCCTGATTAACGCACTGCGACACGTACTCGATAACAGGAAGCGCCTGCTCCGCGTTTCCTTCTCGGTTCATCTTGTCAAACGTGTCCATTAAGTAGCTAAAGTCGTCCTTAAGATTAGACATGCTGTCGTCAAAACGCGTATCCTGCTCATCGCTGGAAGCTGCTTTTACGCAACGATACATGTGCACCTCCTGTACTAAGCAACGGTATAGTTAACACAATATAATAGGCTTGCAGCGTTATTCGCTGCAAGCCTATAGCACGCTATCTGTTTTCCATACGCTTGCGACGAGCTTCGCGACGATTAGCAAGGTATTCGTCGTACTGCTGGCACTTGTGCTGTTGATCGTTAAAGTACTTGCACATGTACGCCAAAGTTGCAGCAACGAACGCTGTCATCAAAACGCAACTCCAGAACATGTTGTCGCTCATGGACTCGTTAATTACAGCCAACATAACTAGCGGCGAAGCAGCGCAAAGGACTGCGCAAGCAATCTTTGCAACCTTGTAAAACTTGGTGTTAAGCATTTTGACGTCTCCGTTTCTTGATGTTTGCTTATCAACAAGTTAATTATATAACTAAATTTATATAATTACAATAGGAAGTTAATCTGCATTGAAAATTATGTATGTCAGGTACTCCCTGCATACGTCACCGTGTTTGCACCTGGGCATCTACTTCACTACCTTGCATCCATTTGCTTCAAGCTGCTTCACGCGGTTGTACATTGCGTTATCGTCCGCAGCAACGTTCTCTATCTTCTTGAATAGCCCTGCGCGAACCCATGCGCTCGCGCCAAAGCCGTTTATGTTCGGAACGTAATGAACGCTACGAACACGTCCTTTTGGATCGATTAACCTCATTCGCTCACCACTTCGTATACGTTGCAGTTAGTGAAGTCGATGCGGTACGTCTTGCCGTTCTTGTCACGACACAGCTCGCAGTCCTTGTACGCTTTCGTCCACCATGCAGTGTCGTTGCAGCCCTTCCATCTGAGGAGTATCCATACGATACTGCCGTTATTGTCCGTAGCAGGGTTGCCGTCATCGTCAAGGACTATGTCCCTGTACTTCCAGAACAGGTCGTTGCCACGCTTGTATTGCCTGGCCTTGCCGATGTACTTCTCAGTCATTCCTTGGCAACTCTCGCTCCGCAGCTGGGGCAAAATCTCATTGAATGGTAGTCAGTGGTGTTGCCGGCGGTATAATATCCTCCGTTTACGCACGCATGGCACGATGAACAGTACAGCCAGGTTCCCTGCACTTCGATATGACATGTGCGCTCGGCTCTGGTGTTCCACGCTTTGACAGCTTCGGCTTCGGTGTCGAATGCATACGTGCTGCACTCGATATCCTCACGGCAATCGTAGTTGTCACAACATACCCAATAGCCTTGCGAAGATCCACCCACTAGTGCAGCGTACTTGACGCTTGCTTCGCTGCCGCAGAAAGGGCAAGGTAACAGCTTATCGTTCATTCGTTCGCCATCCTCTGGATGCGTCCCCTTGTGCTTGCGAGCAAGGTACTCCTTGTACTTCATCTCGTAGTTGAGCCAATAGCTTGCAGGAACATCGGGCATAACTTTCTCAAGCTTCACAGCCATGTCCGCTGTAAGCCCAGCTTTTCCGTTCACAAGTCGAGAGAGGTGACGTTCGCTTACACCTGTACGCTTTGAGACTTCCTTCTGGGTTATACCTCGCGCGTCAAGGTACTCCTTAATGATCTTGCCCGGTGCGACGATGTATTCATACATCGCTGTGTTCTCCTTTCAAGCTACGCCTTGCTATTTCAAGCATCCTTGTCCATACGACGTCCAGTAAGGCCAACATGGTGCGTGTTCCAGACTTTCATAGCTGCAATGCAGGCGTTGTATTCGTCCTCGCCATTGATAATCGATTTGCGCTAGGGGCCGTCAATTTGCACGGTACTTATGCTTCGACATCGCTTGAATCCTTAGGAGTCGGAGGTACACTGAAAGCATGTGCGCGTGCATTCCACACCTTAGCGACATCGCAATCCGTAGCAATGGAGAAGTTCGCGATGACGCCGCATTTCAGGCATCCTATGTGTCGCGTCCAACGTCCTAAACGCGTAGTAACGTAGTCCATCAATTCCATTCGCACCGCTTCGCCGCCGCAAAACGGACAGGGTTTTAGCTTGTCGCTCATTGCTCCACAATCCTCGCTCCGCAGTTAGGACAGTAACTCCATCCATACCCGTCAATATCATAGCCACAATTTGAGCAGACCTTAGTCTCGTCCTCGATGACAGGGAGGCACGTGCGCTCGGGAGCAGGCTCTATTAGGTCGGCAAGGTGCAGCAAGTCTTCGTAGTGCGGAAAGCTGTGAAATGCACAGGACATAACCTCTAGCGCGACGAATGGGAAGTAATATGGGTCGTAACCCAAGTCGGCCTTGCACCTATCGGCTGCATTTCGTATATTCGCCGCAACCTTCCGGCGCTCGTCATCAGTCGGCATCATCGGTCACCTTCGCTCCACAGTTCGGACAAAACTTAATTGTACCGACTTCAGGGACGCACGCGCCGCACTCCGAGCACTTAGCAGCAGGGCAGCACATCGCAGCGCTAGCAGCCTCGTGGTGCGTCATACGGCACGTACGCTCTTGATACTCGTGGACAGCAAGCGTGCTCGAATACATGCGCTGTGCAAGCTCCACCATACCGACATTTCCGTCAGCTTCATACGCCAACGCGCTTCGGGCGATGCCCTCCAGCTGACAAATCTCATAGTGCGTCAGCAGGTACTTCTTATCAGTCATTTGTCCTCCAACTTTCTTCCGCACACAGGGCAGTAGTTGATTTCGATGAACAGGGCGTTGTTCGTTCCATCTTGGTACACGCCAATGTATGGGCGGTTGCCGTCAGTCCCATATATCCCTGCGTACAGTTCTTCGCCAGGTTCGCTGTCATCATGCCCAGGCAACATCTCGCTCAGAACGTCCGCAGTAGAGTGGCGGCAGTACGGACACTCATTCACAGCTACCTTCATCGTCCACCACCTTAGCTCCGCAGTTGGGACAATAGGGCCAATCAATCGGATGATTGATGTACTCGCTGTCGGCATCGTAAGACGCTTTGCACGCCGAGCAAAGGAAATTGTCAGTTCTGTACTCGAGCGGTGTTCGCCTGTTGATATCAATGATTAAGTTGCGGCACGTGCGCTCGGGCTTCGACTCTACGTCCCTTAGGTTCCATGCTTCCATTACTTCGTCTCGCGTGTTAAGGGTATCAGGGTCATCGTTCAGGTTAATTGAGCGCCCGATGTTTGCTCCACACGTACTGCACTCGACCATATATAAGCTTTTGTATTTGCTCATCTTGGCCTCGCCGCCGCAAAACGGACAAGCCTTCAGCTCTTCGATAAGCTTCGTAACCGTCATTCGTCCTCCACTTCGTTACCAGTCATTTAGCTGCTTTTTCAAATTCGCGTGCGATGCGGCAGTACACGTAATCCTGCATCAGACAGCAAACGCGCCCATGCCGCATGTGGTCGCCCTCAACGAACCATTGCATGGCATCGCGGTCGATATCATCGAACCCGCCAGCCAGGCCGTCTCTTGCTTCGATGCGGAACAGCAGCCAGCCAATGAAACGCTCATACCATCTAAGCTTTGGAATCATCATACACCACCTTTGCGCCGCATTTGAGGCAGAAACGTAAGTTCGGAAGGTCAGGTACTATCGCCCCGCACGCGTCGCATTGCACAGTGGAACTGCTCATATCACAGCTTGTCGGCTTATCAGGCAACATGCAACACGTCCTCTTGGGTTCAGGTTGCATGTGGTTAGCAGGGCGTGAAACGCTTTCATTTGCATATATAGGTAAACCCAGAAACGGAAAAATAATTTTTTTTTCATCGTAAACAACACCTAACAGGACGCTCGCGGATGAATATCATTAGTCTGCAACCTTTGCACCGCATTTCGGGCAGTACGCATATGGATACTTAAGACTGGAAGTGAGATCCGCTTCCAGTTCCAGTCCGCAACTGCTGCATACGAATTTATGCCTTTTAATCTCATAACTAAAGGATGTGTCGATCCATTCAACACGCTCCATGCGGCACGTCCTCTCGGGCTGCGGTTCCATAAGATCGGCTAGACTAGATACGCTTTCGCTTGTATAGACGGAGCCAACGAAATAGTTATCATCGTAGATAAGGCCCAAGTATCTCTCGACAAGATACCGCGCCACGTACGGACTTTTCGCCAGCCTTCGCAGATTTGCCGCCACCTTGCGGCGCTTGTCGTCAGTCGGCAAGCTGTTCACCTTCATCTTGCTGTTCACAGTCGTCCCTTCCTTCAAGGTTTGCGAAATGTGCTTCAGTACGTGTACATGTTAAACGATGCTTGCTGCATTTTATGACAGAAGATACTCAAGCATTTCGGGATGCTCCTTTAAGTTAAGCTGGTTGTCAACAACGTAATCGGACACTGTGCCCTTCTTGGTCATAATGTCGTGAACTCGCTCGTCAACTGTGTCTCGAGTAATAATCTCGTACACGTTTACTGTTTTAGTTGACGTAGCGCGATAGCAGCGATCCTCGGCCTGCTCCTGCGTTGCCATGTTCCAGCTGGAGTCCAGGAAGATTACGTTCGACGCTACAGTAAGAGTGTGACTAGTTCCAAGCGCTCCGATAGTGCCCAGTATTACTTGGCAGCTTGGGTCGCTAATGAACCTGTGCTTGTTTTCCTCTCGCTCCGCTTGGTCCATTTGACCTGTGTAGCTTGCTACGTCAAAGCCTGCTTTTTTCAGACAGCGATAAGTGGACCTAAGCGGCGCTACCCAGTTTGAAAACACGACTGCTTTTTCTCCGTTGCTGCAAATGTCCTGAACAAGCTCAACAAGTCGCTTCATCTTTGCGTTTACTGTTAAGTACGATCCTGACGCTGGGTTAATGCTGTCGTCTATAAGCTCAGGGCATCCGTTTACTTGGCGCAGGCGCAGGAACTTTGACAAGGGATTAGACGCTTGTCTAACTTCATCCATGTTTTCAAGCATTTCGCTTTTAACTTTTGAGTACAAAGCTTGCTGCACTTTTGAGTTTTCAACGTACTCCACGTTGTGAATCTTTGGCGGCAAGTCAAGCACTTGCTCCTTTGTGCGGCGAAGCATGTTGGGCTCAAGTATTGACTTTAGCTCGGGTATGTTTTTGTATCCCATAATGTTGTGACCGCCGTACCCGCCGTAAATGCAGTAGCGCTGATTCCATCTCCAGTAGGAGTCGTCCTGATGCGCTCCGATTAAGTACATTGGCAGAAACACGTCAGTGGGCTTGTTCACAACAGGAGTTCCCGTCATGGGTATCCACTCAACGCGATCACCTGTTAGCTTTTTAATTTTAATAAGCTCCTTGCCTTGTGCGGACTGAGGGGACGCGTTGCGGTGAATTTCGTCCACAGCAATCATTGAAATGTATCCGTCCATGCAAAGCTCCGCAATTTTAATCGACAGCACGTCCTGGCTTCGCCTTTTTTGAGTTCTGTCCGTAGTTCTAAGCGCTTCTATGTTTAGGATTAAAAAGAAGGGCAAGGGCTTTGCTTCCTTTTCATCCGAGTACATGTACCCAGTTTCGAGATCCTGTAGCTTTTCCTTTCCGGAGCCGCCGTACCTTACTGTTCCTTTTCGTTTTTGCTTTCTGCTGCCCAGTATGTATCCTTCGTACTGTCCGTTTGTGTGCAGCTTAATGTCCTCAGCCCAGTTGTACTTAGCCGAGTTTACGCAGCAGATGACTAAGCAGTGCTTAGCTGCTTCATACTGCTTCTTGAACATAGCTAAGTTGATAACTTCAAGCGTTTTGCCGCAGTTGTGAACTACTACTCCGTTGCAAACAAAGTTGTGAACAAAAGGATGATCAATGCCCACGTCAAACACGTGAGTTGAGCTGCTGTAGGGCCTAACGCATGTGACTTGCTTGTACTTGCACAGCTCGCAGCTGTAGTCCTTAACAACGTTTTCTCCTGTTGTAAGGTACTGAGCTTCAACCCAGCCCACGTCAGTCAGAAACTCATGATCAGGAGTGCACACAATAAAGGACTTGTCGGAAAACGCTACTTTTACTGTCTTTTTGCAGCCCTTGTCAAGTACGCATCTAATTGGCAGATACGCAAACGCGCCCTTTGCTTTTTCATAGTGCGTCTTAATAAGATACTCATCGGAGTCAAGCTTTAGACTGTACATGTCGCAAAGTGCTGAAAGCGTTACGTTCCTGTGCTTTCCGTTTACAGCAACGTGAACAACGCTGTCTCCTGCGCAACAGCCCATTTCGTCGGCTAGCAAAAAGCCGCCGAAGTTTCCTTTTTCCTTGCGTCCAATGGAATACCTTAGACAGTCAAGCTGATGATCAAACAGCTTGCTTCCGCTTTTTACAACTGTGTGCACGTCGCTTACGTCAATGTCAGGTATGTCAGCTTGCTTTGTTTCAGCTATGGGCTTGTTTACGTTAAAGTTTTCATGTGACTTAACGTTTACGCAGTTTTCGTATGACGTGCCCTCAAGCTGCTTTACAAAGAACCCTACTTTGTCCTTAGGAACAGTCCAGCACTTGTCCTCCTTGTGCCAAAGCCTGCCAGGAACGTTTTTAACGTAAGCAACAAGCACAGGATCGTACGGAAACTTGATTTCATACTCCGGGCCCTGCTGGGTAATTGAGATCATCGCTGAAACCTTTCAAGCTATGCTTACACGTAAAAAAAGCACCCGTTGTCAGTTTACTGACTTTGGGTGCTTATAGTATACAGCAAGTTATACAGTTTTATTCTAAAATTTACTGCTGCTTGGGCTTTACATATCCTCTAACTTTGCCAAAGCCGTGCTTTACGTACTCAACTTGAACAAACCCGTTAACTTCGCAAAGCGGCGTAAACACTCCGTAAAGCTTTTTAACGTACGATCCGTCATAGGGCGCTTCGTGTACAAGCAAAGTGCCCTTAAAGCTGCCATTTGACGCTACAGAGGATTCCTGGACAGTATTTTCGCTTTCGCTGTCCTGTTGAACGTCATTGTCCGTGCTGTCGCTTTCGCTTTCCACAGCAATGGACTTCATAATCTTTTCCTTGTCAATCTCAAGCGTCTCGACAGGACAGGACTTTTCGGGTTCGTCATCGTTGCTGTGCTGCTCGGCTTGCTGCTTGGCTTGCTGCTTTGCTGCGTTGTCAGCTTCAATTTGAGCTTTAGTGCGGCGCTTTCTGCGCGGCTTTTCCGCAGGCTTTTCAGCAGCGTCGGTCACAGCTTGCACGTTCTCTTCTTCCATTACTGTTCCTTTCGGTTAAACCAGCACATGCGAGTAAGCACGCGCACTCTTGCTTTTTTGCTTTGATTTATTTTAACAGGATAGTAAAACGTTATCGCTCCGATGCGAACGGACTGCGCGTACGACTCCTCAACGCAGTCAAGTATATCGAAGTCCTCAACATATGAAAGTATTTGATTTATACGTGCGCTTTTTGGGACTGTTAAGTTCATGTGCTGTCGAATCCTTGTCCGTATGCAACCGGGTTTCTCTCCTGTAAGAGCCCAGTTTACTGCTTCGCTTTCCATGATGGAGTCGTCGGTAAGCTTTATAAGCAGGTCAGCTACTTCAGCAATTGCGTTTGAAGCTTTGTACGGGTTTCCTCCGCACGCTTTAACGTACGCTTGCACGCCCTGCTGCCGCTGGCTGTAGCTTGCCATGTAACCTCCTGTTTGCTTCATGTAATTGTACAGCATTTTGCAGGAGTTAAACAAAAAAGCCAAGCGTCCGACAGTGTACTCGGAGCGCTTGGCTTGCAGCTTAGCTAGCTTAAAGCTAAATTAGCGGCGGCGAACAGCACGCTTGCGAAGCTTGGAGGCAGCGCTTACGCGCTTCTTGCCCATAATGCGAGTGGAAGCCTCGAGAAGCTCCTCCTCGCCGTCAGGAGCAACAGTGTACTCCTCGTCGGCAACCGTAAACACAATCTCGTCAGTGTCGTCGTCAACGTCAACAGTAACGTCCTCGTCAGTAACTTCGGCGAGAAGCTGAGCAACGTCCTCAGTCTCGAACAGAAGCTCAGTAGCCTCGGGAGCAACCTCTGTGTCAGGAGTCTCCTCGGGCACCGGAGTCTCCTCAACTTCCTCGTCAGCCTTAACGGCCTTTAAGGGCTTGCGAGTAACGCAGGAAGCCTTCACGGACTTCTTGTTTGCCTTCTTTACAATGCGCATGGTAATAATCCTTTCGCTAGTCCAGAACAACTAGTCGGTTTGTTTTTGACTCCATCTCGGATCTAATAGCTTCAAGCTGCGAGTTTGCTTCGCTTAGCAAAGTTTCCCCGTCAAGTGAAACGTTTGAGCCCTGGATGGTGTACTTCGAACGAGATCTGCCCAAAGCAAGCTTCATGTAAGCTTCCGACAGTCTAATTATAATGTCAATCCATGATTTGTTTTTCACTTCGTTGACATCTTGGTAATCAGGAACGTAGTCTATCGTAACTTGAGAGGGTCTGGGCGCTTTGCACGTAATGTACAGAACGTCGTTGTCCACGTCATGGCGCCAGTTTAAGTCCGTTGAAAGTGTGTTTGACGCTTGCGCCATTGCAAGCTGGTTTACGATAGGGTCCAGGTTTGACGTTGTGCTGTTTATCATAGCTCCTGCGTTAACCGCAGCAGCAAGCTGAAAAACGTTGCCTCCGTCCACGTTGGACAGGTTAAGTCCAACTTTAGGAGTAGCGGAGTAGACTCCTCTAACGCACGTTGTGACAATTCCCGCTTTTTCAAGCTGTATTCTTGTTGCAAACGGAACTGTTTTAAGCGCAGGAGTTCTCATGTACCGCTTAGCTTCACGGAAAGCAATAAGCACTGCTTGACGAACGTCAAGTTCCTCCACGTTGCTGTTAGCGGGGATGCCCAGCATAAAGCTAACTTGCATAGCAATTTCATCCATAGTCATATGCTGAGCACCTCCTTAAAAGCTCAAGCTTGTTTTAAGCTTAGGCTTCCTTCCACTCAAACTTGAAGCCAGCAGCGGCCATAGCAGCGTTGAGCTCAAGAACCATAGTCTTCATGCTAGGATCAAGAGTCTCCATCTCGAACGTGCCGTCCTTAGCAGCCTGCTTCATAGCGGCAACAAGGCCCGGATGGCTAACTTGCATAGCAAGGAAGTCGTCGAGCTCGGAGCCGAAGCCATAGCCCTGAATGTTAGTGTCGTAGTAAGTTCCATCAAAAGCATCCATGTCGCAAGCCGCGGAAGTGGGCATGAACAGGGCGCAAATGGAAGCTACGTCATGTTGCTCCTGCTTTGCGGGAGCTTTGTACGTAATAGCAATCTTGTAAGCCATTTGCCTATTCCTCCATTCGAAGTACGTACAACTGTACAGCTGGATTCGCGAACTCCGATGACCAGGCGTAGCCCGCAATCACTTTAAAGCTAAGGTTCAGGTAACTGTATAGAAAAGCTGCTATATTTTAAGCTGACAGCCACATTTCGCTTTTGTGCTTGCATCTAACTCTAGTGTCGCACTGTATCTTTGCGCCCGCTTCGGCAGCTTTCCAGCAGAAGTAGTTGTCCTCGGACAGCGTTGAGCCGTCATCGTATTCCACGTATCTAAAGTACGGATATTCAAGCTTTTTAAACAAGGAAGTTTTAATGCACGCGCATCCCATGCCTCCGCCCTTTACGTCTATTCGGGTTTCGCTAGGAATGCTGTTTAAGTTTAAGTTGTTGCTGTCGAAAAAGTTGTAGCTTGTGTTGAGAAACACTTCCGTTTGACCCGTTTTAGTGTTTCGCCTTGGATATATTCCAACGCAAACGTCGCTTTCGTACTCCAGCAAGCAGTTGAGCGCGTTGTCCGGAAGTATTACGTCGGAGTCCACAAACATTAAGTAGTCAACTCCGTATTCCAGAGCTTCCTTTGCTGCCTTGTTTCTGGCTTGCGCACATCCATAGCCCTTTACAAAGTCAAACAAGGGCCTTCCGTGAACTTTGCTGCACTCCTGATTGTAAACGGACTTAAACGTCTCGGGAGCTATGTTTTCATACGTTGGTATGCATATTAAAACGGACACGTCTATTCCTTTCAAAAGTAAAAAGCACTGCCGCTTGTATTTTAGCAGCAGTGCTTTAGCTTTTAACAGGATGTTTCAAGCAGTTTAAGCTACGTCAAAGCCAACTACGTACACGTTTACAGCCTTAACAACAGGGTTGGTAACGTTGTCAGCTGAATCCGTGTGAATGTCAACGTGAACGTTTCCAGTTGTTACCTTAACGTCGTACGAAAACGGAAGCATAGTTAATCCTTCCTCGTCGGGCATTTGCAGCGTTGAGCCTTCAAGCACAAGCTCGCTTTGAGTTACAGCAAGGGGTCCAATTACGCTAAACTCCTTAGTTGCACCTTTGAACTCATACGCAGCATCAATTCGCACGCTGCCCGCAACTACAGCAGTTTTGTCCATGTCAAGGTCAAAGCTAAAGTCCTTTGAAGCGCTAGTAGCGTCAAAGTTAGCATCGTTTTTGGCTACGTTTTCCTGCTTCTTTATGAGGAACGAGTTAGCGTCGGCACCTTTAGCTCCAGTATCGCCCTTCGGGCCCTGAGCTCCAGTGTCACCCTTAGGGCCTACTTCACCCGCAACGCCTTGAATGCCCTGTTCGCCTTGAATGCCCTGAATTCCCTGAGCGCCCGTGTCGCCCTTGGGTCCCTGAATGCCGGCTGCACCGGACAAGTCGCAAACAAAGGAGTACGCTTCCTTGCCCTTTACGTACATGCGAGCGTCGTCAGGGTCCTCCACGTTGCCAGTGTTAATAAGTACGAACTGTCCTTCCTTAACGTCCTGGTCGTTAAAGGACGCGTTCATTTCTGCAACGGACGCAAACATTCGCGCAATGGAAAACGCTTCGCCCTTTTCGCCCTTTTCGCCAGCAGGACCCTGAGGACCCACGGGACCAACTTCGCCTTGTACGCCCTGTACGCCCTGAGGACCCATTGGACCTACGGGTCCTTGTGGTCCAGTAGCTCCAGTGGGCGCAGTTGCTTGCTCCCATGTGCCCTTGCTTGACAGGAACTTTAACTCCTTCTTGTCCTCAGCAGTAGGAACTACTGCTTGCGCTCCGTTTTTTGAAAGCAAGGACCAAAAGCGGTTAATGCTTTTCTGTAAAGATGAAATTGCCATATTCATTCCTTTCATACAGCAAAAGCTAGCAGCATACAGCTGCTAGCTACAATGAATAAATTCTACTTGTCGTACGTTACAATTAAATGCCCGGCGCTGTTAATTGCCATTGACGTAATGCCGCGTCCAGCTGCTCCTGTGTTGCCTTGTATGCCCTGAGGACCTTGCGGTCCTGTTTTGCCCTGCGGGCCCGTAGGACCTTGCGGCCCTTGCGGACCAGTAGGACCTGTCGCTCCTGTGTTGCCCTTCGGACCCTGAGGACCGGTAGCGCCAGTAGATCCGTTTGATCCGCTTCGGGCTACTGAGTAAAACGGATTTGAGCTGCTGCCGTTTGTGTAGTTAATTACTAGCTTTGTCCAGAGGTACTGCCCAGCGCCGACAGCAGGTACAGCAGTGTTCCAGGTTGACGTAGGAGCTGTGGTAGCGCTTGATCCGACTTGGTACGTCGTTGACACGGAGCTAATTCCGTTGCCTGTGGGTCCGGTGTTGCCTTGCTTGCCCTGGATACCCTGCGGTCCTTGAGGACCTGTAGCTCCTGTGTTTCCTTTCGGTCCTGTTGCACCTGCGTCTCCTTTAACACCCTGAGGGCCTGTAGGACCTTGAGGACCTGTAGGACCCTGAGGGCCTTGGTTACCTTGCACGCCTTGCGCTCCGCGCGGGATAGTAAAGTTAAGCTTAGCTGCGTTTGCAGTGCCTGCGTTTGTAACTGCTGCGGAGGATCCCGCTGCGCCTGTTGTAACGGTTCCTATTGTTACGGTAGCAGCTGCGCCCGCTGCGCCTTGAACGCCCTGCACGCCCTGAGGACCTTGCGGACCCGTCTTGCCTTGAGGGCCAGTAGGACCTTGCGGACCCGTGTCGCCCTTATCTCCTGTAGCACCCTTTTCGCCTTGAAGTCCCTGCGGACCCTGTGCGCCTGTTTTGCCTTGAGGACCCTGAATGCCCTGAGGACCCGTTGCGCCCTGCGGAAGTGAGATGTCAAGCACAGCAGCGTTAGCAGTTCCTGAATTTGTAACAGTTGCGGCGTCGCCAGGGTTTCCAGTTGAAACTGTTCCTATTTTAACAGTAGCAGCTGCACCGGCAGCGCCTTGAGGACCGCGCTCGCCCGTTGCGCCCTTTTCGCCTGTGTTTCCTTTTGGACCCTGAGCGCCCTGAGGAATAGTAAAGTTAAGCACGGCAGCGCTTGTCGTTCCAGCGTTAGTAACCGATGCTTGCGTGCCGGCGGCGCCAGTTGTAACCGTGCCCACTTTTACGCTTGCAGCTGCTCCGGCTGCGCCAGTAGCGCCTTTTTCGCCTTGAGGACCCTTTGGACCCGTAGGACCTGTGGGTCCAGTGTTTCCCTGCGGACCCTGTGCACCCGTTTTGCCCTGCGCTCCTGTGTCGCCCTTGGGCACGCCAAAGTTTAAAACAGGATTGTACTTATCGGAGCTTGAATTTGTGACGGTTGCTTGCTTTCCCGCGTCCAGCGTGGTGACAGTTCCAACTGTAACGTTTGTGGGCACGCCCACTTTCTGGGTAATGCTTCCAGCCAATTCGCTTGCACCTGCTTTCGTGTCTATTCAAACGCCCAGTATGAGCGATTTTTACTTAGATCAACGATATTGAAGGTGCAAATAGCGGGCTACTTCAAGCTTATTATTAAAGCAAGAGCAGCTAAAGCGCATGCTAAAGCAGCTGCGCACACAGCAGTTTCGAATGAAACTTTGCGTATGCGCGGATGCTTACAGTACGTTGAGTTTTTAGCTAAGTTTAAATTTAAATAGTACGACTTTTCGTTTACGTGCTTTGACAGCTTGTACTTTGCCATACTTACATTATTTTGCTAGCAACAAAGTCGTTTACAAGCATAAAGCACTGCACTGCTTTGTCACGAGCGCTTTTGCACCACGACAAGTTAAGCTTGTTGCACAAGGAGTTAAACTCGTCCCAGTCAAACTTCGGGTTTCTAAGGGAGTTTTTGTCCTCGTGATACAGAGCCAGGAAGTAGTATCTAAGCGCAAGACAAGCTTTGTACACTTCATCGCTTGTGCACTTTGCCGGAATTTCGGAAGGAGTTTCGCTTACGCTTGCGTTTTTGCCGCTAATAATTGAAGCAATTTGAGTAACAACGTCAATGTACGCTCTGCACGCTGACTTGCCGCTACCCTTCTGCTCAATATTCCAGTACACGCAGGACGTAAGAAGTCTAGCAAACTCGCTGTAGTTGGAGTTTAGGGCGGAATAGCAAATGTTTTCATCCCATGCGCCGGGCCAGTACACTCTGTGAGCGAAGTTTAAAAGCCAGTTGCTAAAAGCGCTTGCGTCGCCTTTAAAGAAGCTTGCAAGCGCGGAAGCTGCGCAGCATCCCAAAGCAGGATCGTCGTACAGGATGTCAGTTTTCCAGTTTTCCTGAACAGTTAAAGCTTCGGGCTGCTTTTCCGTACTTGCAGTCTGCTCCTTGCGCTTAAACTCCCAAGGAAACACAACCCATTCTCCACGCTTTTGGAACATCCAAATGTCCGGCTCAAAGGAGGACGTCTCCTCGCTGTAAAACATGGAAGCGATAAAGTAGCCCTCGCTGTGCTTCTTTTGCAAAGCTGCGCCGGAATCAACAATGTCGTCAACAATTAAGCAGTCCTTGCAAGGAGCCATAAGCATAGGAATGTCCAGCGCGTGGCTAAGCATAACTGCAAGAGTTAGCCCGCCTCTGGGCATTCCGTACACACCCGTAAAGCTTTTTCCTAAAACGTCAATTCGCTCGCACGCGTACTCTACAAACTCGTCAACTTGCTTCCACTTTACGTTTAACATGCTTATACGCTCCTTGTTTATTGCAAAAATTGCCATTTTGCACTTTAAGGAACAGTATACAGCAATTCATACTTTTTACGTCAACATTGATACCTCAAATATTTTTATATTATTCTGTTACTTTCCCATTGCAGCGGGCGCAAGTTGAGCAAAAACGTCCCACTTGTACTTTTTTTGCACTTTAATGTTTTCGACTGCGCTTACGTTAAGCAACGCTGTGTCGCCTTGTACGGAAAGCTGAATGCGAGCTAGGTTAAGCATAGTTGTCGATGAGTTAACAACCATACCGTAATTGGGGAAGCAATCCGCAAGTATGTCCGCGTTTACAGCGCCACTTACAACAGCTGTTTGCTCCTGGCTTACTGTAAACGTTTGGGCTACGTATTGATTAATATCCTTTCTTGCATTTACTACAAACGTTAACGATTGAATTACGTAGTTGCTTTCAAGCTTATCAATAAATTCATAAGGCAGGTCTTCTATGTTTGGCAATCCTATAAACTTAGCATCTGCGGAACTTGTGCTGCTTAAGTCAAGCGTTCCCAGTTTTATGTAATTTACATTCCAATCCACGTAGCCCTTTGTAGCTGCATCTCTGTTATCCACAGGGTCTGCTACATATACAATGCGACGAGTTTGCGTGTTATTGCCTATGCTCAAGCAATAGTCTGTATCGACGACAGATTCGTCGCCGAGGCATACTGAATTTGCTGCTGTACATCTAGTACCCTGCCCTATGCAAATGCTATCGGTTTCCGTTGCTGTTGCCTGATGTCCAATGGCAATACTGCCGGACTTGTGCGCATATGTGTTAAACCCTATCGAAACGCTTCCAACGCCTACACAGTTACTTGCAAACCCTATTGATACACTTTTACCTCCTGAATTCGGAGTTAAGTTATCGGTAACGTTGTATAAACCGGATTGAGTACCTATAACTACACTTTTAATACCGCCTACTGCGCGGTTGCCTATTATAACGCTAGATTGTAACAGGTTGTCAGTATTAGAGGTAATTGCGGGTGATAATTCAGGGCCTGTATCTACCATAACAGGAATAGTGTTGTTTATATTACAGCCCAGTTTATTATTTGCATCTACTTTTATGGTATAGTCATCAACATCCGCAGATAACGTTATTACGCCCTGACCGTTTGCAACAACAGCCTTACCTGTAATGCCTTTATCCCATGTGTACGTCTTAGCTAGCTTTAATGTATTTGAATCAACTGTAAAGTCTTTATCGGATAAAGAGGCAAACGGCTTATTCTGTACTGCACTCCAATCCGTTTCAATGCTGTCAGTAGTGCTGTACGTTATTGTGGCGTCTGTTAGGTTTACGAAGTACAGACCGTATCTACCTTTATCCCAGGCAGTGGAACTTTTAAAGACAAGCGAAGTTCTGTCACCCACTTCAAAGTAAGCACCGGAGTACAGGTCACTAATTGACCATGTATTGGGCGTCATACAGTAAGGAAACGCAATATCCATAGTTCTGTTGGATGCAGCGCTTATAGGCTTATCGGAGGACGGTACCATTAAAAAGCAGTACGGCCAAGCGTTCACAAGTCCGTCAACTTCGTTACTGTTAAGTTCGGGACAAAGCTGCCAGGTTTGATCGTTATCTTTGGCATATATAGCGGAAACGCCGCACCAGCCGTTAAGTTCATCACCGCTTATGCTAAGCGAACTTAATTTTGACGTGTTCACGCCACCAAAGGGCTTTTGCGTAACATCGCCCCATGTAGCAGTCGGCTTAGGGTCAACGTCCTTTACTTTAAAATTAGCATAACCGCTGTCGTAAACTACAATGCAGTTATAATATGGCTTTATTGACCTTCCTGCATCGCTTGCTGTTTTATCCAATGTTAAGCAAGCAAATTGAATAGACTGTATGTATCCATCCTCCTTAACGTACCCGCTTTTTGCCGACTCATCCGTATCACTTAACATAGCTGTGTCGGAATCAGAGTCTAACGATGCAGGTGCTACATCCCTTTGCTTGTACCTTGCAGTCGGCACAAATACTGAAGTGATACCTCCGTAGTTAAGTGTACACACAACATAAGGGTATGCGTTAAATACTTGTGTTACGGTATTGCTGTCAATTTCTACTGAGTTGTTATCATTAGCACATTGCAGTTCAAGTACGTACCAGCCGTCACCTACCGGTCCTGTGTCGCCTTTCGGGCCTTGTATTCCTTGCACGCCTTGTGGACCTTGAGGTCCTATTACGTTTCCTAAGTCAACAGTTGTACCCATACTGCACAGCCTTTCATACATATACTTTATACGCTTCAAGCTGCGCAAGCTTGTACATGGCATGAGTTGAAGTTGAAAAACTTACGCAGCTTGAAGCTCAAAAATAATATAGAAGCAGTTATACTAAAATGTGCTGCGCTGTTTTGTCTTATTTAACTATGCTATTTTGTAAAACGTTACGCTTGAAGTACCTTGCACTTTTGATGCTGTAGCAGTGTTGTCTCCCGTTAGAAACACATCACATTCATAGAAGTTAGTAGCATCGGACAGCAGTGCAATACCGTACTTTATATTTGTTACGTGTTTGTGCGCGTACAAACTTTCAACGTCATTGTTCAGTTTAACTATAATTTGCTCGCGTCCCGATGTACTTATTTGAACTGCGTACACGCCAGGTGCAAGGTCTACTGTCTTGTTGCTAGCGTTAACAACGTATTTAGTAATGTAGCTGTCTCCTTTCGGACCCGTAGGACCCTGTGGACCTTGAACTCCTTGCGGACCCTGTGCGCCAACTACTTTTCCTAAGTCAACTGTTGTTGCCATGAAAAATCACCCTGTCCTGTATTGTTGCTGCTGTAGGAAGCTGCTAACTTGCCGAAAAACAGCGTATATGGCTACTACTGTAAATGTTGAATTTGAAATGTAATCAGCAAGTTAGCAGCTTAAAAACAATATAGGACAAGGTATACAAATTAGTTGGGATGCAATTACATATTTGCATTTACTACGGCTTAAACATAGGCATAAATGTTACCGCTCCGCCCTGTTGAGTTTGCACGCAGCTAATCGTTGTGTTGCTGTACAAATACACTATATCCCAATACCCATTAGCACAGTTTATAGTAGTACCTGCGGGAAAATCCTTGGACTGCAGAAAGCTGTGGTATCCTTGATTATATTTAAATACATGAAGTGCATTTGTAGCATTAGCATTTGCTTTTACAGCATATACACCGGCTGTTAAGAATATGCTATTCGTACCGATAGCGCTTACGGCAGTGTAAGAAGGACCGGTGTCGCCCTTAGGACCCATTGGGCCTGTGTTGCCTTTAGGACCTTGAGGTCCTGTCGGACCTTGCGGACCAGTAGCTCCTGTGCCTCCTTGCACACCCTGTGGTCCGCGTGGCCCCGTTTCGCCTTTCGGACCGGTAGGTCCTATTACTCGGCCAAGATCAACAGTTGTAGTCATATGCAACTCTCCTATACAACTTGCTTTTGATAAAGCAGCTGCTAGCTGTGTGCCGCTTTAAGTACATGGCGCGAAAAAGGTGAAAGCCGCACGCAGCCAGCAGTTTAAAAATTATATAGGTAGTGCTATTTGTTTTTAGTTTATTCCGTTTGCAAGCTTTGCCTTTTTGTCTCCGGTTAGCTTGCGATACTTAAACTTGTTTCTAATGTACTTCCAAAAGTAGTGACCTTTGCTGGGCGCGGACAGAAATCTTCTCCAGAACTTTAAGGGCACTGCAAAGTACTCGTACGCGTCTCCAGGTCCTCCGTTTTTAGCTTTAAACTGAACGTACAAGTTTCCGATGTTTTCGCCCAGCTGTATGTCGTAGCCGTACGCCCATACGTTTGAACTTCTAACTCTGACTAAATTGTCAGACATCTTGCGTGAGGACTTGCGGTCGGACTTTGCAAGCACGTACGTTGAAGCTGAAACAACTTGAAACTTGCGTCCGTCAAACCTTACGTACTCAGTTTTAGCGTTTTGCTCCTGTAAGCGCAGAATGCCCTGAGTTAAGTCTGCAAACGAAGGAAAGCAGGAAACGCTACAGGAGTTTGTTGCGCAGCTAACAAGCATGTACTTGCTGCTTGTTTTTCTAACGTATGAGGTGCAGCCGGGCAAGCTGCAAGAAAAAACTTCACTGTTGCTGTCAGCAAAGTATCCAAGCTGCTTTAGTGACTCAACTTGAGGGCTATTCATACAACTGCACTCGTTTCCTGCGGTATTGTTTACATTCTATCTATAGAAGGTACTTGCTAGCAGCTATGCAAGAGGATGCAAGCACCCGTACATTACAAGCTTTAGCTTTACGTAGTTTGTACCAGATTGCAGGAACGACACGCCGCTGCGATTTGCTATCTTTTCGCAATGGTAGTTAACAGTTATTTGCTTGTTTTCTAGCTGTACATATACAGGCACTTCTTGCGCACTAGTTAGGGACGTCAATCTAGTTGAAAAGTACTCCTTAACGTGTGCAAGGCTTGTAAATGTAAATTTAGATACTATGGATAATGCATTACCTCCTGTATAGTATTTATACAGTGTGTTTTCAGTAACCGGTACGTACATAGCGTTGTCCATATACGACATTTGCATGCCTATGCAGTGCAAGCTTTTTGAAGAAACAGCGTTCCATTGCACATCCGAAAGCGATTGAGTTAAAGTAAACAATGCTGGTTCTTCTACATTTGTTGTATTACCTTGCAAGTTAACTTCTATGCTGTACAGCCCATGAGGTACAACTTCTCCGTTGCTTTGCAGTGTATACCAGTGCTTGCTAAGTTTGCAGTGCACAGCACGCTTCCTATTTTACTTGCGGTTGCAATAACGTTTGGTCCTGTGTCGCCTTTTGGACCCTGTTGACCTGTGTCTCCTTTTGGACCTTGAGATCCTGTAGGACCTTTAAAGCCTTGAGGACCTGTGTCACCTTTTGGACCTTGAATTCCTTGCGGACCTTGCGGACCCGTTGTGCCGACAACTTTACCCAAATCAACTGTTGTTGCCACTGTGTAACCCTTTCACGATAGCTTTAATCTAAAATTACTATACGTGAGAAGGTTTTAGCTTGTATAAAATTATGCTTTATTTGCATAAAGTTAAGTTACTTAGTGGGTTGTAATGAATAGCAGCGCAACAGCTACTTTAACGTAGGCAAGTTTTTATAGTTAGGCATTTTTAACGTGCTTGGAACGTAGCTAGGATGCTGTGCGCAATCTTTGTTATCGAATTGGCCTTGCATATATGCATCAAGTTCCGTCTTGCATTCCTGTTTATCGTATTCCCACTTAATTCCTCTAAATAAGCGCATCTCGCGATTCCAATAATAGCAGCACATTTTAAAATTTGTGTACTCAGGATTGCTTGCGGACTTGCTTTCCAAAAATCTGCAAAGCAGCTTCTTGTCCTGCGAATTTATTTTCCAAAGTTTTTTGTTGTTGCTGTTTGTGTGAAAAACGTATTTACACGCATCCAATTGTATTCGTATAAGTTTAGAACAAGAAACATAATCACTGTTGTTGCAGTATTTAAAATAAGGAATACCTTTACGCTTGCTATCCGGGTTTACGTACACGCTAAATGTACTTTTACCGACAATCTCCGATTCGCCAATAAAAGCCATGCACTCTATGTACTCTTTGCCCTCCGTGCTTTGCGTTCCAACAATTAAGCGTTTCATATTGCACCCTTTCTACGTATATTTATTATATAATAACTTGTATATAAAACAAAAGCAGCACTTATCAAATAGGTGCTGCTGCAATGTAATTTTATTTAAATAAGTTACTTACTTAGTTGTAACTGTCACTTCATAAATAGTCACTTCATTTACGGTTGTACCTTCAGCTTTTTCATAATATGCAGTAGGTGCTGTTGCATTATATGGCCAGTTTAAACATAAACGACACCCTACATCCCCATTGTATGCAAGTGCAGTATAGTCCGGCTGTGTACATGAACTCTCAAATCGAACTGAGCAAGTTCCAGTTGTTGCTGGACTTGCTAAACGAAGATATGCAGTTAAACATACTATATCAGATGCGTATAAATGCCCTGAAACCGTACCCAGTGTTGTAGCAGTAGTTCCTATAGTTTTGTTAAACGTATACGTAGTGTTAGTAAACCCTCTAGGGCCTGTAGGACCTGTCGGTCCTTGCGGTCCAGTCGGTCCTGTTTTTCCTTGCGGTCCTGTAGGTCCTTGCGGACCGGTAGCACCGGTGTTGCCTTGTACTCCTTGTGGGCCGCGCGGGCCTGTTTCGCCCTTCGGGCCTGTAGGACCTTGAGGCCCTTGTGCGCCTTGAGATCCTTGCGCACCCGTCACCTTGCCTAAATCAACAGTAGTAGCCATGTACAGCTTCCTAACGCTTGTAAGTTCAAATTCAACATTAAAACATAAGGTGAATTTGAAGCAAGCTTGCTGCTACACGACAATGGAGCATGCGCATACGCCCTTAATGTATATAATTAGCGCTGACTCTATTTTCCATTCCAGCACGTCGCTGTCCAATTCCGACAGCTTCTCGAACGGGTTGTTTGTAACGTGTTCGTATTCTCCGTTTACGTTAAGTATAATGCCGTACAGACACAGGCAGCTTTTGCCATATTTGCGATGAAGCGTTTTGTCGAGATCAGCAAATGCGTCCTTCACAGTAACGCTATGTTTGCTGTCGGCAATCTGCGCAGTGTAGCATTGCATGTTGTCGACGTCCTTTAAGTCACTGCTGCTTAGATGGACCTTCTTTGGCAATTCTCTGCGCGCGAACGCTTCCGCTTCATGGCAAGGGTAAAAGTTAAACAGCATGCGTTACCTCAAATACACTTTGTACAAATGATACGTGGGGTACTCATACAGCTTTCCAAATTCATATATCTCGCTTCGTATGTCATAGTCCACTAGCGTTGGCGAGAAAGGAGGCTGCACTAGAAACTTATCCGAGTTCGCTTTCTTGCGAAATAGCGTGCTGTTTTGTACGTTTTCAATGAAGCCGCCGCTGTTGTACGTAACGCCATACAAGTTGTTGCCGTACACAGCTTTTACATCAGCTTCCACTCCTTTCGAGTACTCAGCCATGTCATTAAGTGCTTCCTGTAGCGTAAAGCAGTCAAATTTTACGCAGTACACTCTATCGTTATAGTACTGTATGTCCTCTAAAGTTAACTCCATCATTTTGCTTCCTTGCTGCTGTACTTAGCAAGCCTAGCCTTGTTTGCCTTTTCCAGCTTCTTGCGCTGCACTGACTCCAAGCATTCCTTGGATCCGCAACAGCACGGAACGGGCTTGCTCGTGCACCTGTACTGAAACACTTTGCCGCATTCGCTGCAAACTGCAATAGCGTGCTTGTAGCAGTATTTTTGCACAGCGCTTGTAGTGTCAAACGTTCTTCCGCACCTCAAGCACGTTCGAGTGTATATCTTTGTGGACTTGTGATATTTGCGCTTTGGCTTACTTTTCGTGCTTTCAGCAGCGTTACAGGTGTTTTCCGTACTTACACATATGTCATCGTTACTTTGCTTGCAAGCGTTTTCGTTATACGTAACTGCAAAGCCAGCAAAGCGATGCAGGTTTTGCAGGTATTTTGCTGTTGCGGACATGCACTCGGACGTTTCCATATCGCTGTTTGTGTGCAGATACACGTAGTAGTCGCTTCGTCGAACGTCATGAGGAAACTTGCATATCATAGCGTCAAACGCGCTCACGTTATAGCAGCAGTTTTGGCACTGTCCGTTGCACTTGTGCGTATCGTCAGCAACGCATTTGTTGCAAGCGTATGCAGCAATGTTGCAGCTTACTTTTTCAACTGCAATGCACCCTTGCTGCACTTTTGCAGTTGAATGCAGCGACACTGCTTTTGCAATGTCTGAGTACAAGTTTCCGATGCCCATAGTTAACTATGCCCCTTGTGTAACGCGTGCAAGCAATTTCGCACTAGTTGGTGTTTTATAAAACAGTATAACACTAGTTATTTAATTTATAGTGCTGTAGCTGCTATTGCCAATCTTTTTTAGTGCTGTGCTTTGGCAAGGATTGAATTACATCCAAGTTACCTTCAGATAAGCTGCCCAGCATTCTTGCCACAAACGCGCAAAGCTGTATAGCTGTTTCCTTTGTTATTCCTGCAACGTCAAACCATCTAGCTACGGTATACGTGTACGCGCCATCTTTGTACTTTACAGTCTTAGCGTCCGGTTTCATAATGCCTTTGTTCGCTTTGTGCGTTGCTATTCGCAAAACTATTGTTACGATAACAGTTACGTCGTCCTCCTGCACTTCAGGTAATTCAAATCGTATGTACCTTGCGTCAGTTGATCTTTTTGACCCCAGCTGTTGAGTTGTAATAAGCTTAAAGCCGTATGCAAGCACGTTTTCCTTTATGTCCTCGTATATGCCGTCAATAAGCTTTTCAGGGGTAACGCTGCCTTTTGCGTTAGATGCTGCAATGCTTTCCTGTACGTACTCCCAATGAAGCGTAATAGGAATTACATACTCAGTAACAGCGGTTTGCTTTACATATCGGTTCATGCCAGCACCCTTCAGTTAAACTTAATAATTAGTATAACACTAGTTATTTAATTCATAGTGCTTTTTATACTGATAAACGCATTCCCTTGCAATAGCTGCAATGTTAGCTTGCGCTTGCTTGTAGCAGTCCCACTTTTCATATTTGCTTAGGTCCGTTTCAAACGCATCGGAAACGTAAATTTCGTACTCGCGCCTTGACCACTCCTGCCACATAATAATTTTTTCAATTTCATAAACAAGTGCGGAAAAGCCCGTTGACTTGTCATACCCTTCCTGAAGCTTCGGCTTGTACGCATCTGTTTGCTTCACATACTGCTTTACTTCCTTTTCCACAGCTTCATTAACTAGCCTGTTTCTAAACAAGTTAAACATTTCAACTTTTTGCGTAGCGCTGTTGTAGTTAAGCACGTAAAATTCGAATTGCATAGCAGTCTACTCTCCTTCAATGTTAAGCATGCCGTTGTCGTCCGTGTATGCTTTTGTATGCTTAGCAATATTTTGCATACAGTCGATATTTCCTTCGTTAAGAGGCTTATAAATATTGTCAACAATATATGCTAAAAACGCATCGTATCCGCTCTGTACTTGTATGCCTCCTATGTTAAAGTCGCGAAGATACATACGACCGTTATCAGGTGTCATTGCAAACGTATGTTTTGTATCATGTACTGCGTACCTAAACCTGAATGTTACGGTACTGCTGTTTGCAAGCTTAAACGTAACGTACCAGGCTTCTGACTTTTTACTTTGGTACGTTTTGTTTTCCAGGAGTTCAAGATTTTTAAATTGATAAATATTGTTTACAACATCTCCTACAACAATATCCATCTTATTTAAAATGTCATCAGTGAGAGTGAACTTAGATCCACGCTTTTTTGTGCGGACAATATAGTTTGTGGATGCTGCTACTTTTTCCTTACGAAACTCAAATGTAGCAACAATGTCAATAACGTAATGCTGCGAACTGCTGTTTGCTTTAACGTATCGTTTCACTGTAGCTCCTTATAAACTAGATGTGCAACTAATTAAATTATATATTAGTTATTATTTAATAACAACAACATATTCCTTCGCTTTGGAAAAATGAGAGCTGTTGTGAATTGTTTCAGCTACATACTTGCTGTACTCTTCCGTGCTGTCCACAACAAACACGTAAGCTTTGCATGGAAATCGTTCCATGCACTCGTCAATCCACTCGTCACAGCTTTTAAACTCCGTCTCGCTTCCGTACACTTCCTTGCTGCCGTAGGGCGGACACGTAAGTAGACATTCGTGCACTCCGCTGCTTTGCAGTACGTCCTTGCAGGATACGTTGCAGCAGCTTTGCAGCGACAGAAATTGAATGGTGCTATTGCTTTCCTGCACGTGAACGCTGCTTATGTCCTGTCCAATATACTGCTTTCCTGTTGACGCTACGCCCAGCAGTCGTCCGGAAAACCCCGAAAACGGGTCAAATACTTCCTTGTACTCGGACAAGTACTTCAACGTTAAGTATCTAGCAAGAACAGGATTAAACAGCGACACAGTGGGTGCAATCTTGCTAATGTTAAATCCTTGCAGCACTTTGTTTGGGTCTACTGTGTTTTGATATATAAGCCTGTTAGCAATTACTCTCTTTAGCTTTGCGTCGTCGTGCCAAGCTTCCTTTGTGCTTACGCTGTTTCCTACTCTAGCGTCATATATGCTTGGATGAAAATTCTTAACTATGGACATGCCGAGCTTGCACTGAGGCACGTACTTGCTGTTTGAATAGCTGCACAGCTTGTCCCAGTCATTCAGCATGCGCTCACTTGTGTACTTAGGATACGGAAAGTCGATTGAACGACACCACTTAAACAACTCAGTGTCGTAGTTAAACACGTCCGCGTCAATGGACTTAATAACGTCGTACACGTGCTTTATTGCTTTTTCCTCTTGACCTTCAACCGCTAGGATAAATATATGGTCCTTGGGTACCAAGTACATGCGAACTTCATCGTAGTCATCGCGCACTTGCTTTCCGTCAGGATCGGACACATAGGAATGATAGTAAAGGCCGTCAGCATCAAGTAAAATCCTATATTTAGGGATGTAAAAGTCAAACGCGTGAACGTGGTTTCCTTTTGAAACAACAAACTGCGTTACATAGTCAATTCCGTACTGATCAAGCAAGTTTGCTACTCTAATTTCAAGCTTCGAATTGCGTGCGTTTGCAACTTGCTTGCGCCTAATTTCGGGTACGTGCGAAGTGTATTCAGCTCCATAGCGCTCTAGCATCGTCTTGCGGGATTTAATCTTGCAAATATTGCTTTTAGCTGGATTGCCGACACCATATTTTTGAAGGCATGTACGCTCTTTACGCTTCTTGTATTCTTGCGTTGTTACATAAGCGCCACCATATTTGTCAATTTGCGTTTGCTTTGCTTTAGCACGAGACCCAGGTACTTGCGATGCATTGCTTACGCCATACTTACGCAATAGCGTATTATGTGCTTTTTGCTGCACTTCTTTATTACCCAAAGAGCTAGTGCTTCCATACTTGCTTAAAACAGATTGTGTATACTTTTTCTTTATTTCACTGTTTTGCATAACGTTGCTGACGCCGTACTTTTGAATATTTGTTTCTTTTGCTTTAGCACTATTGCTGTAGTTAGCATCACCATATTTGTAAAGCTTTGTTTGCTTTGCTTTCTGAATTGTGCTGTCAAGCTTTGCAGCATTGCTTACACCGTATCGCTGTTCGCAAGTCTTTGCAGATTTTTCGCGATTATTGTACGTCTCATTGCCGTATTTAGCTAACTTAGTTGCACGTATGCGCTGTGCTCTTTCGGCTGCGTGTTTATCTAAATACTTTTTTATAGACCTGCTTTGCTTTTCACGTACAGCTTTTTTCGACTGCTCCGTTGCGTTGGCGTGCGCAAGCTTCATTGAACACGATCTACAGCAGCAAAGAGTACCAGCTTTAACGCGATTGGCATAATAACCTAAGTCTTTTGATACACATATCTTTTTACCGCATACAGCGCAAGCAAATACGTGTTCCTGTTTACAAAAACGCTGCCGTTTGTAATTAGTTGTAAATTGTTTACCGCACAGCTCGCATACTTTTGTGTACATATTGCTACCCTATACTCGATGGATATTATTTATGTACATTATACAAACTTAGACGCACATGCACATGAACTACATGTGCAATTTGACAAAATAAAGGAGGATGCTGCATAAACGCAACGCCCTCCTTCTAAAGTTTCAGCAGTTGGTCAGGCTGTTTGAAACTACATCAGTTCTAAATTAGAACGTGCCCAGTACGCGTCCGGAAACGATAGTGCCTGGGTTGACAACCTTAATGTCGTACATTGTGCAGAAGCCCTGCTGAGTGGACATATCGCCCATGGTCAGCGGATCAGTAGCAGTAAGCGGCATATAGGTTCCGTACAGGATTCCGTTGCGGCGCAGGTCCTGAGACTTAGCGGTCATAACCCACAGGTTCGGATCGTAGTTCGGGTTGCAGTACACGTCGAACTGATCCAGCTTGCCTGCGCGATACGGACCCACAGCGTCGTCGTGGTTCTCGGCCTGGAAGCCGTTTACCATGCTCAGGTAGGAAGCAACAGTGGTGCCAACGACCAGCTTGTTCGGCTGAGCAAGTCGAGTCTCCTGGTAGCATGCGTTTGCAGCCTGGTTGAGCTTCAGCTTGAACATGTTCAGGTAGTCGGACGGAACAACGGAACCGCTCAGAACGGGCGAAGCATCCCAGTCAAACTGAGCCTTGTGAGAAGCAGCGCGAGCAATAACGTCAAACGCCTGAGTGTTGATCTCAGCAGTAAGCTCGGCGAATGCAGCTTCCTTGCTCAGGTCGGCAACGTTAGCGCCGTACTCCTGGTTAGCTGCAAACGCGCTGTAAATGCTCCAATAACTTGCGAGCTCGTGCGCCTGCGCCACCAGATTGATTTCATCGAGCTGAAGGTCCACTTTGCCAAACTTAGCGCCGTACTGACCGGAAGCGTCAGGGCCAACGGTCTCGTTGTCGTACTGATAGGTAGCAACAAGATCGCCATCAAGTCCCTCAACGATGCCAGTAGCGTAGTCGACGGTAGCGCCGTCCTTCGGGTTGCCGGAAGCGTCAACAAAGTTGCCGTTGCCGTCGTCAACAAAGCGCTCAGCGCCAGCAGTTACAGTAACGCTGTACGGAAGGACAGGAACGAACTGAAGGGTGCTGCCCTCAACGGCTTCGTCGCGAACAACGCGACCGGTGAAGTCAGGGTCAACGCCGTTGCGGTTAACGAACGGAGAGCTAAGCAGAGTGCCCTTAGCAGTGCGGCCCTTGGCGTTCTCGGTCTTAACCTTGAAGTAGGGCACGAGCTGCTGACGAGAGTTCATTGCAATGGTGCCGGCGACCTCAGGAACGAGCAGGTTCTGAGTGAACAGCGGAAGGAGCTCAATGAAGTCCGGACGAGCTGCAATGTTGCTGGTGTTAGTAGCAGCCATAATCTGGCTGTAGCGACGCATGTTGCTCATGAGCTGACGAGTAAAAGCTCGCTTCTCGGGGGACATGCCGTTCATAACCTTAGTAGCGGCAGTGATGCCCTGAGGTGCGCGTGCGCTGCGAAGGCGTGCGTTAGCAGTAACGTTAGTGCCCGCGCTGATAGTGCGCTTGCGCGGAGATGAAGTAATGCGCATGTGCGTATCCTTTCAATTGCATAGCTATGCGCGTTTAACGCATTGCTTTAAAGTGAAACTAAGTTGTCAAGGCTGTTCGACGCACCGGAGTAAATCTCGCCCTCGTTGTCAGTTTCGCAGTCATCAGCATAGCTATCGCTGGGCGAACATGATGCTGCTTTTCCGTATATGAACGATCTAAGCTCGTCCACAGTAGTGGAAGCAGTAACCGGAATGTCGGGTACAGCGACTCCAGCAGCGTATGCGCAGTGGTCTGCGTAGGCTTTCTGGTAGTCAAAGATAATGCTCTCGCTAGCGTTTACCTTGCTTGAAAGCTCATCGATCTCCGCTTCAAGGTTTGAAACGCGCTTTTTCAGGTTTGTGTTCGCCGCAACGGTTTTGCTGACTTTGTCCTGTAAAGCTCGTATCGACTCTTCTTTGTCGGCAAGAAGCTTTTGATTTGCTTCTATCTTCCTATTAGATACTAGGTTAGCGCTTGTTATAGCTTTTTGGGCGTTTTCCGCGTCAGTTTTGCTTTGCTGCTTTAAGCGGTTGGACGCTAAAACAAGCTTCGTGCCTTCAGCCCTTAGATGAGAGATGGTGTCCTGTACTTCCTTCAGCTTGCTGCTTGCTTGAACTGATTTAGCTTTAAGATGCTTGTTTTCGCGCTCAAGCTCGGATATTCTGCTTTTTGCAGCTGCGTTTTGGCTGTCAACAATGCTTTTCATTCGCGAGTTTTTAGCTTGCTGGGAGCAAAGCACGCTTCGGTTTGCATCCTCAAGACGCTGTATTTGCTTTACAAGGTCCTCGCATCTTTTCACTTTTTCCGCGTACAGCTGCGTTAAGGACTTTACTTTTTGCTGTAGCACTGAAACTTCAAAGTACTCAATGTTCTCGTGCTCTGCATCCTCAACAATGTCGCAAGCGTGCTGCAACTCGGAAGCTCTGTCAGCAAGCATGCTGTACTCATCGGAGTGGGAGTTAAACTGATCCTGCATTACTTCAATAGCTTCGCAGGACGTAACGTCCTTTAAGTTTGTCTTAACAGCTGCGCAAACCTGCTTGTACTTGCTTTGCTTGTCCGCGTCAGTTGACGCAGCAATAGCTTGAAACTCGGGTACGCAGTCGTTGTACGCAGGGAACGTAACTAAGTCAAAGCCACGGAACACAAACGTATCAGGGTCAACTGTGCCGTCCGCTGCTACGTCGCCCGCGCCTCGAATTGAAATGCCGAACTTTACGCCCGCGTCAGTAAACGCTTTTACAATGCGGCCAACAGGCGTGTCAATAAGGTCGAACGTTCCTGTGACGTCCCCGCTGTCCTCAATTTGCATATCGCGCATAACTACGCACGCGTTTTTAAAGTTCATGTCGTTAGGATCCTCAGGATGTCCAAGGAATCCAATGTAGTACCCGTTTTTAATAGCTGTCTTGTAGTCCTGAGACTGAATTAAGCTTTCAAACAGCTCCTGGCTTAAAAACATGCCGTTGTTGTTTACTTCGCTGTAGTCGCAGCACTTACCCGTAAACGTACCCAGCACGTTGTTTGCGTTTGACATACTGTGTATCCTCTATTCCTAGCTCAGCAAGCTTTTTACAGCTTTTCCGTTTAATCTAGCAAGTCCGCCAATAGCAAGAGTTTTTGCAATTTCAGCTAAAACGCCTGCTTGCACGTTGACGTCCTCAAAGTGCGCGTCGCTGTTTTCCTCGACAATGTCCGAGTACGCGTCCATGTTTAAGTCAGCTACTTGCTCAGCTGCTTGCTGCTCGACTTGCACGTCCTTTGCATCATGCGTGCTTACAATGTAAGCGGAATCTCCAATTTCAACTTGCAAGTCTCCGTCAGCTGTTTCAGTTACGCTAACAACTTCATCCTTTAACTCGTCTATCTGAATGAGAAAGTCAAGTAAAGCTGAGGGCGTAAACAGTATAGGGGAATAATCCATGCTATCGCATCCTTACTGAACTACATTCCATCTTAGCACGTTGTTATGCGGTGCGCTGTCGTTTGGCCCTTCCCATCCGGGCCACTTTTGAGCAGTGCCGTACCCGTTAACATCGTACTGTATCCATTTTAACTTTTCCTTTATTAAATCAGTGTCAAACTGGTTAATAGCGCCTATTTGTATTTTCCAAATAACCTGAACAACTTGATTTCTGTTTACTTTAATAACTTCTCGTTTAAGTCGCTCTCGGTTTGCAGGCTCGGACATGTCCCAGTTGTCCGTGTCCGGAGGAGCAATCCTGTAAGCAGCAAGCAGCCCGTTCGAGCCGCCTTCCACCCAGTCAGGTCTTGACCACAGTCCTGCTTCCGTAATAAACACGTAGTTCTTTCCAGGCTCCCTGAACTGCGCAAGCGCTCCTGTTGAAACCATAGCGCTAAACACAACGTCGATTGTTTCAGGAAGTTCCGCTTTTGCTTCGGGTACGATTTCCCTGTATGAAACTTTTACGCGAGGGAACTTGATGCTTATAAGCTCGCAGTTAACCGTTTTTGAGGAATCGGGCCTGTTTGCGTACATAGGACCCAAGCCAAAGTACTCTCGCGCGTTGTTGGAGTACTTGTCGTACCCGTCAGCTCCGTACGAGGGAACTGTTTTCATGTAGTCAACGAAGTTTTGCTCCTCCGTTTGACCCTTGTACACACCGATCCCAGCGGGCAGACCCTGCGCATCCTGCTCCTGACTAAGAAGTCCCATAGTTCCGAGCGAGATGTACTGAGGTATGTAGCTTCTTAGCAAGTCCCAGCTTTGATTAAACAAGCCGTCGCCCGTTAAATAGTGAGCAATGCCCAGCATCATTGAGTTAGTTGCAGCGTTGTGGCCCTCATGCGCTTCAATGCATTCGCCCGTTGCTTTGTCAAGAACACGTATTTGAACGTTGTGCTCAAGACGCATTTCCTTTGAAAGCTTTAGCACGTCCGGGCTTACTATTTTGCCTAGTTTCATAGCTACGGTATCTCCCAGAATTCCGATTCCTCGTCATGATTGTGCATAGTGGTAAGCCTGTACGAGTTTACGTCCGATATGTACAGAAGATAGTCTCTTGGAGCAAACTCGAACTGTGCAGCTCCATTGTACGGATTGTACGGAACGCTGTGATTTTTAAACTTGTCGGGCGCGTCAAACGGAACAGGATGCTGCTCGTGTATTCTTATTAAGTCGGGATTGCTGTATCCATCGTTGTACTTGTCGATATCCGAAGCTTCGTTTACGCGCATAGCGCAATTTCCGGGAAGTTTAGGAAATTTTACTTCGTTTGCTTTAAGCAAAAGACAACCCCCCTCATAGATAGTTACACTAAGAAGGAAGGTTGTTTAATCAATACTGGCTTGTTTACCGTTTTGCTTAGCTGTCCAGGTTTTCGCGCTTTACAACTTTAGCTCCGTCCTTGTCGCTTAACTTTCTAATGTACTTGTCATTGTGATTCGGAACGAGTGTAATAGCGTCGCCAAGCACACACATAGTCGGGTTAACTTTGGGCTTTGATGTTGTTGCGCCCTTTACCGTATCGTTAACCTGAAGCTCATTTGTAATGAATTGGTCGGAATCCCTGTCGTATCTTAGATTGTACCACTTAGGGTTGCTTGCGTTATCCAGGAACTTATCCGATGCGTTTACTTTGTTCTGAGATTCCTGCGTGTCGTCCTGAGGTTCGTAGCCCAGATCAAATATCGGCTTTAGCAGAGACTTTATCATATGCTCGTTGTTTGACAGCTGCAAGCTGCTCATTGCTCTAAGTCCTGGGTTAATGTTTGCTTGCTGAACGTCGCTGTTGGACTTCCAAGCATCTCTTCTGGAATGACTTGCGTTTACTTGCGTATTCGGTTCGTTTTCCATCTTTTGCATGCGAGCGTAGTCCTCGCGGCTGTAGTGACCCACTCTTGTTGGTCCCAAGGACACTCCAAGCTCGTTTGTATTTGTAAGTCGTGCGTCAACGGCAATTTGAGCTTTTGCATCAAATCTAACGCCCGCGTGACCAAACATGTACATTCCCAAAGGACGAACGTACTCTATGCACGCGTCAATGGGCTTTTCCGTGGAAAAGTACACAACGTCAAAGTACCCTTTGTCCACGTACGGAGTTACGTACACGGAGTTTACTGGGACGGATGTGTCCTCAAGCCTGTTGTACAGTATGTCGTTTTCGAGTCCGTACTGTATTAAGTTAAACTGCGCTAAATTAACTTCAGCAGCAAGAGTAACGCCGTCCTTGCTTCCTTTAAGCCGTATCATTGACATAAAGTACAACAGCACTAAGCGACAGAACGATGCCGGAAGCCTGTCGTCAAACTTGTATCCTATTGTATCCGACAGCATCCATAGCAGCTGTTCCGGGCATCTTAACGCGTCGTATACATCAAGAAAATGCTCGTGATCGTACTTTATTCTTTCCAAGCTATCGGAAAACCACTTTAGAAAAAATCTAAAGTCACTACTATCCGTATAGCAATCGGGCACGCTTACGTCCTCGAAGTTCATAAGCTACTCCTTGTCAATAACTATAACTTTCTCCTGAGCGTTACTCATATAAGAGGTATGGGACATGTACTCCGCTATGCTGTCCATATACTTTTCCGTTTTGTCCACTACAAAGACGTAGCGCTTGCAGTCAAACCGCTCCAAGCACTGGTCAATCCATTCGTCGCATGACTTGAACACCGTTTCGCTTTCGTACACTTCCTTTTTATCATACGGAGGGCATGTAAGCAAGCACTCGTAGCTTCCGGAGCTTTTAAGCACGTCCTTGTAGGAGACTGTGCAGCGTTGCAGCTTCATGCCGTTGATAAGAATGTTGGATTCAGCAACGTGCGTTTTGCTTAAATCCTGACCAATGTACGTCTTTCCTAGCGAGCACACGCCCAGAGCTCTTCCGGAAAATCCGGAAAACGGGTCAAATACTTCCCCAAACTCATGCAAGTACTTGTTAGCTAAATATCTAGCCCAGCAAGGAGAAAACACTGAAGCCCTTGGAGCAACTTTGCTAATGTTAAATCCTTGCAGCATGCGATCGCATGTAAGATGCTGTGGGTCAACGTACACGTGCCTGTTAAGTATTACTTTTTTAAGCAGCGCGTCGTCATTCCAAGCTTCTCGAACGCTAGGGCAACCCCCAACATGCACATCATACAAGGAGGGATGAAAGTGCTTAACAATTGCGTTTCCTACGCTCGCTCGAGGTACAAGCTTATCGGAGCTGTAGCTGCATAGAGAATTCCAGCTGTTTCTAAGCTGCATTGCTGTGAATGCGGGCTGAGGAAATCCATATGCTCTGCACTTATGAAACAACTCAGTGTCAATTTCAAACGCATCAGCGTTAACGCATTTTATGCAGTCAATAACTTGCTTAATTGCACGCTCTTCGTTTCCTTTGCTTAATGTAAACGCATGTATGCTCTCACAAGTTTCCTTTACGTTAGCGTCGTCAAGATCAACGTATAAGTTGTACTTAGGAACATACACGTCAAATGTAACGTCCGTGCCGTTTAGGACAACGTGTTTCCTTTGTTCAAACAGTATATTGTAGTCAGCAAACAGCCGCAGCAAGCGCTTAGCGTACTTCGATTCGCTGCACACACTTTGTTCGCTGTAAGTTGTGCCGAAAAAGGACTTTCTTAACATTAACAGCTTCTCACGTTACATTTTAAAGGAAGGAAACTACTCCTCCACAATACAGCTAGGACTTACCCTTATTGTAGACGACAACGTGTAGTCGCTGTACCGCGCAAATGAAATATAGTTGAAGAAAAGAGGGTCCGATTCGTCCCACCTAATACAATCTGAGCTCGAGCTTCCCGCATCGAAGTACCTTATGTTGTCGCTGCATCCCTCAATTACGTCAACAACTTCAGTAAGCGTAGGCTTAACGCCGAAGTGTCTTGCAGCCGGAGCGTAGTACAGCGCTAGGGCTTCCTTTGCCTTTGAAACTAATCCGTACGCTACGCTTTCGCTTACGGGCTTTTTAGTGTAAATTGTTCCAACTACGTAAAACTTGAATATTCGGGCGTACCCAAACTGAACGTCCACGGAAAGCGACTGCAACGGCCTGTAGTCAGCAAGGACGCCGTCTATAACAAGTTGAGGCGGCTTGTACTGCATAAAGTGAGTTGTGTTCTTTGTCTGAGCTAAGCTTGTGCTTCCGCGCCCATACGAGCTTGCTTTAAAGTCGTTGTGAATAGCAAAGCACATAGCTGTGTAACGCTTAAAGTTAGCTGCAAACACGAACTTGTTAGGGTCGGTAGGATCAAACTCAAGATCAAGCGCAGACTGCCAGTCTATGTCGTTCGGACCCTCCGGGAAATCATAGTTAGTAATATACATTTTTCTCTTTTGATCGTCAGTAAGAGAATCGTCGTTGTATATTGCTAAGTTAATTTCAAGAGCCTTTTGACAGTCAATTACAACGCCGCAGTCTATTCCTGCTTCCCTGTTAAGGAATCTGTTGTAGTCGGGAAGAGTAACTAAGCTGTCCCATGTGTTTATGTAGTTGCGACTGCTTGCGTAAGCTTCCTTAGCAGTTTCAGGGGACTTTCCGGTTACTGTGTGCGTGTGCGGAAGCTCAACAGTATTTGACAGGTTAGATATTGAGATGTCTCCGGAGTCCACAGCAACGTCCATAGGCTGCTCAACAGCAAACAAAAGATTAGTGAGAACATCCTCGCCAACACATCCAATCACTCCGGAAACGTCAAGCCAGTAAACAACTAAGTAGTTGCTGTCGTAGTTGTCCAGCTGGTTTAAGTATGATGAAACAGTTACTTCGGCATTTGAGTAGTTGTCGTACGTAACAGCAAATCGAGGCTCGGGCGTTACAAACTCAGCTGTAGTTTCGCACTGTATCCACTGCGTGCTTAAAAAGTCGGTGTCAGTTGAATTTGCCTTTGCCATAACCCATACTTTGGAGGGGTCTATGTGCTGAGAGGGTAAAGTAATAACGTAGTTGTTTTTCTTTACTTGCGACACAGGAACTTGGTAGCTTCGCAGCGTGCCCTCAGCAGCAACGCGCGTAACGGACTCTCTGGGCTTTATTTTCACTTTGTCGCTTGAAGCAAACACGTCAATGTTTGTAGTTGTAATTTCTCGAGTGCTTCTAGTGTCAGTAGCTCCGTATGCGTTTGTTCTGGGAAGTATGTTGTACGTTATTGTTCTAGTGTTGTTCGTAATGTCGGTGTACGCGTTTAACGTTGCCCAGTTTGCGCCGTTAAAGCCGAAGTCCATCTCAATAACGTCGTCGGTATTGTTAACAATGGAAATTTCGGTTTGAGCGCCAGTGTACCAACCCAACGTGTATCCTATTAAGCCTAGAACTTTTTCTGCACTCTTGCGCTGATTCATAGTGGGCGCGTACACTTCCGTTGCTAGAATGTCCAGGTTTGTCGACAGCATGTCGCCTACGCTAGCGCACCACTTGCCAAGCACTACTCCGGGATCTGCATCAGCCTCAGGTTTCCATAAATCAGTTAACTTAGGAACTAGATCGAAAAACTCCTGTTTGAGCGATTCGTAATCTCGAGATGTGTACTTAACAAGACCTCTGCTGTAATCATCGTTCATTGTTAATTCCTAATCCATTGCCATTTTATCTTACCGCTATCAAATACTTGAACGTAACCATGTTCTATCATTATCATCTGTTCAGTTTTATTCTTTGTATCCAAGGTATTGTCCTTAAACAGATTACATAGATTTCTTTTTTGGCATGAAACTCGAGTATAGTACGTATCATCACGCAAATTAACCCATACATAAGAAGGACCCACTTGTCCACATTGAGTAAACCCAAGATGTGTATACAGCGAACCTGTTGTATGCGCTATATCCGAAAATGAAATTATTTTGGACGGTTTGTAATCCTGTACAAATCTCTTAAAAAGCTTGGAAGCTCCTCCTACTACAGTAGTATTTAGCTTATTGCAAAATCTGGAAAGTTCCCATACATCGTCCTTAGAGCTGCCGACTTTACCCATAGACAACCGAGGTTTAGCAAATGTCATAACGCATAACATGTTTCCTGCATAATCAGTTAATGCAAGTCTAACGGACGCATACATGTTGCCTTGAAGGTGATTTTGGTTTAAAAACGACTCACACAGGATGCCGTCGATATACTTCGTAGTTAGTTCTCTTGCATAGTACCTGTTCGATGTTTTGTTTAACATGTTGCATATCATGGATTTAACAACATCTTGTTTACAGTGCCACTCATATCCAAACACATGAAACAGTCTAACATCTTTATCATTACACCTTTTTGATTTCATAGCATGGTATTTCTTATCCAGTACCTCCGTCTTTCCGTACATAGGTATAGAGGAGTTATGAGTGTATGTCGGATTTATCTCTAATGCAACATTGTATTCAGGTAGATAAAAGTCCAACTCGTATGGGCTTATAACACTTCTATTTCTTACATTCAGTTTAATGCTACTATCCAACTCTTTTATAAAATCTGAAATCTCGAGTTCCATAGATGTCTGATATGTGCCTAGCAGACAATGAAATTCTCGAGGTATATGTTGTGATACGGAAGTGCAGTCAAGACCTCCTATGGAATGTGATATCTCTATAAGAGAAGGCTTATGGTCAAAGCTATGTTTGATGTACTCCACAGGGTTTTCGCAAAACTCCAGGTATCTCTTTCTAGCTTCAATATCATCTATTGTCTGTGCATACGAATGTATTCTGGAATTTCGTACTTTATCTTTAATTTCTTTGCATTTCATAGGGTGCGAAACACCATATTTTTTTAACCACGTTTCACGCTTAGCATCTTCAACCTGGCTTAATTTATTTGGATTATCAACACCGTAGCGCTGTAGGCAGTGTTCTTTAAACGTTTGCGTCTGTACTTTATATGCATTTTCTAAGCTTCCATACTTATTTACTAAAGTATCTCTTCTTTTTTGTTTAACTTCTTCCGATTTGAAAGGATGTGTAACGCCATAGTGCTCTAAACTTGTCTGTTCTTTTTGCTTTTTTATTTCATCTCCTCTATCTTTATATGAGTTTGAAACACTTTGCGATATCTTAGCACGCACTTCTGGTATTTGAGAAGCATAAGACACTCCGTACTTTTCCTGATAATGCTTTTTCATTCTGTCTTTAAACTCTTCAGACTGTGTTATATTTTCGACACCGTATCTTTTTATATTTGTAGATCGTCTTTTTTGCTTTACAGATTCAAGTGAACTGGTGTTTTCCACTCCATATCTCTGTACACACGTCTGTTTACTTTTTTGCTTAGCGGATTCAGACTGTAAAGCACAAGGTACTCCATACTTATCCATGCACGTCTGTTTGTATTTTTCCTTAATAGAGGGTACTTTAGACGGGTTATCTACGCCGTATTTCTTCATTGAATTGCGTTTATATGTATCAACAACTTGCTTACTTTGCATAGGGTAATCTACGCCATATAATCTATTGCATGTAGCTACAAACGAAGCATTTTTTAAACGATCACGACATTGTTTAGAGCAGGCTTCGGGTACATATGCGCTTCCAGGACTAAACTTAATAGGTTTTGAACAATTCTTACATTCAGTAAAATTAGTATCGCAATATATAGCAGTAGTCGCACGAAGTACTGTTTTATTAATCTTTGAATATGTAACTTGCTTTGCTGCTATAAAAGGCCTCCCACAATACTTGCAATATCTTATGTACTTTGCCTTATCAGAAGCAAGTATATCGGCTTCCGTTTGTAAAAAATTGGACTTACAGGCGTCACATACTGTCTCACCGGACGTACCGTCAAATTGTGTACCACATGATCTGCATATAGTCATAATGTTTACTCCTAACACATCAGTAAACATTGTAACACATATACCCAATACAATAATGTAACGCCTGCATGTGCTATTTATTAAAATAAATCCTTATCCAGCAAACTTAAATGCATAGCACAAGTTTAGCGTACTTAGTAAATTGACACGTCCTCCTGTCCAATTCGGACAGTTGCTTTTTCGCTAAACGTTGTTGTAATTGCTATTGTCATTTGCAACTCGTTTACGTTTGCGTACGTGTTGTCATCGTTGTGTCCGCCAGTAAACAAGTTGCCGTCAGCGTACTGCGTGTCCTCAGCTACTGCGTACGGCTCGTGCAAGGACAGCTGCTCCTTTATGCGGTCAACAATAATGGCTTTTTCGTTTTCATTGTTGTACTTCCACATGTGACGATGAAGCCCAACTCCTTGGTTGGGCTCGTTGTACACTTCCGTGGGCTCCGTAAGTATGAGCAGCTTTGTTCTGTTTACAACGGACTTGCTTCCTTCCAAAACGGATACGCAGTTTTGAGACACGTTAAACATGTTTGGGAAGGATAAGCTTGTTGTGTTTGCCATAAAGCAGCTCTTTCTAGTTTGCCGAAAGTTTCAACTGCTTTAAATATAAGGCAACGTTACTCTTATGCAAGTCCCTGATCGGCAAGCTCAAGTTCCATGCGCTCCTTAAGGTAGTTGTACGCGTTGTACTTAGCTGCGCCGAATTGCATGCTTTCGCTTACAAGCTTGTACATAGTGTTTTCGGACACTGCGAACTTAAACTTTTTGCCGTTTACTGTTTTGTGAAACCAAACAGTTACGCCTTCAAAGGAAACGCTAAGTCCAAGCTTTTCAGCAGTTTTCCCGATAACTTCATCCATTTCCATTTTTTGGTCATCGCTGTAAGTAGCTGCGTATACGCGCTTCATTGTATATCCCTTCGTCTACTTTGTACTGGATACGTCCTTAACGCCGTCATTGTACTTAGCGCCTGTAAGACCCACAACCATAAAGTCGGACCCTTTTCCTTCGCTAGTTGACGTAAGCGCAACAACGTCGCCGTCAGCGGGCATTCTAGGAAGAATAACTGACTGATAATAGGGCAGGTTCTCGTCAATAACGTAGTTTTTGACTTGCTTCCCCTTGTAGTCCGCTTGCTTGTACGCTCCATGAATGGAAGGTATGCGAACCCGAATGTACAAGCATCCGTTTGTGTCGTAGTAGTAGCTTTTTGCATATCCGTAAACAATCACATGCATCACATATTCTTAAGCTTGTTCATGAGATAGGCATGCTTTTGTGCAAACTGTTGTGCATATGCATACCCTTCCAATGCGCTGTTTAAATTAGTAGGCTTGTTTGTCGTTTGTACAGCTGTACTAGTATTCTTATTTGCACTTGCTTTAATAACGCGCTTCATGGTAAACCTCCGTTATCTTCACTTTAAATTATATATCTGCAACTTTACAAAATCAATTAGGAGAACCAGCTGCCGTAGTTTATCATGTACTTTACCTTAACGCCGTACACGCCCCATTCCTTTAGGGCAGCGTTAAGCGCTTGCACGCTTCCAGCAACTGACTCCCATTCTATAATGTCCACTGCGCTGCCGTAGTAGTGTCCGTAGTCGCTTGGAGCGTCCGGTCCTTTGGCGTCCGCAACCATGCACATAAACTTGTACCCGTTTTCAAGTACAACTTCAAGTATGTCACCGCAGCTGTTGCTAAAGTACCGTCCAGGAGCAATTAAGTAGTATCCGCTTAGCGTGCACACGCCGTGAGCTGTCGGCTTGCCCGCTTGCTTCCACAAGTCGTAAATCGTGCGCTGCGTTGTTCCAGCGGACCATGCCTGATCGTATCCTGTGTAGCTTGCAATTAATCCCGTTTGCGCAACGCCCGCAGGGACTTCCTTTTTCGTTCCAGTTGTTACTACTCTTCCCGATTTCATAACAGCTTTGCCCGCAACTTGCGTACCGGAACCCGGTTGGCTTGTCCCGGCATTTCCGTCAGTTGCGTTTATGTGCCAGATGTCGAATATGTCGTTAAGCAGGTCAGCAGTGTTTATAGCGGAAACAGGATACTTTGCTTTCGCTTGCTGTGCTTTTAAGTACGTTCCCATGTTTCCGCCCGAGCTGACTTGCGCAGCGTACCCAAACTCAAGAACAAGCGGATCCTTTTCCCTATCGTACGCTATTGACATAACGTTTACAGTGGAAGTCCCTGCATCCGTTCCAGTGCTTGACCCATCCGACCCGGTAATTAGACTTCCCGTGCCGCTTGTTATCTGCTGCCACAGCTTTTTCCACTTAGCGTTGTCTATGTACGGCAGTGGGCACAGCTTTCTTGACGCGTCGTAGTGCCTTACTACGTTTGACGCCGGTACGTTTAGCTGCTTCATGAGCATTTGAACAAGTCCAGCAAGGGAGGATATTTGCTGAGATGTAAAGTCCTCTCCCGATGACACGTTTTCAATTCCAACGCTTTGAGCGTTTGTAATGCCGTACTTTCCGTATCCGTCTCCGCAGTGCCAGGAATAGTAGTTTTTAATGTCCTTGTTAAACTGATATATGGAGCCGTCCTTGTTTATGAAAAAGTCCGCGGACGCGTTCCTGTTTGCAGCGCCGAAGTACTTGCAGTTGCTTTGCGCGTCCGCTGACGTAGCAGTGTAGTGAATGACTATGTGCTTAACTGTTCTGTTTGGAGAGCTTGTTAAGTTATACCTTGTTTGAGCGTACTGTGTGTTAATGGAAGGCATGCATGCACCTTTGACAAAGAAAGCAACTTGTATCCTTTTAATAATACAAGTTGCTAAGCTTTTTCACAGTTGTGTCAGCTATTTGAGCTTTAATATGTCAATAAATGTTATTAGGGTCGCTGTAGTATTTCATAAGCAGTATCAAAGTACTCAGCAGTAAATCCGCCGTACTTGTCGCCGTTGTCGTACTTTGTCCTTACAAGGTTTTTCGACAACCCAGCTCTAGCGTACTCGTAAGGGAAGTAGTCGTCGTCAAGCGAAACCCAGCGTTTAACTTCAGGGTGATTTTGAAGGAACATCTTAATTTCAACGGGCCTGTTTCCGCTTTTTGCGTTAGGAGTTGCTTCGTCCTCAACATGCAAGCCAAACGTTTCAAACATTAGCTGCATATCCGCTTTAGCAAACCCATTCGACACGCTGTCGTTCCACATGTGCTTCCAGGACGACGAAAGCACTACGCTTGAGTCGGTATCGCAAGCAAGTTTAGCAACGCGCTTTATTATTTCAGGGTCCATTTCGCGTATTAAGCTGTTGGGCTTTAAGTCCTCAAGCTTGCACTGCCTTGTTTTTTCAAACATTTCAGTGCAGTACTTTTTTGAATTTAGCACGCCGTCAATGTCAAGAAATATAACTGAGCTTTTCACGCTTTACTCCAGTCCGGTCGAACGTATCCTTGTATACAGGATAAGCTAGCGCTGTACGTAACTAGCCGAACTTTTGAGTTTTTGCTTCCTGTGCTTCCAAAATCCCCTATAGCTATGTCCACAGTTTCATCATTTGAATTATAGGAAGTTACAACGCCCACGCAGTTGCACGGATTGCTTGAACTGTCCCAGCGTATGCACGCAATGTCTCCGGGCTTCGGCTTTCTAACGCTGCCTTGCTTAATCCATTCGTGCAGCACGCTGTTTGAATCCGCCAAATCGCGTATTTGAGCGCATCTTGCTGCTTTGGGTATAAGAGTGCTGGATATGCCCAAACGCTGCGCACAGGTGGAAATTAAAGCAGCACACCAGGAATCGTTGGGCTTTAAATTCATGTACGCTTGATACTGCTTGCCGCTGTTTCCGCACTGCGTTTCAACGTAGCTTGCAAACTCCTGTCCAGTCATGTAAGCCTCCTTTACGGCAAGTTGCTTCCGCCCCATCCCCATTTTACAGTGTGCGTGTTTCCGTAGTATGCTATCCAGCTGTCCAAGTCCTGCGTTGTGATGGGTCCTATGTTTTGCATTACTTTGTTGTCTCCTATGTAGATGCCGACGTGTCCGTACGTTTTGCCTGCCCAGTCTCCGTTATGGGAGTGCGAAGGGCTAGCAACTAGCATTCCTACTTTCAAATCCGACTTGCTGGAGTACTTGCAGTAAGCGTAGTACATATCGCAAGCGTTTCCAGTAGGATAGCCCGCACCTGCTCTCTTGTACACGTCCGTAACCCAAGCAGCGCACCATCCTTGGCCTCTGCTGGGCGTTGTTTTGCACGCGTCAACAATGCGCTTTTGCTTGTCCGTTGCTGAAGCGTAGTCAGCTCCGCCCGCTGCGCCTGAACTTGAATTGCTGCCCGAACTTGAGCCGTTTTGCACAGTTTGCTGAGTGTACGTAGCAAACGGGACAACTCCGATGTACTTGCTAACGTCCAAGCTGTGATCAACTTTCCACAAGTACAGCTTTTCCTTTGAATAGCTTTCCCAGCTTATCTTGTCAAGTTCGGACTGCGTTACGTAAACTCCAAGCGTGTTCTTAAAGCCCCACATGCTGCACTGCTCGACGTAGTAGTCAAGTATGCGGTTGTTTACGGACTTTGACGACGATAAGTCCAAATGCAGCCACAAGGACATAGCGGGTATGTGCTCGGCGCACACGTAGTACAGCTTTTCGCACTCCGCTTTTGCTTCCGCTACTGTTTTAGCCCTTACTTCGGCAATTAGAGCAAACGGCATGTTAGCTTTGTTGGCGCACTCAACCTGCAAGTCCAAGTTTAAAGCTTTGTACTTGTTTCGTTTTATATGGGAACCCGATGTAAACAGATATCCAGCGCTTAAAGCTACTCCGCACACTTGACTTTGCTGAAGCTTTTTAGCGTCAAACGACTTGTCCGTATCAGGTATTCGCACAATGTAAGGGGACATAGCTTCGTATTTTATGACTGTGCTTCCGGATGCGGAAGTTGAACCCGAGCTCGAATCCGTTCCAGTGGAGTATCCGTTTAAGTTCCCGTCCCCAACATGCATAGCAGCGTGCAGGGCGTAGTTTACGTACACGTCTCCTCTTTTTGCGTGCGCGTCCGTGTTAACATGATCTGCGTCCGTAAACTTTTGATATCCTACTTTTAAAAGAGCGTCAGCATTTGACGTTCCCATGTTAGGAAGAACTGAGTCGTTCATACCCAGTCTTCGCATAGCGCCCTTTATGTTTGCAAACACTGTTCCCATGCAGTCAGTTCCGCACTGCACTTTAATTGCTGAAGGGTCGTTGTTGTTAGCTGCAAGCTGCTGATGATACGTCTGTCCACCCCATATGTAAATGATGTTGTTGTTATTTGCAGCAGCTATAGCCATGTTTGCTGAAAGCTCGGCTAGCTTTTCGTTAGTGGGTCGCAGAACAGCGTTCCAGGGTCTGCTGTACCAGTTTACAATTTCATAGTCGCTAGCAGGATTGCTTGGATTGTGCTGCCCTGCGTTCGCAAGCTTGCCCATTTACAGCCTCGCCATATCGGAAAACGTAGGATACATTTCGCCAAAGTCAACTTTGCTTTCGGATATAACGTTATCCGTTTTTGAATACGCTCCGGATATGCTGCTTTCGTTTGAAACTAGCAGACCTTGAGAAGCAGCTGTTTGATTTGCAGAGCTCATAACAAGGCGCTTTAGCTTTAGCGTTGTAATAAACGTGTCGCTAACGGAATGAGTTACGGACATAATGCTGTATATGCCGCTCATAGGCGACACAGTGTTTCCCAAAGCAACAACTAAGCTTATGGGCTGCGCAAGATGATACGACTTGCAGCTTCCAGCTATTGTTGCAACAAAGTCTCCCGAAAACTGGGTTGCCAAAGCGTTTACGTCATTGATAATGTTTGACGCTTGATATGCGTCCTCTATGCTGCTTGACCAGGAGTTAACTACTGTTTTGGCGTTAGCTATTGAGTTTCCGCTTGCGTCCACGGAAAACCCTACGTAGCCCAAATCAAGATTTGAAATGTTGTACGACACTCCGTTGTACGAACCCGACAAACTTAATATGTTGGTGTTTGACGTTCCGTATTCAAGTGTGTCCATGTAATGGGAACTTAGCAAGCCTGCGTTGCTCTTGTAGTGAATTGTTCCCAAGCTAGTCATAGTTGGCTCGTCAACCCAGTACGAAAACGTTGAGCACTGCGGCGTGGAATCGGTAAGAGCTGACTTTAAAAACTTGGACAGCGGCGTAACAGTTAAGTTGTTTATTCCTTGACTAAGCTTTTTCAGGCCTTGCAGCCCTGCTGCTTCCCTAGTGTGATTGTACGATGCTGAAAGCTTTAGCAGACCCGGAAACGTATCGTAGTCGTCCTCTCCGCTGTAGCTTCCTCTAACGTAGTCCGTAAAGCTTGTCGTCATTGCGTTGTGGCTTACTAGCGTGGGAGCGTCGCAGTGATCGATGTCAAGATTGTAGTAGCTGTCGGCTTTAATGCCCTTTGCGAGCGCTTCAACTACAGCGGACGGCTGAACAAAGCCCGTTAGCGCTGGTATGTTTATAACGGGCGTGGACATTTGCATGCCAAGTTGAGCGTACCCTGTAACAGTGTACACCATGAACTGACCCTGCATTGCGTTTTGGAACTGTATTGTCCAGCCCTGATATGAGCAGTTTTCCGTTACGTTTCCGCTGTCGTCAGTCCAGCCAAACATAAACGACACGGGTATTCCTGCTGAATTTCCGTAGCTTGACGCATTTTGCGCCGACGAGTACAGCAAAGCTTCAAAAGCAGCTGCGTTTACTTGTCTTTTGCTGTCGCCGCCGACTAGCACAGTTAAAGTCCAGCTTGTGTAGGAATCAATTTCAGCTTGACCCACTTCAAGACTGCAAAACGGACTGGGCACTTTAAAGCCGAAGTCCGTAAGGCTGATACCCGCTAGTACGAATGAACAAAAGGGAATTTTCTTCATAGGCTACTCGGACCCTAAGTTAAGCTGAACAGCAGGAACGGATGCCAAAACGTTTCCAGTTGTCATTAAATCAGTAACGCTGCGAGGCATTTTAAGCTTCTGACCCGAGCGAACAGTGAACCCATCCTCTATGTTGTTAAAGTAGGAAATAATCCATGAGTAGGAAGCGGAGCCCAAGCACTTGTACGCAATAACGTCAAGTCTGTTTTCCTCGTCCGGAGTTACGTTGTGATACACAAAGTCTATGTTGCTGCTCTGTATAGGATTAGGGACTTCAAGAGCCATGTACCTGTTGCTGTCAAGCGGCTTGTGCACTACTTGTCGCAAGGGGCGATGTCTCGATATGTGGCTGTAGTCCCTGCACACTGAATACTGTATGCCGCCGCTATCGAGTTCCTTATAGGGCTTTAACGTGTTAAGTATAAACACAGCTCCTGTCCTTTCTACCCAATAAGCGGCAGCGATTTTACAACATCGTAGCTTAACGCTCTTGTTGACACTTCGCTAAACGCAACAGTTAAGTTAAACTCCAAGTAAAAGCCGTCAAGACCTATAGGACCCGTCCATTCGACGTCAACGGATGTTACTATTCCCGTAATGTACGGACTTCCTTTAATGTACAAAGTGCACGTGTCAGTTGAAACTGTCGATCCGCTGTACTTAGCGTACACGGATGCTTCCATAAAGCGTATAAGCTCGTTTGCTTTTCCGTCCCGTTCGTCTCCGGTCCACATTTGCCTGTGCAAGTGAAAGGACACTGACAAGCTTCTAGGTCCTGAGCTTGTGTACGCGTACCAAGGCTCGTACTGATACAGCATGTTGGGCATTGTAGTGTACGAAGCGCTTCTTGCGTCCTTTATCGATTCCGGATACGAAGGAATGTCCTTTGACGCTTTGGACATTGACGAGTAAAACGTTACGTCTCCCCAGGGCACGTTAAACGCTTGAAACACTCCGGAGGACGGCATTCCGCTTGTTCTGCTGTTTCGGTACGTAGCGGGCTTTATAGTCGAAAAGTCGTTGAACAAAGCGGAGCTAACGCTACCAGTCTGCTCCAAGCTGTTCATAACTTTCCAGTACACGTCGTTGCTTACGGGTGTTTGATTGCCCAGCACATCGTCGTACCTAGTAATTTCAACGGACTCAGGGATAGCGATAGCGTCCTCAAACGACAGCGTTTGATCAAGTACTTTCCATCCGTTGTCGTCCTGCACAGCTGCGTACTCAAAGACGTCCGAATCAGTTGAAAACGAGTTTAAAAGCTCAGCCTTGCGCTTCCAAGGGACTTTGTAGCTTTGCTGCTGTATTTTGTCGTTTCTAGCTTGAAGCTCCTTTGTTAAGTTAGGAACTCTGTTTATTCCGTTTACGTTTAAAACTTTGTTCACAGACTGAGACCCGACGTATGACGCAAGCCCTTTAAGCGTTAAGTTGTCAGGAACAGTTAAAAAAGTGTTTGACATAAGCTATGCACTCGCCTGCTCAAGTCGTAAGTACTTAACTATGTGAGGTTCTCCAAACATAGTGCACGGTCTAAAGTTTTCCACGTTTTCGGACATTGCCCTAGCTTTTACTCTAGCTGTGCCCAAAGCAGCTTTGCTTACTTTGTAAATTGACGTGTATATTGCTTCGTCAAACTCGTCGTACAAGTTGTCCAAGTTAAGCAGAACAAGCAAGTCATGTACGTCCTTTTGACTGGAATGAGCGTTAACAGCTTCACCTAGCATGTACGTGTATATCCAGTCAGGAAGGATGTACTTGTCCTCCTGCTTAGCTTTTGTGCAGCATGCTTGAATGTACTGCTTTAGCATGTTGTACTCGTCAAGCAGCGAATCGCAAGGGCAAGGATACGTGTCATCGAAAAAGTTAAAGTCGTTAAATATAAACGCGTCAAGCATCTCAGAGTCCGACAGCAAGTGATAAGGATAGTACGGAAGATATCCTTCGTTGGAGTACTTTATTTTTACAATGTTGTTGTCGAACTCTTTTGCCATGCTTAGATTGCAGCTCCTTGGAACAGATGGAACGTGTCGGACTCCCAGCCTTCCGTTGAAACTCCGCCAAAGTCCGCGGGTATAATGTTGCACTCAACGTGGAACAGAATGGATCCCGATATAGTGCTTGCGTTGTCGTACACGCTGTACTTTTGCGTAAGAGCAGTAAACTTAGTGTCCTGCATTACGTATCCGCCGTCAGTCATGTAGCCTGATTCAAACGTGCCCGTAAACTTCAGCTGTCTAGTAACAAGCTTGTCCGGGTAGTTAAGTCCTGCGCCCTGAGGTAGCGTAAACTTTGCAGCTGTTACAAAGTGACCGTCCTGTATGTTAGCCGTAGTGTCGTTTGCAACAAGCAGTCCAGCTCCCCAAACAGTGCCGTCGTTAGCAAACGTAATTGAGTGCAAAGCAACGTGATAGTGATTGTCGTTGGGCGACGTTGCGTTCCAGAAATCAATCACGTCCGTAATCTTGGGCGCGTTTACTTCGCTAATTGTCATGTCGTTGACAATTAAGTCAGGGTCCGACTCCTCGTACTTTTCGTACCAGAAGTGAATGTTTTCCATTCCAGTTGTTTCGAGATTTCGATTGCACACTGCAATGCGGTTAAGAACGCTTGCGTCATAGTACAGTCCGCAGTTCCTTACAGCTATTACAGGAGGATCGGACTCGTCGTACTCCATGTTGCTGTCTATGCGAAGCTTCTCTAGGTTCTCAAGGTAAATTACATTCTTGGAGTTTGCGGATCCAGTTATATGCAGGAACACCGACGCGCCAAATCTTGAATCGATGTTTGATATGCTTATCTGAGATTCAGCGTCCTCCGCTGAAATGTTTACTGTTAAGTGAATAACTTCGCTGTGCGTGTACACGCCGGTTTTGTTTTCCTGCTTAGCCTTTTTAGCTTTTTCAACTTGACTGCTGTTGGGAAACGCTACTCTGTCGTTAACGTAGTTGTTAAGATACGTTTGAATTTCACTGGACGAAATGCCCGCGCTTACTTCCACGTCCTCGCCCAGCTGGTACGCAGCAGCGCCCGTTCTAAGCAGGTCGTAGTCCATAAGCTGCAAGTAACCTTCGTCGTTTACGCGAACGTATCCGCCGTCAAGCGCTGTGTCGGGCACGTTAAGGAACCCGCCAATCATTTCAGTTGTAGCCAGCGATATAGTACCCGTAAGCCAAACAGGCTTTGACCACTCGCGTGCGCCCTCCTCAGTTACTACGTAGTAGTAGTCCTGGAAGTTGCTGTCGTCCATTCTGTAGCGATAAATGAAGTAGTCCTCATTAGCTACTCCGTGAGTTTCATCAGTTACAGTAAAGTAGTTCAGCAGGTCCTGAAGAATGTTAGTTGAATAGTAGTCATACGAAGCGGAGCCTATCATGGGCAGTCCTGAAATGCTTCCGTCCTCGTAGTTAATAATGTACTTAGTTTCCTTCAGCTTTTTAGCGTCCTGCTGCGTAAGAGCTAATCCGTAACAGGAGTTAACAATTGAAACGCTTGAGCCTGTTTCAAGCACTTGCCACATTTGCTCCTGCATGTCCCTGTTTTCGGACACGTACACATAGGAGATGTCATTTTTGCTGTAAGCAGTTACGCGACCGTAAATATTGTAGTCAACGCCGCCCACTTTTGTAGCATCAACTTGTGCTTGAACTTTGTCAACAAGCGTTTGCAGAGCGTCCATTTCGCTTTGCAGCGTATGCATAAAAGCGTCCAGCGTGTTGTACGCCTTCTTTACTGCTTCCACGCGAGTTTGAACGGACGAAGTGTCGTCAGCTGCTGCTGCGTCAACGGCTGTTTTAGCTTCGTCAACTTCCTTGCGCACCGACTTGTTTTTGTCCGTATCGGAGTCAAACACCTTGTCAACTACGGTTTTAAGCTGAGATGCAAGCGAGACTGCTGAGTCGCTGTCCTGCATTTCAAGCGCTTTTGTAACGTTGTCAACAAGCGTTTTCATATACGGAATGGACTCGTTGGACTTTTCATCCGTAAGCGAGTTTACCTTAGCAACAAGCTCGGAAACGTCAGTAAGCAGATTTGTTCCTGTTACTTGCTCCTGTAGGATAAGAGCAGTGCACAGCATTTCAACCGGGCGTATCTTTCGCTTGCTTTTATCGGAAGTAAGAATTTCCGCTATGTCAGTGCTGGAAAGCTGAGATTGATTGTCCGTGTCGACAAATATAAACAAGCCGTACTCAGTAAGCGTTTTGCTAAAGTACAGCTTAAAGGGCTTTTCCTTAGTTACGCTAAGATACGTTCCGTTTGCTTGTATAGCGTATCCAGTGTTTGCTCCTACTGTTTGCTTTGTTATGGTAAACAGCTGAGTTGAATCGGATTCAAATGACGTTATGTCAGCCTCGAGCACTGTCGGATTACCGGAAGCATCGTTGTTGGACTCGGAGTACGTAAGGAATCCCTGTCCATCGTCCTGATACACAATGCCCTCGGGCGTTGTGTACTTAGCGCTTGTGGGCACAATGTCCGTATCGCCCAGCGTTCCCTTTAACGTAAGCTCGCTGGACTTTACCGTCTTTGACGTAATGGGCGCTGTGTTCCTTTCAACAGTAGTTCCAAGCTGAACTCCCGTTAATCCGCTAGGAACGTCCGAGCTGTTTGCAACGCCCTTGCCGAAGAACTTAATGCCCTTTACAGCGCCAGGAAGCAGCGCGTACAGCGTCGAAGGAGGACGAGTGTACTGTGCGGAGCCTTCAGCTTGCAAAGCGTAGTTGTCAACGTTTACAAGAGTGTAGTCTCCAGCTCTCCAGTTGGAGTTAATTTTAGGAAGTTCACTCAGGCTGTTTAGCGTTTCAATGTACGCTACTTGCTTGCCCTTTACAATCTGAAAGTAGCTGTCAAGCTTTGTGCTTATGGCTTTAATTCTTCTTGTGTACGAAGGGGTAACCGTTCCGGCTGTGTTTGTTGAATAGTCAGCAGCGGGAAGAGGTAGCGTAACGTCCTTGTAGTACTCGTCCTTTTTGTACTCAGGATTCTTTTCGTCCAGCGTAACTTTCATGCCGTCGATGTTTTTATGCGGAAGGACAAGCTGAGTTGTTCCGTCGCTGCTTACATCGAACGTAGCTTTTGCGTACTTGGGCTTGTTCTTTACGCGAACAGGGCTGCTGTCCCAAACAAACAAGCTGTCAGTTGCGTCGCACCACGTGTTGTTAACTGTTCCGTTTACGTTTTTACCTGCCAGCACGTACAGCTTTTTAGGATTTATTCCAGCTTTGGAAACATAGTCTCCGGAAATAATGCTGTCAATGTTTGAGATGCGCTCAGCGTCGATGTTCTTAATCTTTTCGACGTTGTTTACTACGCCGCGAATTTCGTTGTCCAGGAACGTAAACGTAGCAAGCTTTAAGTTGCAGTTTACTTTAGTTTGATCGTGTGGAGAGTCCTCAGGAGTTACAAGCTTTGAAGCGGGCTGAACAACAAGCTGCAAGCCTTCGTACACGTCATCGTCATTCTCAGCTGCAAGCGCTCCAACCATAGTGGACTCAGTGCTGTAGTACACCCTAAGCCCAATGGCAAGCTTTCCAGTTAACGGGTTTTCACCTCTAAGCTGCAATTCCTTGTTGCCTTCGAGAAGGTCAACGGACATAATAGCTTCCTGCTTTACGTAGTGTCCGTTTATAATTGCAGTTCCGGGCATTACTTCAAGAGTGGAGTTGCTTAAAACAACTCCCGTGTCGTCCTGTTGAACTCTTACGTCAAAGTCATGTGCTCCGTGAACAAATGACGTTGCCGAGTCATATCCAATTTCGGACCAACTTGAAACAAAGTCCTTGCATCGTAAGTTGTACTCCGTAAGCAGCTGACCGCCTGCCACCGAGTTTGATATAGGAAATACCGTTGTAGTTGCGACTGGAAACGTCTTGTAGTTCATTCCGCGTATCCTCCGATGACGGTTTCACTGCGTAAAGGACATTATATAAAAAAGTAACCGCATAGCTTGTCGCTAAGCGGCTACTTAATAAAAGGCGCATTTTACAGTGCTGCAAAAGCTTTACTATTTAAAAGCATCTTTTGCTTACGCTATGCTGCTTGCACTAAAGTCCGGCATCCTTCACGAAATCTTCAAGAGTATACGCGGAGCCCGGTGTCCATCCAAGTTCGTCCATGCACGTGCTTAGGACCAAGTGCAGCTGCTCCGTTGTGAAAAACTTGGATGCAAACTTGAACACGGATCGCAACTGTACTACATCCATTTCCCGAATCATCGCGCAGATGAAGTGCACGTAATCGTAGGAATCCGCGTCGCCTGCTTCTACGAAGGACCGTACGTAGGCGTCGTGCAGCTTATTTTCAGGAACTCCAAATGTGTTCACTGTATCTGATGCTTTTACGCTTCTTTTTGCGTAGTATGTCCTTTTCATGTTAGTTACCTTCTACTTCGTCAACGTACTCGTCCCAGGAGCTGTATGTACGCATGCCCTTGTCCTCGCGCATTTGCTGCCATGCGTCAAACAAGTCATCACTCATAACGTAGTCAGACGCAAACTCTATGACGTCGTTATAGGCGTCAACATCTCCAAGAGTGTTGCTAAGCATGTTCGAGAGCAGGTTAATGCAATCCCGCGTCGACAAATGCTCGTTAAAGATCGCGTTAAGCATAAGCTCTTTACGCTTTTTGTCGTTACTTAGAATGTAGTCGTAGCTTGCGCGTACGCTTGTGTTCTTGCACATGGGCGAGCATGTTATCGTTCTTTTTGCCACTGCAATAACCTACTTGTCGCTTTCGTATTCCTGCTTGGCTTGCTTAACGTACTCGTCAAAGTCGACGCTGTCAAAGTTTCCGTCATCCAACATTTTGTCAGCCATGTCGCTAAGCTCCTTAGCTGAAAACTTGCTGCAGAGATACACTATAAACAGCTGAGAGCTTTCGCTTGCTTTGTTTCCGTCAAACAAGCAGTCAATAACGTCGCTAACAACTTTGTTCTTAAGGTAGTTGTCAAAGCTGCTGTCTGAGGACGCTTGAATTTTTGACGGCTTAAAAGTCTTCTTAGCCATTGCTAAAAGTCCCTTCCGGGGAAGTCATCGTCGTCAACGTAGTCCAGATCATAGTTAGTAACTGTTGTGTCGATAAAGTCCTCAATGGTGCTGTTAGGAAGATAGCTAAACAGCTCATTGAGGAACAAGGAAGTGCCTAAAGCATGCTCAAGCTCATCCCATGCCTCCTCAAGATTGCCCTTCCAGTCAACAGCTGCGGTTACTTTTTTAGCGCTAGGCGAATAAACTTTCTTAGCCATGTTGCAATCCTTTACTTTAAAGCGTTGTATGCAAGCGTAACCATTACAGTCTGAAGCACATCGTCCTCAAGGTTATCCTGCAACACTTCGACAATGTCCTTAGAGCGCATGCCCTTAACAGCGTTTACAATATCAGTACGACCTGTTGAGCTTTGCCACAGCGAATCGAGACCTGCAATGCTGACGTCCTCGGAGTCCAAACTTGCTTTTACGTATCGATACATAGCTGTAAGCGCTTTCTGCTTTGCAATAACATTACTAAGTATATAAAGGTGCTTTTACTGAACGCCCGAGGATCCAAATCCCTTGTCGCCGCGATGCTCGTTGCTTTGCAAGCTGTCCACAAGGTTAATGCTTACGTTAACGTAAGGAATAATCACAAGCTGAGCAATTCTGTCAAAAGGCTTAACAACAAACGTTGTTTTACTTGAAGTGTTTTTAATTGGGATAAGAATCTCCCCGGTGTAGTTGCTGTCGATAACGGAAACGCCAGTTGCTATGTTAATCCCATGACTTCCGAGTCCACTGCGACTGCACAGAAGACCAAAGCACCCTTCCGGAATGTTTACTGCAATTCCGGATGGAATCATAACAGTGTCACTCAAAGGCTCCATTGTAATGCTTTCATGCAAGCACGCTTGCAAGTCAAGTGCAGCATCTCCGCTGTGCGCGTACTTAGGAGCTCGCACGCCCGGTCTCATTAACTTTACATCCATCTTAGTAAACAGCCTTTCAAAAAATAGGATTAACGGAAACAAAGTATACAGCACAGCGCTGACATACCTTAAACAATTTATCGTACAGTCCCAATCATGGACATGTGCGCAACGCTGTGAGGAAACGTCATAGGATCCAAGTAATCATATTCCGACAAGTACAGCGCATTGCCCTTTACTGCTAAAGCGTAGGAGAAGATGTTAAAGGAAGGCGAAGCGACGTCGTAACCTGGACCAACGATGCAAAATGCAGCCTTGTCCTTGTTTTGCAAATTGCACTTTTGCGCAACTTCACGAGCTGTTTCGCAAAAATGCGAAAGCAACGGCAAATGCGGCTGCACATTGACATACTTGCTTTCGCTGCGTCCGTTGGATCGAAAAACGTGTACGTACATTTGTTTCCTTTCGATAATATGTTTAGCAAAGCAAGCGCATTTAATTTTAAATGCGCTTGCACGTGCAGATGCTCATAGGAGTTACACTACAAGCGCTTCCACGAACATGTCGATGTTCTGCATGTCCGTGAACTCCTTGCCGCAGTACAGCGAGCCGTTGTGCTTAGCAACGCGGTACATGCAATCATGTCCGAAAATGAACAGATCGCAGCGATCGCCGTCCTGAAGGTTTGCAACCAGGCTAGCCTTGGCAGCTGCGATGTACACGTGCGTTGCAGTATTGAACGTGTAGTCGAGCGTCTTGCCGCTGGGCATGTAAACGTGTGCGACGGCGTATCCGGTGTAGCTGATGTTCTTGGCGTTGGCGTTGTTAGTCATTGCAGTTCCTTTCCTAAGCTCCTTAACTGCTTGACTATATTATAATGTAGGAACTTTAATTTGTATAGTAAGAATTATACTAATTTCTAGTCATCGCAAACGTCGTCTAAAAACCCGCATGCGCTATCGCTGTGCTTACTTGCGTATCTAAAAGGGTACACTTTAACTGCGTATGTAAATACACCCATTTCAACTTCATGATACGACAGCGCTGCAATGCGAAATTTGCAAGTAACAAATATGCTAGGAGCGTAGCTTTGCACAGTATCCTCTAGACAGCTGTATACATTGCTGCACATATGTACACCCTTCCTTACGTTAACATGTACTGCGTAGTAAGTATAACAATACCCAAGAATTACGCTTACAACTGAATTAGCTGCCTGATTTCGTAATATTAAGTCCAAGCGCCGCGAGGGACGTCGGTAATGTAAGTCCTGATGAGCTGGTCTGTGCTGTAAGGATGCTTTGCAGCAGTATGACAACTTGTCCAAGAAGCACGTTAGTCTGAACAGCAGGATCGGCTAAGTCCTCGTAGTTCTTTGTTAAGCTTTGTGCTAAAGCAAGCACAGCTTGACCCGTTTGCGTCTTTTCGCTGTTTATAGCTCTAAGCGAGGAGTCAAAGTTTGTAGCAGTTCTGTAGTGAGTGTGGTTGCCAATGTAGTAGTCCTTCCACTCGTACAGGAAGTCGTTTATAAAGCTTTCGTCGAACTTTGTGTTTAAGTACTTCTGGTTTTTGTGAGTTTCGTCAGTAGCTTCGGTGTACAACGTTGACCAGCTTTTGTACGTTTCGTCGAAGTGATCAGTAAACGCTGTCATAGTGTCAGTGTACAGGGTTGACCAGTCGGACATTTGCGCTGTAAACGTTTCAAGCCAGCTTACTACGTTTGTGTCGTACTTAGTGTTCCAGCTTTCCCAGTTTGCTGGATACGTCGACTCTATCCACTGTATAGCATCCGAGTAGAATTGACCTTCCAGCGCTTTTCCAGCTGACTGCTCGTCAATAGCGCTTTGAGTTACAGCGCTGGAGTACTCGCGCTTAAGATCGTCCTCGCTGTATCCTGCCTGCTTTACAGCTGAAAGTGCATCCGAGAATCCGTAGTCCTTTGCGCTTTCGTACCACTCGTCATAGCTTTTGTTTTGGGAAACAAAATCGGACATGCTGCTAATCCAGCTGCTTAGAGCAGTTGCAGTGTTGCTAGCTATTTGAGATGACGCAGTAGCGGATGTAAGCCCTGCAAGTGCATCGGGCTTTATGTAGCTGCTAAACGCGCCCAGGGACGACTTTGACGCAGTTCCCCAGCTGTACTTGCTGCTGGTCGCGTTAGTCATCATGGAGCTTATGGTGTCAGCTCCTCCGTACACGGTGTTAGTAAGCGCGTTAACTTTTGAAAAGAAGTTGTCTACGATTCCTTTGTTTATTCCGGAGTTAACTCCAAGCAAACCGTCGTAGTAGTTTGACTTTTTGCCCCACATGTCAAGTATGTTTGGCGTGCTGCTTAACGCGTTTACGTCATACGTTGTTAAATCATGAAACGCAGTAGCGTTGCCCTTTCCAACTTTTCCAGCTTCTATTAAAGCGGCAATGTCCTTTTTTAAGTTATTGGACTGAATACCGGTTGTTACAGTGTTTACAAGAGGCTTTAACGTAAGGAAATCCAGTACGTTTTGAATAAGACCCGCAATGGAAGTGATAAGCTCAAGAGCGCCTCCTGCAAAGTCAACAGCGTACGTGGCTTCCTGCAACTGCTCCGCTATTTCCTGGTCCCACATGTGCTGCTGAATTAAGCGAGCGCTTTCGTTGTCAAGAACGTACGCAAGTCCTTGATCAATCATGTACTCGTTTATCTGCTGTAGCCTCTGTGATTCAGCGCTTGACGTAGTTTCTCCGGAAGCAAGCAGCTGCATGTTTTGGTTTAAAGCAGTTGATGAACTGGAGCTGTTTTCAAGTGCAGCTACTAACTTGTCCCAGTCAACTCGAGTAAGAGCGTCAACGCTTATGCCAAACGTGTCGGATAAGCTGTACGCCACTTCCATGTAATTGTCCGTGGCGCTGCTAAGCATGCTGTTAATGTTGCTAAACATCTTAGCAAGCACTCTGCTAGGATCCTTAACAAGAGCTTGCAAAAACGCAGTATTGGAAGCACCCGTGCCCGCTAGCGATCTAAGAGCAGTTAATCCGCTTGCGTTTCCGCCAGTAGCAGCGCTAACTATTTGAGAGACTAAGCTGTTTCCAACGTCAGGAGACACAGTGCCCGCAACTGCTTGAACAGCTGACAGCGCGGAGGACAAAGCAGTTGTGTCAGTAGCTTTTCCTGTTTCCGTTATCTTTACAATGTCGCTAAACAAGCTTGAAACGCCCGTTAGACTTGTTGTAAATCCTCCGGAAACTTCACGACTCGCTGTAAGAACATTGCTTGCAAACATTTTAAGCTGAGTGTTTGCATATTGAAGCGCTTCCTGCTGCGAGTGTCCAAGGGACATGTACTGAGAAGCAAGAGAAGCATAGGATGCTGCATATTGCGAGAAGTCCTCAGTAGGAATTGCCTTGTTCAGGAGCGTAGCTTGATATGCAAACTCCTCAGCAACTTTACCGGAAAGTCCACTCTTAATAATTTGCTGAAGCATCGACGTTACGTCGGTTGTGCCGACAACGCTGGACATACCCTCCTTGCGCAGTCGCACAGCATAGGACGTCATTAAGTCCTGCAAGTCAGCTTTGCTGTATCCTTGCGTAGCGTTTATTGTTTGAAGAGCGCTGTCCCACACTTCATATACTTTGTTTGCAGCATCCTCGAGGATCTTAAACGGCGCTCGAACAAACGTTTCAGCATCCTGCTGGAATCTCTTTTCCTGAGCTTCAACGTTTGCCCATCTTGTTTCGTCCGCGCGGTCCCATCCTTTGCCTAGTTTATCCGCAGCGCTTCCAAGACGCTTAACGGTTCTGTCAAATTCAGCAAGTATGGGCTTTGCTAAAAGCTCAACAGCTGTAACAGCGGCCGCAGCTGCAAGCAACTCAGGAGCTACAGCAGCAAGCTCGGGCGCAACAGACGATAAGGCAGCACCTGCTTCCGTTAAAGAGGGTATGCCGTTGCTAAACAATGTTTTCACTACGGACGATACATCACCGCCGAGAATGGAAGCAAACGACTCTCCTGCGCTAGCCAAATCTACTATGCTCGCAGTAGTAACTTCCGGAGCAGGCTTTACGTTTTTTGCGTCAAGTATCTGTTGAGCTACATTGCTTGCAACGTCACCCAATACACTGTCACCCTTTGCAGCCGATTCAACTGCATCGGGATTGTCACTAAACCAGGATTTCCAAACATTTTCAGCTTTGTTTGCAGCCCAGCTGGACGTAGCGTCGGAATCTCCGCGAATAACATCTCTAAAGCTGTCAGTTTCCTTGATGCCTATTACATCGTTGTATATGTCCCACCAGTAGTCAACGGCGCTTAAAGCATCGTTCTTAACTGAACCTGACACAGCGTGTGCAGCACTTGACGCTGATGTGCCTTGCTGTGCACTATTTGATTGAGCTGCATCGCTGTTACCGGGCTGCTTTTTTCCTAGTATTGAGTCAGCGCTTAGAACTGAAGCAACTTCCGAGTCGCTTATAGTTTGCGCTACAGCAGTGTTCCACCTATCCGCAAGCTTTTTTCCTACGGAGTCAATCGCGTTTTTGTACTTCCCAACGTATCCTTTGATTTGCTTGTCAACGTTAGGATGTGCTGACGTAAACGACTGAATGCTTCTCTTTGTAAGCTCGGCTGCAAGCTTTTTGGGCAGATCATCAACTGAAGAGCCTACAGCGCTTGCTAAGTTTTCAGCGTACTTGTCAAATGCTGACGTTATTGTTTTGGATACGTCATCGCCGATGTAGGGCACACCTAAGTACTCGCACAAGGTTTCCTCAAACCCGTTAAGCGCGTCCTCCATAACGCTACGTCCGCTTGAGCTTCTTTTGCTTGCGCTTGACGATGGCACTCTTGCGCTGCTTTGCTTCTGCTGCGTTTTTGCTTTATGGGTGTAGTCGCTTGCAGCGCTGGAAAACACTTGAGCGTTTGAAGTTCTGTTTTGAGCTATAAACTTAGCTACTTCGCTTTTAAGCTCCTTCGTTGTTACATCTATGCTTTGCACGGAGCTGTTAATGCTAGCTACTTGCTTTCGTATTGAGCTTGTTCCTGTAACGGACCCAAGCACGTCACCTGTGCTTTGGTTCGCGCTGTTAGTGTTGTTAGTGTTTTCGTCAGCCATAAGCAAGCAACCTCAAAGTATAAGAAATGCAGCGTATCCTCTAAAAATAGAAGGTACGCTGCACAATTTTAAAATATTAAACGTGTTCGCAGCACTTTGCTACTTTTTGGACTCCATGCGCTGCTTGCGCTCCTTTAGCTCCTCCGTAAAGCTGTCAACATACTTCTTTCGTATGCTTATTGGCTGAGTCATAACCCAGTCAGTTGAAATAGCGCCCTCGGAAGCTCTAGCAATAAACACAGCTTCATCAATTATGCTTTCGTACATACTTTGCCGGATCTCCTGGAAGGTTTTTCCAGTCTCCGGATCGTATTGCCGATTTATACTGCTTGATATCTCCCACGGACGGACGAAAAAACTTGTCCTGCTGCAATGCAATATAGTAAGCGTTTTTGCTTCCGCACACAGGACACGTTGTGTACCCCATTACGTGCATGCCAAAGTTAGTAAGCTTTGCAACGCAGTCCTTTAAAATTTCATAGTCAGCAGCGCTCATCTTTTTCGTAATGTACTGCCTTACATCAAGAGGAGTCATGTCCTTTTGATTGCCGATGCTCTTAATTTGATAGCACAGGCGAGCTAAGGACAAGTTCTTAGTTCCATCGGACCTATCGAACATAGTGTCCTGATCGATGTGCATCTTGTCCTTAATAGTAAGAAGCCTAAACGAGATTCTGTCCTTACAGTCAATAAACTCATCAGCGTCAATCGTTAAGTCGTTTACAAACCCTTTGGGCATAGGAGTAATGGGCACGCTTCTAAGATCAACTTGATACTCCCCGCGATGAACGTCATTGCAGTCCGGGCAGAAGATTCTATTTGTGGTAAAGTACGGACCGTAGCTCTTCAAGCGCAAGCAGCGGCACAGCCAATCGTAGTCAAAGTCGTACAGCTCCGAAAAGTCCATTCCTTTGCTATCGTCGACAACTTTTGGCAAAACGTCATTTACCATAGCTTTGTCAAAGTCCTCAGCGCCCACGTATTCAAGTTCCGTAGCTGTGGGCACAGCGTTGATGTTAAGTTCATTCGGAATAGTTGAGTACGCGTCCTGCGCAATGAGAACTACTTTTTCTGAAAGCATGTATGCAACTCCTAACGGTTTTAGGCTGACGACTTAATATAAAAGGCGATTTTCACTCTTCGCTTTTGATATAGCTGCGTCAGCGTTCTTTGATGTAATTTTAACACTCTGCTGCCCTATTGTATGTATACTGCGACAACTGTTCATTGCCACTATAGCTCTAACAGTTGTTGACGCACTTGCAGCAGCAAGCAGCATGCCCTTGCTTGCCCTGGACGCTTTAGGGATGGATGCAACGTCAATAGCAGCATGCGTGCTGTTTGAGAAGAGCACGTCAATAAACTTAACGCCCTGCAAGCTTCTTGCTACGCACACGTGATCTTGAATGTCGCTGTTAAGCGTAAAGTACTTGCTGCACATGCGAGTGCCGTTAACTTGCTCAGCGTCAAGCGCTTTGCACATGCAGCGTTCCGTTATGCACACTACTTGCGTATCGCTGTTGTGCAAGCTAACAAGTCCTACAATTGCGTTTTGATGCGTGGAGTACTTTCCTTTTGTTAGCGCGTCAACAGTTGATCCTTTTGATCTAAGTCCGCCAAAAGGAATATTTTTAACGCTTAGTCGGCACATCATTCCGTTGCGGCCAAATATAGCTATTTTTGACCTATCAGTTGTCTTGCAGCAAAACTTAAAGTCATGGTGACAAGCTTTTACGTTTCTAATGTATGTTCCTGCGTCTATGCTGTGAACGTAGCCGAATCTATCGCACAGCACGTACATATCCTGCTCGGGTTGCTCCTTTAACTGCACTGTTGCGCTGGGTATGCAAGCTATAGCTGTTTTTCTTTCGTACCCGCACGTTTTCCTTACTGCTTTTATATCGGATACTATGTGCCTTACAAGCTTGCTTTCGTCGCTAAGCAGCAGTGCGTACGTCTCAATTTCCTTTTGTATGCTACTAAGCTGCTCCTGCAATGACAAAACTTCAAGCTTGACGAGTCTTTGTATGCGCAGCGCTACTACGCTTGAAGCCTGCTGTTCCGTAAAGTTAAAAGCGTACTGCAAGCGCTGCTTTGCGTCTGCAACGGAATCACTGCTTTTTACTATATCAATCACTTTGTTAACGTTGTTGCAGCACGTTACGTACGCTTCAAGTTCCTTCTGCTTGCTTGACAGCTTGTTAACAAGGTATGTGTATTTTCTCCTGTACACATCCTTTTGAAACTCGCAAAACTTTTTAAGTATGTCAACAACGCCAAGCACTTTGGGTACGCCGCTGTCAATTACAAGCATGTTGCAGGAATACGTGTCCTCTAGTTTTGTGTACGCGTACAGGACTTGCACAATGTAGTCAACGTCAGCGCTTTTTGACAGCTCCAGCACAATCCTTACGCTGCTTCCGGTTTGATCTATAACGTCAGTAACCCCGACAAGCTTTTTGCTTTCAATCAGTGAAACAACGTTTTCCATAAACGATGTTATTCCGGACCCTACCAAGGTGTACGGAACTGCCGTAATAACTAGCTTGTCCTTTTCCTTACCTGTGCCGCGCTCGACGTGGTACTGACCGCGTATTCGCACTTTACCTGTACCCGTTTCGTACAGCTGCTTCATGTCCTTTGCGTTGCAAATAACGCCTCCGGACGCAAAATCAGGTGCGGGCATTTTTGTCAGTATTTTGTCAGCTGTAACGTTTTTATGCGTCAGCGCGTATATGTTTGCGTCAGCAACTTCGTTAAAGTTAAACGTGGGTATGTCGGTGCGCATTCCTACTGCAATACCTTCCGCACCCGTTAAAAGTACCATAGGAAGAACGCAAGGTAAAACAGCAGGCTCCTGCAAAGTTCCGTCGTAGTTACTTACGAAGTTCACAGTGTCAAACGGCAACATGTCAAGGTAGCAGCGTTCCGCAAGTTCGGAAAGTCTAACTTCCGTGTACCTGGAAGCCGCAGCTCCATCACCTTCCACGGACCCAAAGTTGCCTTGCCCGTCAACAAGCGTAGCTGCTTTTTTAAAGGGCTGAGCCATAGTAACAATAGCTCCGTCTATTCCTGCGGAGCCGTGCGGATGGTAGTTTCCGCTTACAATACCCGATATTTTTGCAGTCTTTTTATAGGGCTTGTCGTGAAAGTTTTTCTCCTTGTACATAGAGTACAGTATTCGGCGCTGAACGGGCTTTAGTCCGTCGCGTAAATCAGGAACAGCTCTGTCAACTACTACTGAAACGCTGTAGTCAAGTAAGCTTTTTGAAAGCAGTTCGCTGTACGGCATATCCTCTATGCTACACGTTAATGTCCGCTGTTTGCGCGTTGTCACGTATGAACCCCTTTCGGTACTTCACGTCCGTGCCCATAAGCTGCTCGGTTATCCTGCTGTCGCTTGCATCGTCATCTATAACTACTCTTCTAAGCATGCGCGTTTTAGGATTCATAGTAGTTTCCCACAGCTGGTCAGGATTCATCTCTCCTAATCCTTTGTACCTTTGCACATGGGATACTTTATTTTCGCTAAGATATGCTTTAAGCTCGCTATCCGTGTACATGTATGCAGCATCGCCCTTTACAGGAAACGCCTTGTACAAGGGCGGTACAGCGCAGTACAAATGACCTTGTTTAACAATTTCGGGCATTAGACGATAAAACAGCGTCATAAGAAGCGTAGTGATGTGGCGCCCGTCACTGTCAGCATCGGTCATTATAATAATCTTATCGTACTTTAGCTTGGAAATGTCAAAGTCGTTGCCATAACCTTCTCCAAACCCACATCCTAAAGCATATATGATTGTTTTGATTTCCTCGTTAGCAAGTGCTTTGTTGACTGTACACTTCTCGACGTTTAGTATTTTTCCTCGTATAGGAAGTATTGCCTGATGCTTTCGGTCCCTTGCCATCTTGCCGGATCCAGCTGCACTGTCACCCTCGACAATATACAGCTCGTTTATACTCGCGTCCTTGCTTTCACACCCAGCAAGCTTTCCATTGCTGTCAAACGAGTACTTTTTCCTCTTTGCAAAAAAGTTTTTATGAGCGCTTGCTTCCGCTTTTCTAAGCTTCCTACATCTTAAAGCAACTGAAATTACTTTTTTAAGCACGTCAACGTTTCTATCAAAGTACAAAGTAAGCTGTTCAGTGCAAACGGATGAAACTATTTTTGCTACTTCCGGATTGTCAAGTTTTGTTTTTGTTTGTCCCTCAAATTGAGGGTCAGGGTGCTGTATGGAAACAACAGCTATAAGACCGGAACGCACGTCAGCGCCCGTAAAGTTGTCATCGCTTGCTTTTAAACTGCCCAGCTGTCTAGCATACGAGTTTATTAGTGAGGTTAAACTCGACTTAAAGCCCGTTAAGTGCGTTCCACCCTCATGCGTCTGTATGTTGTTGCAAAACCCTATTACAGTTTCCTTTAAGGACTGCACGTACTTAAAAGCGACGTGCACTTGCACAGCGCCCTTTTCGCTTTCCTGTGTAGCGTTAAATGTATAGCACTCGCACAATTCATCAACGTCTTTAGACAGCTCGTACACGTATGATTTAATTCCGTTGGGCTCGTGAAACGTTATAGTTTCCTCACTACCCGATCTTTTATCCTCAAATATAAACTCTAGATTAGGATTTAAATAGGCCGTTTGATGTATTCTATTCTTTATGTCGGAGGATTTAAATACTACGATTGAGAATATGGATGCGTCCGGCTTGAATGTTATCTTAGTGCCTGTTTCCTTAGACGTACCAATTACAGGCAACATGCCATCTTCAAGCTCAATTACCGGTTTGCCGTATTCATACCGATCATGATATACGTTACCGTCCCTATATACTTCTACATCCATCCATTCGGACAAGGCGTTTACAACGGAGCTTCCTACTCCATGAAGGCCAGAAGAATATAGATAACTGTCGTTATCAAACTTACCTCCAGCATTTAAAGTTGTTAACACCAGACGTACTGCTGGGATTCCTTGTTCCAAATCAACATCAACTGGAATGCCTCTGCCAAAATCCTTAACAGTACAGGAGCCATCATCATTAAGGGACACATATATCTTAGTACCATATCCCTGCCCGTATTCATCCACGGAATTGTCTATTATCTCATATAGTAGATGACTTAGACCGCTAACATTAGTGGAACCAATATACATAGCAGGCCGTACACGCACATGTTCCAATCCGGATAATACACGTATGGAAGAAGCATCATAGTCGGACATAGGATATCACCTTATCCGATTTATGTACTTTATAGTATTTAATGTTTGATGCGTCGTAGGCCACAAGCTACTCCTCAGCTTGCTGCTTTTTCATTAATCCTTTGGGTCTACCCGTCTTGGGCTTGTTTATCCTGCGCTCAACAACATCGCTTACGGACACAAGCTTGTTTCTGCCCGTTGTTGTTTGCGCATGTATTTCACCTGCTGTAATTAAGTTAAACACGCGACCAAACGTAACGTTTAAGTACTTTGACGCACACGTTATTTGAGTCCATTCGCCAAATACTTTTTCAGTGTTTGGAACGTCCGGAAGCTCCTGCTGCTGCCTGTTCCATATGTGCAAGTCAGCATCCGTAATTTCGTTGACTCGATAATAGTTTTCGCAGTTTTTACTGCTGATGTCATCTTGCACAAGAGACGTTAGCAGCTTTGTCATGTCGTTTTGCGACCCTACTTCGTGTCTGCTGTACGTGTTAGTGTTTGAGTTGTACGACTCAACTGCATATGACGCCATATAAGTCTCTCCTAAGCTAGCGTGTTCCTGCATACTGCGACTATAACATCTAGTATACAATAAAACACGCAGGACGTTTTGAAAGACTTAATCAACTAGACGCACTTTATTTAACATCCCTAAAAGCATTTGCGTTGTCTATGCTGTGCGTTTTCGAAAACACAGCATACGTAACGTATTCATCGTCAGGAGCGCATATATGGGTAGTAAACTGACCTTCATGCTCATTAAGCTTTTGCCACGAAGTTGTAACTTTTGCACCCGATGTACACATGCACATATAGCTGTCCTTATATGTGATTGATGCGCTGCCTACGACTGCAAGAACGTTAGCTCCGAACAAGTAAAAGGAGCTTTCGTAGTCGTTGCACGTAATATCAATACTTAGCTCGCTGTTGGACTGAGCATCCAGTTGCGACAATATGTCAAAGTTTTTTGTGGGTTGCATACTTCCTCCTGTAATAGCAGCAAGGGCAGCTGTGCAAGCTGCCCTTACATTAACTGACTATTTAACCACAAGCACAACGTAGGACATAGGCTTCTGGAACTGCTTCAAGTCCTCGCCCGGAAGTGCCACAGCAAGCATATCCTTGTCAAACGTATAGCGAGTGCGCGTACTAGCAGTAACGGAAAAGCCGTTGCCGTCCGCATGCTTGTTATCGCAAAGGTCCAGATACGCAACGATATCGGATTTAAGGCTGTCAAGCTCTTCTTTAAGCTCGGCTTCCTTAGCTTTAAGCTTGCGATACTTGCGAACTTTCTCCGCGAACTGCTTCTCCTGTTCGGTAAGCTTCTTGGCCATTTTGTACCTCGTTTCCATGCTGTTGCACTGTCGATGATGTGTTAAGTACAAAATTAGTATATAGCAGTTGATATATAGTTACAACGTTTATTTTAGAAATAGTGATCGTCTATTATTCTTCGAGCTTGCTTGTCTATGTCCTTGTACTCGCTGAAGTCAACATCGTATTCGTCAATGAATATATGACCAAATGGATCTTCGGGATCTATATACTTAACTGCTTCCACTATATCGCTAAACTTTTCAACGCAGTCAGCCATATGCTCAAGACTTGAAGCAGTGTACTTGTTGTGCAGACAGCACACTCCTTTCAAGTTGTTAAACCGTATGCTTCCGCTCTTTAGCTGATCAAGCATCTGCTCAAATGCATCAAATCTAGCGTCCTCCGAGCTGTGTCGAACTAAGCAGGACAGAAAGCTATCTCCTCGATTGCGCAGAGCTGTGCGCTTTACTGCATTTGAATATGCGTCTATGTAAATCACGCTAAACTGGCCAAAGGGCATGTTGCTTAAAATTTGATACAAGCCAAAGGGATCAACAATATACGCGTCGCAATCCCGCACTTGCTTTTCAGTTGCAAAATACCAATCCTGCTTGCTGCTGTTTTTAATTTTAGTTTGAGCTACCTTACCGCTTATTCCTTTTGCTTCAGTTTCGGAAACAAACGCATGAGTGTTTTCTCCAGCATATCGAGGTTCGCGTGTTGTATATGACTTTACAAACCGCCAGCCCAAGTAGCTTTCCAAGCAGCTTCTAAGTGTGTCCTTTCCTGTACCTGATCTTCCAAGTATTAAATACTTCATGCTTGACTTTCCGGACATGTGCATTCCTTTAACTGTATTTAGTAGAGACAGCAATAGACGTTTACATCAAGTCAATAGTAGCGCACATTTATCCGTTTGCGCACGGCACGTTGGAACTAATTACGTTGATTAGCGCTACTCTTCCTTTGCCTGTGAACCGGGTTTTGCTTGCTAGCTTCAATAGCTACGCGGTGAATTCCTTTTTGACGCTTAAGAGCACCGCTTCTAATGAGGTCGTTTAGATTAACTACATCGAAGTTAACTACATTTGAAGCTAAGTTAACGTGATGAGCGTCAGGATGCTGCTTGCCTGTATGGCAGTGTCCATGAATGTTTAAGCACCAGTTACATCCTTGAATGGGTTCATGACTTAACAGGATTTTATCCGATATGAACAAAGGACCCGTGTACACTTCATCGAAGACATCGCTGTAGTATGCAGCGTTTCTGTCGTGGTTTCCAGTAATAAGAACTAGATGCGGCTTTTTACCAGGTTTCCAAGCGTTCTTAAAGTAGTATTTGCTGCCAACGTCGCCCAAATGAATAAGAGTATCGCCCTTGTGCACTTTGTTGGCAATGCTTTGCATATGAAGGCTTGCGGCGATCCACTTATGATACATAAGCTTGCAGTCGGTGTCATCAAAATGAGTATCGGATACCAAATAAATGCTTCCAGTTTCCGACCACTTTTGAAAAATAGGATACAGGGATGTAATCATGTTTTACCTATTTCATACGTACAAGTGTTTAGCTATCGAACGTGTACAAGTTGTTTTCTCTGCAGTATGCGTCAAGCTGACTAAGAGTAGTCACATATGCAGGGCATTTAAGCTGCTGTGTAATTTCACTTAGAGGAAGATACCCGCGTATGTAATCCTCGCATATATCCTCGCGAACTCGCTCAAACCACATAAGCAAAAGCACAGGAAGCATTGTATGTACAAATGTAGTTAACTGATCAATTACCTTAGAGTCGTATGCATTTGGGCAGTTCTTACGATTCATAGCTTTTGTGTACACTACTTCACAGTTGCCGTCGCAGTCAAACTTCATTGTCGGACTGTTGTGCTTTTTATTAGACTCAGCAGTACCTCCGTTAAACTTCAGCCTTGGACCATGCGAAGCGTACTGAGAGGATACCCAAACAAATTCGGGTATAGTTCCTTTTACGCTATTCAAGCACCGATCGTTGTATATCTTGGACATACCAAATACGTCTTCGGTACTCTTAATGTAACGTTTCATAGCAACTCCTTTCGTTACCATAAATTATATACTAATTACTATACCATTCAAAGGTCATTTGCCCTGCATCGTACAACGGCGTGTATCCTCTAGCAGTAATTAGCTCTTCGTTTGACGTACCCTTTCCGTAGTGTTCGCAAAATATCTGATCATATCCGCGTTGCAGCAAAAAGTTATTAGTAATGTGAGGGGACCTTTCCTTGCCGCTTGCTGAATACCAGTGCTTTGAAGGAGCACCCAAACTAACAAGCGTCATGCCAAGTCTGTAGTACACGTTTCCTTTAAACTTTGCATAATCGCAATACGATATAATTGACTTCGGCTGCTTTAGCTTAACAAAGTGCTTAAACATTCTATCGGATGCACCCGATACAGCGTACTTAGGATGAAAGCAAAGCCTAATCAGCTCCCATTCGTATTTTTTGTTGTACCTCGGCTTGCCAAACGTCATTACAGCTAAAAGCTCTCCCTTGTAATACATTCCAAGACAGCACGTTTGGCCCTTAGCAGCCCCTTGCAAGTGATACAGCTTTAAAAACGCGTTAGCTGTTTTCTGCTCTATAAGCTCAACGCTGCATTTTCTAGCGTACACGCTTGTCTTGTGTTGCAGCATTGCAGCAACCTTAAACGGATCGTCCCAATCAAATACGCATATGCACGAGTATGCGTTGCGTTCAGCACACTTTACGCACGATAAAGCGAATTCAGGTTCAGTGTTGCCAACGCAGCACTGCACAAGTGTCGTTCCGCACTTTGCAGTGTATTCAATACCCTCAACATCTACATTCCTGTCTATTTGAATGCCCTTGCTTGAAAGTATAGTCTGCAAGTATGCGCTAGCGCACGGCTTGCCGTAGTACCAAGGATACTTTGTCTTTTTAACCGATGACACGGATCTTCTTGCAAGCATGTAATTCCTTCTTTTACGTAAACGCATTCTATTTGCGATATTTGCTGTCTATAAGTATAACGAAGCACACGCAAAGCGGAACTCAAACATATCTATTTATATAATTTTATCTATACATTTTTAATTTAATTATATATACTGTAGTCACGGCAAAACACAAGTGGAAAGGCGTTTGTCATGTACATGGATAAGGACGACGGAGTTTTAGTTTACGAGCAGGGTAAGTGCACGTACAACGGGCGCGTTGGCGACCTTCCTGCAAAGCGTCAGGAGCAGCTGAACGACGCAACGTATTTGTTCCATTTGGATGTTTCCAAGGAAGGTTACGACTGGTTAGTAATTTTCTTCTAGTCATAAGAACAAAACAGGGTACCGTAAAAAGTACCCTGTTTTTTTTTGACTGCGTATGTGCACAACAAATAAAGTTAGCTGCTACTTTATGTACAGTCTTTCCTTTAACTCGTCCTCGTCTATTTCCTGATACCAACTTGCAAGGAAATCATCCAGATGATCCTTAACGTAGTTAAGAACTAGTTTAAATACTTTTGAATTTAACTTGTTATTTCCTGCAAGTACTACAGGATTCTTCTCAAGTGACAGCGTAAACGTATCGTCCACAACTTTGTCGCCCAGCGTGTTTTGCACTTTTATACGAGGCTTGTTATGCTCTACGTTTCTATTTACGCCAACGTTATCAACCCAAAGCACAACTGGAAGGCCCGTACGCTTAGGATATAAGTTAACCGTGCCGAATACATCTTGTTCAGCGGCTTTTATGTAACGCTTCATGTAGTGCTTCTTATAGTATGCAATTACCTATACACACCTCTGTCGCGTAACGCATCAAACAGATCGTCGTCGTCAAATTCATCTTTATCGTGAGTATCGTAAAAATGCTTTAAAAACAAATCAACGTTATCCTGAATGTACTCAACTGCTTTGTCTATTTTTTGTTTATCGGAATGCTTAGTTTTTGAAGGCCAGCTGTCCACATGTACGTAAGGCTCCAATATAACTACAACTTCAACATCGGACGTACCCACTTTTACTCTTGCGTAGTTGTGTTCAACAGGGCGTTCGCACCATCGATGATCCGACCAAATATCACACGCTAACCCTGTGCGTTTTGGGGTTAAATTGGCCATGCCAAATACATTCTGTTCAGCAGCCTTAACATAACGCTTCATGTTAGTACCTCCTTGTTATTAGTATAGCATTTATTATATAGTTTTATGCCAGCCAAATCGCATCTGTCCGCAGTCGTACACAGGAAGGTAGCCGCGTTCTATCATAAGCTGCTCGTTGCTAGTACCTTTTCCGTAGCTAGTTCCAAATATTTGATCAAAGCCTCTTTGCCTTAAAAAGCTGTCAGTTATATGCTGCATTTTCTCTGATTTCCTGTTGGAATACCAGTGCTTTGTAGGCTTGCCTACACTTTCCAGCTTGAATCCAATCTTTTTGTAAACATCTCCTGTAAACTTGCTTCTGTCGCAGTATGAAACAACGGAAGCAGGCTTGTACTCCTTTACAAAATGTGCAAACATGCGCTCAGCGCCGCCGACAACGCTAACGCCCGACTTTGTGCAAAGCCTAAGCATCTCCCATTCAAAGTTTTTATTGTATCTAGGTTGGCCAAACGTCATTACTTCCAGTATGTCGTCGTCCTTAACAAGCGCATAGCAAGCTTTTTGCCCTTTGCATGTTCCTTGCAGATGATATTGATTTAGGAATAAATTAGCTATAGATGTACTTATGTTTACAATGTTGCATTTCCTAGCATATACAGTGCTTCTAACATGAAACAAAGAGCATACTTTATCAGTATCATCCCAATCCCATACATGTACACAGGTAAATCCAAATCTAACTGCTTCCAACGTTCGAGATAGATGGTAGTCTCTTTCAACTCCTTCGTGCCCTCGTATAGTCTTATAGCTGTTGTGAGTACACGTAGGATCTACTTCAATTACTACGTGTTGACTAGGTATGCCTACATCATATCTGTAACAACCTACTAAATACTCAAATTCAGTTTTAATACCACTATCATTAAGCAAATTTGAAACATGTATGTTGTTAGCACTTATTCTAAAAGGTTGTTTTGCTATAGAACAATCAAGCTGCAACGTATTGTGTACACCGTATTTTTTCATACATGTTGTTTCGTATCTGTCTTTTTGATCCTGTCGCTTAGATGGATGTTCAACACCGTAACGATCTAAGCTATTTTGTTTAGCTTTTTGCAAAACATGCTCATTTTGAAACGGGTAACCGCCATACTTTTCTAGCATGGTTTCTTTTATTTTTGCCTTAACTTCATCACTCTGAGCAGGCCACATTGTTCCGTAATGCTGCAAGCACGTTTTATTTGTTTTATCTTGATAATCCTTCGTTCTTTGATATATTTCATTGCCATACCTTTGCTTACATGTTAATCTGCCTTTATCTCGAATCTCTTTAACGCTGAAGCTGTTCTCAGCTCCATATCTTTGCATGTTAGTACGTTTCATAAGTTCCATGCGACATTTATATGAGCACGCAGATACATGATATTTGGATGTTCTGTTTGAGGGCTTTCCGCATACTGGACACGGACCTGTATGTTTCTCCATGCACACTGTTTGATGATTGGATGTAGGTATAAAAGACTTGCCACATATGCTGCAAATTCTTTCACAAGATGACACGTTTGAAGGCTTATCGCCGTATCGTTGCTTTTTTGTTGCTACAGCCTTTTTACTTATTTGCTTACCAAGTCCTGTCTGTTTTTTATACATACCGCAACAAGTTAAACTGCAAAACTTAACATTGCGATTTTCAGATGTAACGTAAAACGTGTTACTGCATTGAATGCACTGCTTTTCATGAGGAGAATGACACAGTAACGTTCTTTTATATTTACTTTGAAACTGTTTACCACAAATTACGCAAGTGTTTGTGTACATACTAGTCTCCTTATAATCACATACGCAATGTTAGCACTAGTATAGTACACTTTTGACTTATAAAAAAGCAGCGCCGTAAAAGACGCTGCTTTTCCGAACTATTGTCTGTACAATTACATGTACGGAGTTAAGTCTGATCCCGGCGGAAGTGCGATAAGATCAACAGTAATCTTGTCGATTACGCCCTGCGGAACTATGTAAATTTTACCTACAACACTGTTGGCTTTTACCATGCCTAAGGCGTCCAAGTCGTGATTCATAGTCACGTAGTAGTCCTCAATAGCCCCGACGTTGCGCATAGTGTCCAGCAGTGGAGTTACGCCAGCATGGAACATGCTGTACGCGCTTTGGTTGTTGTACTGGAACGTGATGCGAATGCCCGCCTTGTACACAGCATCCTCGATAGCGCAGACTAAATGTCTAGTGCTAAGATTACGAAGAGCCTGATATGTTGCAACAGGGTTGTTAAAAAGCGTCTGATTTCCCCACAAGCAGATGCCCATACCAGGGATATCAGTAATAACGTTTACGCCGCATCCGCCCTGCTCGTCAGTAGGCTGCCAAACGTCGAGTACCTTTTTGGGCACTTTGTACTCGGGCTTAACAATCTTAACGCTGTGCGTGCGAGACGTGGGTTGAATCCACTCGTACTGTGCGCTTTGGTTCAGTACCATGGAGCGCTGAATCATAAGAGCAAGGAACGAAGGAGGAGCAACGTTGTACTTTGCAGTTCCTACGTACTTGTACTGAGCCCAGGGTGCAAACAGTGCGCTGTGAGTTGCGTACAGGCTGCTGTTTACGTCGAAGCCGGAGTTATCGGGCTCAAACGTCGAAAGCATTTGAGCGTAGCCCTTGTGGCTTTCGGACTCGTTGTACACGTCCTTGCGAGGAAGGCTGCGAGGAATGTCAAGATAAGCAGTAGCGCAGCGGCTGTAGTAAGCGCACTCCATCATCTTAAGATGCATGGGGCTAATGCAGTCAAGTGCTGTAGCTTCGCCTGCTGTGGACGCAAGCTCTCCGCCAAGGTACGCAATGTCCATGTCGTCCCAGCCCGGCGCGATAATGCGATTCGGGTTGTACGCGAGCTTGTCCTTCAGCAGATCGTACACTTCAACAGCGTAGCGGAACAGCCACTCGCGGTAGCGCTGAGTTTGAGCAACTTCCATATCGGTTACAGTTGCAGTTCCGTCCGCTGCTTTGTACTCGCCGTCCTCAGGCTGAGCAGTAATTCCTGCGTTCTTTTTAAGCTGCTGCATGTACTGGAACGCATCAATGTCGTTTGCAGTAACGCTGTCAGCTGTGCGAGCGCTGTGGAAGCGAGTAAGCGCCAGATTAGCAGCATCCTTAAGAACTTCGGAGCACGTTGCGGACTCGGAGCAGTACTCTCTGTCAGTTCCGCCGGAAAGCGCTACGCCTTTCTTAACGTCCTCGCCGTTTACGAACAGAGTGTACGTGTCAAGAATGTCGCCTGTGTGAACTACTTCAACAAACTGAGACTCGACTTCGTCAACGTACAGTACGGAATCCGTAGCGTTTGCAGGGTCGAAAACAAAAGCAATGTTTTCAACGGCAGTTTTAACGCCCGCATCGTCCTTTACGTACGTAACTAAGTTCCAGTAGTTGCGGTTAACAGGCTTGTATAGGCTGCAAATAAGCTGATTGCCGAATGTTCCGGGATACTTAGCTTTAAGAGCAAGCGTGCAAGCTGCTACGTCCTCTCCGCCCTTTTGCTTTACAGCAATGCTGGGAGACGATGCTTTGCATCCCGGACTTAAACGGCAAACTAAAACGTCGTATCCAGCTGTAAGCAGAGTAACCGCCATGTAGTACGAGTAGTCCTTTGCAAGGCGATACCCTGCTGCAGGTCCGCGATAGTCGCTTACAAAGGATTCAATGCCCGCTTGCGTAGCAGGATATCTTTGCCATGCAACGTTTTCAAGCTCGAGAGAAAGCTTATCGCCAAGCTCTGTAGCCTGAGTGTCTGAAATAGCTGTCTTAGGATCAAAGAAACCAGGACCCCAGCAACTTGTAATGGGCATAGCAACAGTAGCGTAGCTGTTGTTTCCAATGCTGTACGTAAAGTTGTTCGAGATCTCGTTAATGGTAATCTGTGACATGTATTTCAAACCTCCTCTTCTTTGCTAGAAGCTGTAATTTAAAACTTATACCGCTGCAGAGCAGAACGTTTCATCTCTGAGCTGATACCTGAAGTTATTAACGGTTCTACTGCTGTGGCTGCACTTCGTCAAGCTGCACGCTTTCCTGTGCATCCGTAACGTTATCGCTTTGCAAATCTTCAACTGAGCTGCTGGAAGTCTGCACGTCTTCGCTAAGCTTAACGTCCATGCTGCTCGACATGTGCTCGGATGCTTGCGCTTGCTTGCGCTTGCGCCTTTTTACGGGTGCGGACTTGCTTTGCACATGTTCATTAACTTTGGGCTGCTGTACAGGCACAAGGCGAGCGTCCAAAGGGCTTCCGTCTATATATCCAACTGTACCTGCTTTTACTTCGTATCCCATATAGGATATGTCGCAGTTTGACGTGTTTAAAAAATAGGGCAATGCTACTCCTTGCTTTTACTTTTGCATTGTAACAATGCTTGTTGGTACATTATCGTTGACAGCGCACTTGCTTACGCTGTCCTTAGCACAGCTTTTCGTATGTTCAGCGCTGTTAGCTTTATCCTGTGCTCCAGTAGCAATTTCAACTGCTCTAAGAGCAGCAGAAGCAGCAGAACAGCCAAGCAAAGACATATTTGAAACTTCAACTTCCGAGTCAGCTGAAACAACTGAATACACCTTGCCCTGTGCGTCAACATACGACAAAGTAAACGCTTTGCACACTCCGTCCTCCGGAAGCTTAGGGTCGTCTCCTCCGTCGCTAACAATGCTAATGCGATAATTCATAGTTTTTTACTCCAAGCTATACGAGGTTCTTCCGAACATGCTTCGGTTTTTAACAAGTCCGTTTGAAATAAGCTTCAGCAGCGAGCTTCTTTGCCTTGCGTTTGGACGAATGGGCGAGTACCAGCCTTCCGACCACACTGCTACGCACTCGTTGTCCTGCAACAGCCACGACAAATAGTCTGAATACATCTCCTGCGGACAGCTGTATATGTACTCCTCGCGCGTAAGCAAGTTTTCCCTAGCTCCTAGCAGCTCGAGAAATCCTTGATGACTTGGAATTGCATAGTGTATTTTTCCAGTACGGTCTATGATGCACTCGCAGTAGTTTACGTACGTCTTTTTATGCTGCTCGATGTCAAAATCGCAATACTGGTCGTACATAGCAAGCCCTTCGTTAGTTGCCAACGCCTACTGTGTACAAATTTTAGCATAATTAAATACTTTTACTTATACAAAAAAGAGCTAAGCACAAAGCTTAGCTCCTTTGCTGCTTACGTTAACTGCGTAAATGCTAGAACGGAGATGCATCGGAAATAGCTACTTGCAGACGGTCAAGCGCTTCTCCGTAAATTCCGGCGTAGTCGTCTCCGCCATATGTTGATCCGTCGTCGCACACGCTGTTAAGCCAGCCTTTGCGTGCAACAGTCTGCGAGCGGTAGTACACCTGCTTGTAGCTTTCGCCTTTAGCAGTGATGTAGTACATGCGAACGCCGTCAATAGCGTGTCCGCCAATACCCGCGCAGCCGTTTACAAGATCATTCATGTTGCCCTTGCACACGTAGTCAAGCCAGCCGTCCTGCTGCGTGTGAACTTGATACTTTAACGTTCCGCGATCAACCCATGCGCACAGATAGTCGTGCTTGCCGCACGGAACGCCCGCAAAGCCGTTGCTGTTGACGTTGTTAAAGTTAGTTACGACTTCGTTCCATCCGCCGTTTAAGTTTCTAAGCGCATAGTGTACGTTTACTAAGGACTTACCGGGTAAGTGGGAAGTGTTAGCGGAAGGGTTAGGAGCAGGTGTGGGAACGTTTTGCGAAGGCTTCGGAGCTGCTGCTTCGGTGCCGTTCTTCATAGCGTCGTACCACTCCTGAGCACGCTTCATGTACTCAGCGTTTTGACTGCCCGCAAGCTCGCCAGGGCACGCAGTAGCGGACCAATGCTTATGGGGGAACACGTTTACAAGCCACTGCGGACGACCCAAGTTGTAATACAAGCACAGCGCAGCAACTAAGTGTGCTCCGGACTCAATAGCAGCAGGAAATACAGTCCAAGGGCCGCTTGCGTTGTTAGCGTGCTCAATTGAAATAGTGTGCGTGTTGGCGTACCAATTTCCGCAAGCCCAAGCAGTGTCCCAGTCATTTACAAGCTGTCCAACTTTTCCATCGGACTGCACTGCGTAGTGGGCTGATGTTTCCGAATGAGACCACAGGTTATAGCACTGATCAATGCTTAAATTTGCAGCCATGTGGTGAATAGTAATACCCGTAATGCTTGCGCCCTGTCGTCCGGACGTGTAGTCGCAGGGCAAAATTTTTGTGACGTCAGCCTGGATGTTCTTCCAGTCCATACATATCACCTTCCTAATATGCGAGCAAAGCTCATACCAATATGCTCACAGTTATGGAAGGTGTTTTATTTTGACAGTGGACAAAAAAGCAGCCCTGTGGCTGCTTTTAAGCACAAGTTTTTGTTGTTACACGCGTGCAAAAGATTCTAACAACAAAATATCGTCAAAACTTGTTATTAGAGATGCTTAATTGCGTAAAAGTACGAACGTTCATCTGAAAACACGTCATTAAACTTTTCCTCGGACATAGCGCCCTTATAGTCCTTGTCGTACGGATCCATAATCCAAATGCCGCTATCGTCCCATTTGTACACTAGCACAATGTGACCTTCGTACTGCTTGCCCTCTTCTCGCAAACCGGTGTACACGGAAGCAAACAAGCAGTACCCGTCACGCAAGTCCTGCTTAGCTTCGTCTATGTTCCATGTTTGAAGCTTGTACTCGTCTCCGTACGTTTGATGTATGTACTCGCAAAACTTTCCCATGTCGTTTACGCCGTCAGTTAGACAGGAATCCCCTACAGCTTCATGCAAGGACACAGGAGTATACGAAGCGTCCTTTGTTATCCAGCTAATGTATGAAGCAGCAGCAGTTAAACCGCATCCGTACGTTCCAATTGTTCCTTCGCTGTACGGCATGTTTTTCCACTTTTTATCCGTTTGCACGTAATGAATAGGGTCCGAGTTTTCAGCTAGCGCGTCGTAAACTTTTTCAGCTTTTTGAACGTGCATAGCATTGCTGCGAGTGCTAACTTGCTTGCTGTTCATTGCACAAGTTGTAAGCGCAAGAGCTAGGCATTCAACAGCAAAGATAGCAGCGAGTGCTGCTATAAACTTTTTGTACTTATCAACGCACGTGTCCTCATTCTCTTCCGTTTTATGCTTTGTGCCGTACGACAAATTGCAATCTTCCATATCGTCATACTCAAAGGGTTCCCAGTCAAATTTACTTTCCATGTACACACCACCTCATATTTTCAACAAGCAGCTGAGCTACTCAAAGCAGCCCGCGGTAACAACCCAGTTGTTGTAGCTGTCAACGGAGTCTCCGATAAGCGTGCAAGTTTCAATACCGTTAACGTTAAAGCACTTGCGCCTAACTTGAAGCTTGCTTAAATGCAGTAGAGCCGCAGCTTTGTCGCTAATTTTAAACGTAACAAACTTCTCAGTCCTGGACACGCACGTAGCAGGAAAATGATAGTATGCTCCTCTAGTAGCTGTATACGTGACTCCTACTTTGAACTTATCGTTCTCTTCAAAGCTGCTTGCGTCCATTGTGTCCTCCTGTTGCACAGCGTTTCATCGCGTGTTTAGTATACTATATTATATAGTTACAAGTATATAGTTTATTTAACTTTAGTTTATATCAATTTATTGACGGTTGCTGTGCAAAACAAAACAGCTGCATCGCTTGTTAAAGCAAGGCAGCTGTTTGCAATGAATGTAGCTTAGTTCCTTAGTAAGCAATATTTCCGTCAGCGTCGAACTCAAACCCTTGCTCATCGATGAACTGCGCAACGTAAGGATTGTCCTTGCTTACGCTGTACTCGTAATCCGCAACAAAGTCGTCAACAGCCGCTTGCGTTGCAACTTGTGCGCAGTGCTCGTAGGGAGTTTGCAAACGTTCTAGCTTTGCTTCAAGTTTAACGTACTCCGCAGAGAGGCTGTCCGCATAGTACAAAATGTCGTCAGCTTCGCTGTTGCTGCTTCTAAAGCTGTCCATATCGTCGTTAAACTGCTCAACTTGCTTTTGCATGCGCTCAAACTGCTTTTTCCAAGTGCTTGCAAACGTCTCGCCGATAAACAAGCCATTGCTTTCAACATCGGGAATGTCAACGTGGTAATCGGAATCAAGTCCTTCAATTGTAAACATGTCCTCGCCTCGAGGTGTAAGCTCAATGTCAAGATCAGCGTTTAAAGAACCAGTAAGTATGTCGTAGTTGTAGCTATCCTGAGTAAGAGTAAACTCAACGGAATCAAGCGAATACTTTAGCGATGCATAGTCCTCTGCAAAACTTGACTGGTAGTTCTGCTCCAAAAGTTCGCAGATTACATCGTTGCTTAACGCAGCGTCCTTAGCGCTATCCGACAGCTCGGAAAACTTGAACTTACGCTCATTTGCAGCCTTAATGTATCTCTTCATGTTATATTCCTTACTATTAAACGTCAGTAAAAACAATATACGGTAAACTTGCGCTACGATATAAGTATATAAGTATATAACGTAGTTTATACTATTGTCTATAGCATTGTTACGCATCCAATAGACGCTTATTATAAGTAAGCAAATGATAAAAATAGAGTCCTAACATGCATTAGGACTCCACTTTGCAGCACAATTTGTCAAATAAAGCTGTTACGCACGCTCAGCTTCAGTAAGCGGAATAACCTTGGAAATAACAAGAGTTAAGCTTACTTTGACAAGTTCGCCACCCTGCTGGTTCATATCGCCGTAATTCAAGCTGGACACCCAAACGCCAGGCATCTTGAGCACATCTCTTTCATTTCCTTGTGCATCGAACCTTACCAAGTAGCAAAGTTTCATATATTGGGACGGAAGTCCAATCTTCTCAGTCTTAGCGTCATAGACCTGACTTCTCCACTCACGCAAAGCGCCAAGTACGTTCGGAGAGCAGTAGCAGTTCAGAGTCCAAGTAACGTCATTAAAGCTAACTTTGCTCGGGAACTTAATAATTCCGTTGCCGTAGTGAACAGTAATGATGTCCTGGTTTTCCTCAATAGCTCCAATGGAGTCAGTTGACAAAGTCAGAAGGTCGGAGTTTGCGGACATTGCGGAGCCGTCCATGTTGAATAAACGGAGCTCGAAATTTTGAGTAGTAATGGGAACGAATTGATCAACGCCGAGCATGTGGTTAGTTCCCAAGGCGAGCGGAGTAAACACTTTTTCTTCTTTCTTTAGGTCTAAACTTAAGAATATATTGCGTTGAACTTAATAAAGTGCTATACAACGTGTATACATACATTAAATAAGTTTGTGTTTCCTTTATTTAGGAGTTTAACATGCCCACAGGAACGCCCACAAAGTCCAAGAAATGCGCTATATGTGGCAAGGAGTTTTTGCCAAAATCACCTGCTCAGCGCATATGCTCGGACGACCACTACAGTCCGTGTCCTGTGTGCGGCAAGCCTGTTTTGTGGAACACGACAAGCAAAAACGTAAAGCCGTGCTGCAAGGAATGCTCCAGAACTCTTAGAAGAAAAAAGAGCCTCGAAAAGTACGGCGTTGAACACCCTATGCAGCTAAAGGAAGTTCAAGAAAAGCAACAAGCGTCCGTTAAGGCTCATTTTGGCGTTGAACATCCTTTGCAGTGTCAGGAACTTAAAGACAAAGCTGTTCAGACTAACAGGGAAAAGTTTGGAACGGACTGGGCGCTAGGAAACAGAGAGTTTCACGAAAAGTGCTTTGACACAATGCAGAAGAAGTACGGCTATCGCACTTCATTTGAAAGCCCCGAGCTTATGGCGAAAGCGCGTGCAACTATGATAAGAAAATACGGTGTTGACAACCCTCGTAAAATATATGAAGTGGACAAACGTATACGCACAACTTGTTCCATACTATATGGATCGGAAAATCCTATGCAAAATACGAAAGTTGCAAGCAAAGCAAAGTGTACTCGTTTGAAAAACAACAACGGCGTATTCTGGACGCAGTCTATGCACGACAAGGCAGTAGCTACAAATATGGAACGCTACGGTACGGACAATGCATCTAAAAGCGAGATTATTAAAGAGCGCATACGCAAATCGTGTATGGACAAATACGGTGTACCCTATGGATGTATGGTAGAAGGCGCAAAACCTCAGCGCATTTCCAAGATAAATAAAAAATTCCAGCAATACCTTGCTGAAAACAATATCGAAAGCACGCTTGAAGTAAACATAGGAAATAAGTTCTTCGACCTATACATCCCTACCTGCAAAACAGTTATTGAAATAGACCCTTCGTACACGCATAACACTGAAGGATGCAATCACTTTAATCATAAGATTCCACTGGACTATCACATTAGCAAAACGCAGATTGCTGTGCAAAACGGATACAGGTGCATACACGTTTTTGACTGGGACGACTGGGACAAAGTTATTCAGCTTGTTGTGCCGACTAAAAAGATTTACGCGCGTCAATGTCAGCTTGTTAAAGTTGTTGACGATAAAGTTGCTAACAAGTTTATAAAGGAAAACCACTTGCAGGGACAAGCTAGGGGAGCTTTGCTTACGCTAGGACTTGCGTACAACGATGAGTTAGTTCAATGCATGTCGTTTGGCTTATCCAGGTACAATAAAAACTACACGTACGAGCTTTTGCGTCTTTGCAGCAAGCAAGGAGTTTCAGTACTTGGCGGAGCATCAAAGATGTTTAAGTTCGCTACGCAACAGCTTGAACTTGATTCAATTATATCATATTGCGATGCGTCCAAGTTTACCGGAAAAGTATATGAACAAATGGGCATGACGCTAAGCAAGCTTACAGTACCCTCCATTATATGGTCCAAGGAGGAAAAGCATGTAACGTCAAATTTGCTTAGGCAGCGAGGCTACGATCAGCTGTTTAACACGCACTACGGCAAAGGTACTGACAACGAGCTGCTTATGCTGTTTAACGGATGGGTTCCTGTGCCCGATTGTGGACAGTACGTGTTTACATATGAATCCTAATTGGAAAACAGCTCTATAAGCTTTGAAGTTACCTGCTTTTGCGTAACAGTTCCGTCCTTGTGAAGCCTTGTGGAAATCCACGAAATGTACTCCGTTATAAACATATACAAGTGTATGCAGTCTATGTCTATAACTGTCGGTATGTCGTAGGGCATTGTTTTTAGATACTGCTCAGATGCTTCAAAGCCCGCAAGCAGCATGTTTCGCACGTTGGAAGCAGCAACGCGATCATTGGAATCCGGAAAGCACGGCAGCTCGTGAAAGCTTTCATACACTCTCTGAGCTGCTTTTGAGTACTGCTTAGTTTTGAAGCTGCATCTGTAGGTGTAGTACAGCTTTAAGTAGCAGTACAGCGGATACGCCGACTTTTTTATGTTTCGAGCAATGCTAAGAGCTGCTTCAACTCTGTCCTGTGCATGCTGCTGCGAGTTATTCAAGTCGTATCTCCGGTTCCGTTGCGTATCTGTGCATCTTGTGAGGCGTGTACGTAACAAGCACGCAGCCCTCTGTTTTTAAGTGAACAATAGTTTGATATACTTTACCGCTGTTTAGGTACTCAAGCTGCCTTGACGTTTGCTCTATAGGAGCATCGGTATCAAGCGTCAAGCCGAACCTTATTGTTCTTTTCGACTCGTACGGAAGATGTATTGTTGAAAAGTACTCCTTTGCGTACTTAAACATAAGCTCGCGAGTTAACTCGTCCATGTCCTGCGTGTTCGTAGCGAGTACAGTTAAGTTGTACGTCAAGTTAATAGGCAGTACTGTTTCGTTGTAGACAGTGTTTGTGTCCTCGTCTATAACAGTCGATACGCCTCTATGCATCCACGTAAAGTTAAGTCTAGCGCTGTCAATGCTGTAGCTTTCCGCACGCGTAACAACAACAGCAGGAAACTGAAACTCGTCATTTTGTATTTGACTAACAACGTCAACAGCTGCGTCAGGATCAACTACTTTAACGGAAGTGCTTCCCATGTTGTCCGGATTAAAGCTGGCACGCAGATCGTCGCATACTGCGGAATCGTACAAGTAAATCACGCTACATCACGTCCTCGTTAGTCTCGTATCGATTTCCTCTGTAGTCGACGTTGGGCTTTAGGAAGTGACTTGAAGTGTTGAAGGTTTTTGCAACTTCCTGCTTTGTGCGTCCGACCAAATTCTTTTCGTCATAGCAAGGAACTACCTGCGCAACCAAATGATCCGGGCACTGCAAGTCGTAGCTAAGCGCTGTAACGCGAAACACTCTATCGGGAATATCCGAATACTGTCCTGCTACTCTAAAAATGCTGTCCTTTTGAACATGCTGCAAATTCCAGCTGCAATGAATGAGAAACGGCAAGTCGTCGCTGTTAGCAACTACCCAGCCAAAGCGCTTTAGCGTTTTAACTTTAGGGGTACCCTCAAAAAAGATATGAGTGTCGTATATATTTGAATAGCTGTCAATAACAGGGTCGCCTTCGTCGTTGCTGGACGCTAAGTTAGGAAACTGATATTTGCACGCTATCCCTTGCAGCTGCAAAGCTTCATCATATCTAGCACGCATTAGAACAATATCATCCTGTATTAAACTGCTAGCCATGATTTACCTTTTTCAGTATGTCGGACACGTTTAGCACTTTGTCCGTAAGGAAGGACCAGTCATTCCCATGCAACCCGCCTTCGCACTCAGTCAAGTTTACAGCGTATCCTTTTGCTAGCGCGTCCTCAAACTCCTGCTTGCTGCATACTTTTCCATTGCTAAGCCACATGGGCAGCTTATCCGTTTTAAACATAGCAAGATACGGCTTGCGCTCGTAGTTGTCGTCAAACCTATTGTGCTTTTCCGTCATATCCACGTACATGATACGTATTTTACTCATGCCAAGCAGCTGAGATGACATAAGCAGCTGATACTGCGCATCGCTTATTTGCAAGCACGTTGAGAACTGTACAATAAAGCCGTACTTTTCCAGCTCCATAAGCAGCTCATCCGTTGTAAGCTGAAACACAGTCCCGTTTGAGGAGCACGACACGTCGACGCCGCTAGCTTCCACTACATATGAAAACAAGCACCCGTAGTCGTCATGCTCCACTCTAATAATTTTACCGCTCAAACTTCTGCCCAAAGCTACATCGTACGTTAAGTGCAGCTTAGGGCTGTTGTTTGACTGACATCCTGTTATTTGATCCCAGGAGTCTATTTCGTATCTAAGCTTGCAGTTGCACGGCATGTGACGTCCTGTCGTTGTATTCCCGTATCTTGTTTTGAAACGATACCAAAGTCGATATGTCCGCATTCGGATATTCGGAAAAATACTTTGATATCAAGTCAATCTTAAGCTGAAAGTACAAAATGTTAAACTGCGAATCCGTAAACTCAGCAGCGTGCTTTTCGCGAAAGATAAAGTATCTAGTTACTACGCTGGAAAACGCTTTGTGCACTGTTGACGTGTTTGCGTTTCCTTGCAGATCCGTTTTAAGCAGCGTTCTAAAGTTGGTACTGTTGTACGACTTTAAATCCTTAAAGAACAAATCGGGAAGACTCTCCAAATTTACAACAGTCATGTAGTCCTCCTTACATCTCTTCGCTGGATTCCGTCAAATCGATATCCCATTTGCTAACTTTGGAACCCGTATCGGGTAAAGCTTCAGTTAGAATCTCGGTAATAGCTGTTCTTGCGTCCTCTACGTTAGTGTTGTTTAGATCCTTCATAAGATCAACAATAGCAGATGCTTGGCTTATAGCCGAATCGCGCTTTTCAAACTGAACAGTGGAAAGCTCGGTAAGGATAGGATTCATGTGAAGAGTAAACGCATCAATGTACTGCGGTAAGTTTCTCTGCTTAAAATACTCGTTTAACGCAGCTGTCCACCCGTTTATGTACGCTGTTTCTATTCGCTGTAGCGCGTTAGCGTACAAAGCGGACCTTTGGGACATAACGGCACCTGCGCCGCCTAAGCCTTCGGAGGATGAAAAGTTAAGCGCTTCCTTAGGAATTCCCAAAACGGACAGCTTTTTATCCTGAAAATATTCAAGCAGCTTATCGGTAGCTTCGGCGTTATCCGCAAGGTTAAGATCGGATATCTCAATAGGAGAGTTTCCGTTAACTTTAGGAAGATACACAATGTTGTTAGGGCTTTGAGGATTTAAGTAGCTTTGTGCGTCACCGGTATTAGTGTTTAGAGATATTTGCTGCTCAATGATATTTTTAAAGCGCTGAAGAGTGGGCATAATTTCCTCTTCGTCAGCACCTTGGCAGTCAATGCTAATGAACCTGACAATCTTAATAAGGGACGACAGCACTGTGGAGTCTTCCAGCAAATTAAGCGTTTGCGTAGGGCCTGTAGCAGATTTAAGCAAAGGGTCAGCAAACTGAATGTCGTAAGTTACGTCGTCTCCTTGCGCATTTTTGCCTTGCAGCGAGTACGTTCCTATTACTCCACCAAGCGAAAAATGTATTATGGAGCTCTCCGGCAGCACAATGGAGCTTCCGTTAAGTTCAACATCGTCCTCAGGTGTGTACAGGTATCCTAAGGGCTCATAATCGGACCACACGTGAACTACGTTAGTAGGGTCCAGCATGTGCGAGGGTATAATGTCATAGTCGTTATGCGGTATGTCATTCTGATCCAAGCCGACATACATTCTAGATGAAGTTCCAGCTGTATTACGCTTCATTTCCGTGGTAGGTATGTACAAGTTTCCTACTGTTGCAAGCTCCAGTATGTGGTCTCTAGCATAAGTATTTACTTTCCAGCGTCTAAACAGCGCATTTACTAATTCAGCAACCTCTTTGCTTTTATCCTCATCGGTGTTGTTAGTAGCCCAAATAATGTATCCTGAGGAATTAGGAGACGTTGCATCAGTTGCATAATAAGATAAAGCAGTTGCTACCTGAGAATCCTCCGCAAGCGCTCGCATTGTTCGTATTAAGGAGCGAATATCCGTTAAGTCCGAGCCGCTTTTCATGTCGGACATGCGGTAAAAGGACCCGCCAACAACATTTTCCAAATACGTGTGCTTTGAAGGATTAGGCTTTCGTATGCTTTTAAGCATATCGTTAATTATGCTCATGGATAGTCCCTACTGTAAACTGTACGATAAAAATTAAAGGTACTTTGACTGAGAAGCAATATCCTCGTCAATGCCGTATTGACTAAAGAAATCGCTTTCAGCATAAATAGGGATATTATACGAAGCTGCAATTCTTACTGATTCAACCAAATCGGGATTTCTAACAAGGCCTCCTACAATAACGCAGCTGCACCGGTTGTCAAGTGTTGTAGTTACTGTAGCTCCATAGCATGTAAGTATGCTGCTTACGTCCATATATGACCCGTGATTAAACGCGCCCTCCAAATATATTACTTTGTTTCTAAACAAAGGAGGAACATCGAGCTTAACTGTAGTTTCGACAATATGTATGTTTTTCATCTCAATGAACGTCTTGCACAGCAGCAGGTTTTCAGGCTGCTCCACCCACAAAGCAAAGCGATCAATGCAAGCTTTAGGAAGAACTCTGCTCATGTCAAGCGCAATGTCAGCAGGACACTCCAAATAATGCAAAACAGCATCAAGTGACCCTGCACATGTGCAAAACCTGTCAAAAAAGTCGGGTGTCCGTACTACTTGCACAGGGCATATAGCTCTAAGCAGCGTGGAAAGCGTGCAAGTTACTTTAATGTTTTCATTGTTGTTTACGTCAAATATATCGCATAAGCTTGTTAACTGCTTGCTGCTTACATATTGCTTGTAGTCGTTAAACGTTATAGTGTTTAACTTGAGCAGATTTGTAACGTTTTCAACTACAGGATACTTAACAGTCATGCAGTTATCGTACGAGCAGCGGCAAAACTGCTCATTTGCGTTTACATGTATGGAAGCTCCGCAGCACGTGCACTTAATATCCGAAGCAACTCGCTTTGCTAACCCATTTCTATCAGTGCTGTACTGTATTCCGTCATCGTATGCTACTACAGAGCCTTTTTGAACGTTGTACTTTACAATTGAATTGTAGGAGCAGTCGAACTTATCAGTACCGCAGTGCACAGTTGCTACTATGTTTCCTAAAATGTTCCAGTCAGTAGTGATGCTGTCAACACGCATATACTTGGGCGTATCGTATACAATGGACACGTTGGAGTTTCTATTGACAACAGCGTACGCCAAAATAAAAGGATATGCATGCTGAACAGCAGGCTGCATACGTAGCTTTTTGTCCGTAATGTCGGCGGAAACTACAAAGCTTTCGCAGCACTTGTAACCCATCATGTTTAACTGGGTTACTTGCTGATACGCGCTGTAGCTTACTTGACCTTCCGACAGCGAATACGCCTTGAACTCCAAATTAGCGTTTTTGTCGGACACGCACTGCTGTATAAGTTCATCTACCGTATGAGAAGCAAGCTGCTGAACAGTAATGTCATTGCTGCATAAAACACCTTCAACGGTACACTTTCGTCCATTTGCAAGTCTTGAGGGTATTACGCCATTCTTCTGAAGCATCAAGCTGCTGGACGCGCTTAGAGGCCTCTCCATAAACTCAGTAGCCGTAACAGGGACAAAAAGCACTATTCCACTTACTACTCCGTTGTCATTGTATCTAACTTTACAACGCGTACCCAAAGGAAGTACTCTAACTGTGCTTCCTACTGAAACAAATTTAGTTGAAATCATGACATACCCTTCACCGACGGTTTCAATGAACACAGTACATTACATTTTAATACTTGTTAAATCTATTTAAGTTCATAACGGAAGGAGTAGCACCTGAAAACATGTCATACCCGCTGTTTAGAGCTGCAACCATGTTAACAGTGGACTTAACGGAAGGCTTTTGCGTATCTGCATCCTGTATAGCTGACCACAAGCTGCCTGCTAAAGCATCCGCGCAGTCCTTGCCTATTCCTTTGCCGTATCCGTTGCCTGGAGGACCGGACCTGCTGTAGTTATCGGAAGCGTCGCTTGCTGTTGACGATTGAGGCGGGTGATCAATGCGATTGTTAATGCGCTGCAAGTGAACAAGCTCGTCCTCCTGAAGCTCATGCTTAACAAGCTCAATGCGCTGATCCTGCAAAACGTTTCTAAGCGCAATGTAAGGATCCTCGCTTGTGTCCACGGACACTTTGTCGACTTTAAATCCTTTCTGCGCAAGCGTTTCTCGGGCATAGCTGGACTGGAATTGGTCCGTAGTAATCTTGTATATATTCATGCCCTGCTGACGCAGCCAGACAATAAAATTGATAACTTTTTGAAACGACATTCTGTCGCCGCGAGGAGACTCTATAGCAACCTGGAACAGCTGCTTGTAAAACGGCATAACGTTTCTTCTGCCCGTAGCTGCATCAGTAGTAACTTTTGTGCCGTCCTGCACAACGCCGCAAATGCCTATGTGGTCGGATACTTCTGCAAAGTCTATGTGTATGTACACAGGAAGTCTGTACAAACTCGAAGGAATACAGCTAAAGTTGCAGTTTCTTTCTATTGTTTCGTTATCGGAAACGCCGCAAACGATAATGTCAAATGCAAACGGGTTGCGTCTTTCCTCAGTTACGTTAACTGTTACGCTGTCCTGCGTAATAAATCCCATGGAACCAACTACGGAAATTCCTGCTATGTCTCGCAACGCAATATCGTAGTCAGATTTAAAGTTTTTCTTAAAGTCCTCTGGTACTTCTACAATGTCGTACCCTTCGTCACGATATGCTTGCAGATGCTCGCTATCGCTGTTTTGATCGGGTACTACGAAGCCGCGCTTATATCTATCACCTACTGCAATGTAAAACGTTTTATCGCTGAACATCGATTTAGGTAACACTTTCCATTGAGGTTCATCCACAACATACATCGATGTGTTACCTGCGTCTAACTGATTCTCTATATAATCAGAAAGGTAATCAGAGTCGCTGTTTTTAGACGAACAAGTAAACAGCTTGCCATATACGCGACCGCCTATTTTGAATGTACCTGTTATTCGTGCATCCGCGGTATCGTAGAGCTTCTTCATCTCTACTTTGGACTTGTTAATGTCCTTTACACCTGCTTTTGTAAAGTTTACTTCGTCCATTAAGCAATTATGTACAACTACATTGTTACCGGAAGGGCAGTATACAAAAAAGTTGTGATTAGGATAAGCGTTAACTACGTCATACACAGGTACAGCTGTATCAAAATGGTGCTTAGTTATCTTTTTTACTTTTGCCATTCTTTACACCCTTTCTTGAAAACGTGTGTCCTGTGTGCCATACTGTCTTATCCATACACTTGTACGTCTGCTTAGTTACAAGTGTATTAGTTGTACCGTTATTTACCCATATCATACCGCTAGTACTTTTGCTGTTGTATATTCTACCTTGCGTCCATCCTTGCTGTAGGTATTTAGGCAGTTCATGTCTATCAATTGTTGTACTTTTAACTCCGTTATTTATCCATATCTTGCCTTTAGACGTTTTCTTATTCTTATTATTCTTCAAGCTTTGAGATATACGTCGCTTTTCCTCTTCAGTATGATGTTTGCCGGAATTTATATCGGATAGCAACTTTTTAGTTGTATCTGTGTGATGCTTACCGTAAAAGCTATTTTTACTTCCAGTAAATTTACCTTTTAAAGAATTAGATAAATTTTGTTTATGCTGTTCTGTAAACTTAACGTCTTTTCTGCTTTTACTTATTTTATTGCCTCGGTCATGCCTGCTTTCGTGAAAGCATTTAGCACAGTAGTAATGTTGCATATTTTCATACGGAGTTACAATTTCAAGATTACTTACATCGTTATTTGTTTTATTGCCATCCTTATGATTTATCTGAGTTTCAAGAAAAGACTTCAATGTACCTATAAACGTTTCAGCAACTACTCTGTGAACCGCGCCAAAACTGCTGTAATAGTACCCACTTTTTTTATGATACTTATATACTCTATTTCTAGAGTATGGCACACTGCTATCTTTAAGCCCTACTATATATTTACCCGTAGAACATACGTATACGTTGTTATGGCCGGGATACTTCTTCCATAAACCGCATCCTGTTACATCAACTATAGTGGATATAATTGATACTAATTGTGTATATTCAGATGTCCATGTAAATACGTCATCCGATTCGCGTAAGCACCCTAACTGTTTATATGTACCATTCCATAGCAATACAGGATGGTCGGGTGTGCCCTTTATTACAGACCCATCCTCCAACTGAACTTCCACTATATCGTACACATCTTTTGTTTTTACAATATCAGCTTTACTGTACTCACAAGTACAGTTATCTATGTTTAACTGTTTTACATTAACACTGCGACCGCGCAGCGACTGCAACGTTGCAACGCCTTCATCCGTTATAATTTTAGTATCCCCAGTTAAACAAGCCCATAGCTGCTTACCCAGTAGATGAGCTGCATCCGAAGCTGGGATTATCTCAATACCTCCACCATCGGGTACGTAATAAAAATCCCGCTCACTTCGTGTAAATTTCCCTCTTTGATTAAACCACTCACTTAATCTTAACGTATCTTGAAACTCGCGGAAACCTACACCCTTTGCAAGATCTTTTGTTAAGTTAGCAAATCCTATAGTAAACTTTGATATCGATTTTTTCTTAAAATAGCTGTGAGGGTCTCTATATATCATTAATCTATACAACATGTATGCCATGCACGTAATAGCAGTGGACGTCTTACCTATACGCGTAGCTCCGCTAAATACAATAGAGCTGTACTTGCTTTCCTCTGTAAATATTTCCCTTAGTGCGTTGCGCCAAAACGGATACACCATCTCACCGTTTCGGTTTGTTTCACCCAAGTAATCCGATTCAGTAATAAATCTGTCTATTGAAACGGGTATTTCAACAAAGTCCTTTAGCCACACCTGTTCAAGCGTTTGGGAGTATCCTTTTTCCGATATCTCCTGCAATATTGTTTTAAACGCTACTTTTTCATCAAGCGAGCAGGAATTGTATATGGAAGTTATCCTGTTAACAACTTCGTCATAGTCTACTTGCTGAACATTTGTAACTATAGAAACCACAGTGCCTCCAGCAAGAGTTAAATTGAAGCATTGTCCGTACTGGGCTCAAGTTCCAGTGCTTTTAACGCAGCTTGCGCTCCTTGACGTATCTTTTGACGGGAGTTTTGATCAAGTATGTGTCCGTTTACGTTATCATCGCTAGCTGTTTGCTCCGTGGGCAACTCCATATATGACAACGTGTCCATATTTAAATAAGGGTCAAGTAGCTTTTGACTGTCTATCATGCACTGCTGTATTTTTTGCTGCATAGTCATGAGCATTGACAGGCACGTGGACGCATTTTCATCAATAAACCCTGCGTCCATCTTATCCAGAGTAGCATCAATAACTTGATAAAGCTTCTGCTCTATCTTGTCCATTTCCTCTGTATATCGTATTAGCCTAGTTATTTGATGATATATGCGCATAACAAGTATGCGCTGCATAGTGCTTTTGACAGAAAACGGATCGGACTCGTTGCATTTTAACAGCGAGCTTCTCATGTTTTCCGTCTGTTCCTTTTGCTTGTTGTATAAGGCGTTGGCCCAAAATGCATCTTCCGATTCGACGGTTTCTGAATCGTCAAACACCATAAGTTCAACCTTTGCGCTGAATGTTCTTATACTAGTAACTACTGGTACAAGTTTACAGCAAATTGCAGGAACTTTCATCAGTTAAATCAAGAAGAACAACGCTAAGGTTCGCAATGCTCTCCGCACACACCTCGTCATTGGTACAGTGAGCTAAGCACTCCATAGCGTCCTTAATGTACTTGCAAGCCTCGGACTTGCTAAAGCACACATCGTTGTTTTCACTAGTGCAAGCCTTTACGGACTTTGTTTTCTTAATTATCACAGTTAATAGCACCTACCCTGCAAGCTACTGCGCAACGTTTACAGTAACGCAAGCGTATTCGCAGTCGTTGTTTTCTATTGTAGCCTTAAACTCATTAAATGCGTTTGCTAGATCTTCATCATCGCGCATAGCGTCGTGTGCCATAGCATACAGCCTGTTAAACATACTTCTAACTTGCTGCATATTTGGAAAACGCTTTAATGTGCAGCTTTCAAATTCCACAAGCAGAGACACAAAGTTGTAGTCCCACAAATATTGACTAAGCTCATAATACAGCTTAATGTACGCCCGCTTTATGTCATAGCTTGAAATCAACTGCTGTCTTCCTTAAATTACGCTTACGTGCGCGAGCAAGCTTTTTCTGCAAGCTCACATACTCTGTGGACTCTTGCTTTATTAAAGGTAATATTTCGTTGTCTATATCCATATCCTGTATTTTGCAAGTATAGTCTATATACATTTGAGCAAACGAAACATTTGTATTCATAGCTTGCTGTATAGCACTTTGAACAGTGTTAAGCATTTACAGCACCAGCTATGCGCATTACCATGTCCTTGTACTTTACAGGCACTTTATCAATTGTTTTAGTATGCTTCATGTACACGTCATAGTACATTTGCATAGCTTCCACAGCGGTTGAAAGCTCCTCCAAAGTCGGAATCTGTATAGTCTCCCCGCCTGCGTACTTGCATAAGTTTATAAGCTTTTCGTGTCCTATAATGCAAAACAGTTCAGGAAGCCAGGAGAACGCAGGAATGTCCTCCAGAACAGGCATAAGCGTAAGGAGATAATGAAAATCAAGCTCCTCCGTACTTGACAGTTTCTCGTCCAACGTTAGAGCTTTTGACATATTTACTCCTCTTGTTTAGTGGAAACTCCTTGCTCAGGTGCAAGCGTGCGAGCGGTATCATTCTTTATTCTGACTGTTCCCACAGACAAACCTGTGAGATTGTGATTGCCAAGTGTAGCTTGTAATCGTACACCATTTTCAGGCTTTGGAGTTACAAGTGTAAACTTGTTTAAATCAGGACTTTCATTACCAAGCAGTCCTACGACCACATTAGCGGTAAATTTCTGCCTTACGGCAAGGAAGTACAGTCAATCTCCCTAACATTTAGCTGTTATGCTACTTTAATGCCACTGTTTAATACTTTGATATGATTAGCTTTAATCCATGCTATTAGCGCTTTTTCCTTGTCATAGCACCTGCCGAAATCTGTAATACATTTATCTTTATCTATATCCTGCGTTTTGCAGTCATAACAATAAAGTAAAAATGATGAATACCAATCTCTTTGTACCAATGTTCCGTCTCGAAGTCTGTAGAGCCTGTCAGACAGCTTTTTCTTAATATAGTCATCTGCAGTGTGGTCGTACTGGCTTGCCCTATAATTATACGAAACTTCTATATATGTGCCACCTGTGACTTTGAATTTCTTTTCAACAGTAGTTTGAAATGCAGATGGGCAACGATTCTTTATAGATTTGCCAAAGCGCTTTTTCCTGTTAAATTTGCCTTTGCTATTAACAGTAGTCTTCTTAGCCCGTTTCATTAGCTTGCTTGCATTTTTAGGTTCTGTAACGAATATATCTCCAAGACTTCGCAAATAGTTAGCATCTTCGTTTATTGCAAGCTGTCTATTTACTGCATCTATACGACATAATTCAGCGTGTTTAGCTTTCAGCTTCTTGTAGTGATTAGAATATTTCCAAGTCTTTTTATTTTTCTTTATCGTGCCGTTAGGATTGTAATTCTTTGGATTGGTCGATCGTCTACTTCTGTTCATAGCACGATAATATAAGCGTTCCTTGCGTTCAGAAGTATGTATGCTGTTGCCGCGCTCTGAAAGGTTTTTCAGCCCGACTTCAGTATCGGAAGTATAGGCAACTGTCTGCGTTCCTATATCAGCGCCTATCATGCCTTTACCATATTTATGTCTTGGATTGCCGAATCTATCGTATTTAGGCTTAGCTCTGCCTTCTATTGTCAGATGTAGATATACTCTATACTTACCTCTTATCAATCTTGGAACAAGGGTAACATAGCAAGGTCTGTAAGTAGATACACAACAGGCTTCTTCTATAAGCGTATTGACAGCGTCAGCATCCAGCTTGTCAGGATTCTCAAGATAAGACAAAACAGCGTTAACTTCATCCGACTGAAACCTGTCGTTTACTTGAATCTCGAATTGCTTCTTTTTAAGCTTGAATCGAAGTTTACCACTCTCAACAAACATCGTAATGCCACGATTTATCTGTTTTGCTCTGATACATGGCAATTGTCCGTATTTTGACAAATGTAAGGTCTTGCCGTTACCGTAAAGGCATTTTTCCATACCTCGCCATACATCTTCGGCTTTTGTGAGAGCAAACACTGCATCTATACTGTATTTCTTGCCTATAGTAATCATAGATGCCCTGCAAAAATCCCATGTAACATTATAAGATTTCTTCATATCATCGAGCTGATTAGCAAGAGCTTTACGTTTGTCCTTATCCTCAGTACTGTCGTACAGTTTTAGCAGTTTACGATATTTCTTGGTACGCATTAGCTGGTCGTAATTCTTTCTCATAAGACGAACAAGCTCATTGCCAGCTTTGCGTATTTTATCAGAAAGAGCCACAACTTTTAGAACATAAGGATAAGGCATATCCGTTTCTACAACTAAGACATGCCTGTCAGAAAGTTTATGATACTGTTTCAGAAGCTTCTTGTATTCTTCGTCACTCATGATCTTTCTGTTCCTCGATGTATTTCTTTACCGTAGCTTCACGTATATGACCTACGGTATATTTCGCCTCTCCGCGAAGCTAAAGCTCTGCGGTTTTGCAAATTGAAATAACAAAAACTATAGCGTTATCCGAACGAGCAAGGCGATTGAACTCAAGGTAGCTGTACCCTGCTTTTGAAACAAGATCAATAGCTTCCACCATAACTTCGTTTAAGTTGACGGAATCGTTGTAGTAGCACCACACTTCGTCATTTTTAACAGCAACTCGAGTAACACCGCATGTTAACTGCTGAGAATTTAAAGTACCCTTTATGCCTTCAACTTGATTTTGCATATCGTCAGTAACGTCAATGCGCGGAAGCGATGTTCCACAAGCTGCTGTAACCTGTGTAGCGCTTTCAACGCTATCAGACGTATCATTGGAGCTGCTTTCAGTAGCAGTATCCTCCGTTACATCGTCGGAATCGCTATCGCGTGTTAACTTGCTTTCGCTTTGCTTATCATGAAAAGCGGCTTGACTGCTGCGTGAATGACTATTTTTCACTTTGCGATTTGCAAAGCTTGCATCATTGCTGTTAGTATCGACACTTTCGTCGTCTAATGTGTCGTATTCAGGCTGCTTATGCACATCCGAAATGCTATCGTCCTTCTCCGATGTATGCATAGGAACGTCAACTTGCCAAGGCTGTTGAACGTTCAAAGCCTTTGATGTTTTAATGGCACTGGATGCCTTTATAAGTATTTGCTGCTTTCGAGGACTAGCCTTATACAGCTTGCACGCAGTAATATCTTCAAGCTTCATGTATATGCACCTTCACATTAGGACAAATACAAGCCGTATTTGTCATAGTCGTCCCGTTGATACTTATCATGCATATACATGAAAGGCTTAGCCGGGTTGTTGTCCTGAATTATATATGCAAAGTACAGCGTAATGTACTTATTTTCTTTTCTGTGCATAAAGGACAGCTTGTACACATGCTGTCCTGCTATGCGACTTAAATTACGCCATGGAATGTCAATCCATATGTTTTTAGGTGTGCAATCAATGCCGCTAAAGGAAACTGTTCTAACGGTGCAGCTGCTTATGTCAAGCAAATCGTACAGACGATAGTCCGACAGGTTTTGCGGAAGCTTTACATTTACTGTAACGTCAACTTCATTGCAGTTAATTACGCAGCAGTTGCAGTTTAAATGCTTATAATCGCAAGCGTTAAGTATCATGTATCCTCTTGCATCGTATTGATTGCACAGCTAGTTACATTTAAATGAAGGTGCACCTGTTTAAATTAGCGACTTGCGTTTAAGGGAATTGCTAGGATGATATGCATACGTGGTATTTACAAGCTGCAAGATGCTTCGTATGTTAAATGCAGTTCTAGCAGCAGGATCGTCCGCAACATCCTTAATTGTTAGCTTTAAAGGTTCAAGCTCCTCTTCAAGCTTTTTAATCTTTTTGCTGTCGGCAGTGTGAAGAAAATGCGTTTTAGCGGAGCCTTTTGTACCGCCCTTGGAGGATACTGTAATTTGGCCAAACGTAGGAGAAATTAAGCAGCCAAACCCTGCCATGCGTACGTGAGTAGTGGAATCACAGGACCTGCAAGGAATTGTCTTAAGAACATTTAGAGCTGTTGTGCCGAAAAGGTGCGTACCAACGCCAGGATTGGAGGAGTTGTCGATAACAGTTCTAACGTCCTGCATGTACGTATCCCTGTTTTTGTTGTCGGCATCCTTAGCAGCTGAAATTCCTATATAGTCAAGATGCTTGCCGCTGCTATCAGTCCATTCAAGAGTGCGCTTTAAAGCTTCGTAAGGCTCTCCGGAGTGAAATACACTCATTATCTTTTCCGGGCAGCACACACGCTCACGCGTGTACAAAAAGTCATTCCAGCTTTTATCCGCGGATACAATGTAATCCTCGGGCTTTTTGCTTTTACCCCACTCACCTGGAATTGTATCCAATTCTACAAAAACGTCGACGTCCTTATGCGCTACGTTAATGAAATCAATGTACTGATCTATTGTTGTGCTTGCTCTTCCCGTAAATACGGAGTAAGCTCCGGAGTCCATCATAATAAAGTCGCAATAGCCTATGCGCTTGTACTCTATATAGCGTTCCAAAGTTTTTCGCTCAAGCTGCGTTACAAGCAAGGAAATGGGCGTAAAGTCATCCGCCCGCATTAAAATTTCCGGTGTTTTAGCCGGCATGTTTCCGGAAAAAATATAACGCATCTTAATCCTTACTACTCACAGTACTTTAAATCAAACGCAAGCTTGGACAACACTAGATACGATGCTATTTTACGGCTAGCTAAAGCATCCAAGCAAGCTCTGCAGCTGTTTACAACGTGCCTGTTTTCCTTGTTGCACTCCATAACGTACTTAACGATTATATTCGATTTTACTTCGCTGCTGTCAGCATAATGTCCTAACTTCCAGCTTATGTTGCTAACTGAACCGCTAAACATCCTTAACGAGGACCATTTGGAAACGTACTCGTACTGCTCGGAGGATAAATTGCATATTGCGTCTATGTCCGAAAAGCTTTTAGCGCACTTCCATAGCTTTGTTCTTTTAAGCTGACTGTACTTATCCGCATAGCTGTTTTCAGCGTACAGCTGCAAATCACACTGCGTAGCAGGTTGAACTGTAACTGTCATGCTTCTGCTTACAATAGTATCGGGTATGTTGCGCATGCTTTCGCACGTAACAACAATGTACAAGTTGCTGCTGGGCTCCTCCATAAACTTAAGAAGCACGTATGAGCACGCAGGAACGCCGCTGTCCAAGTTCTCAATTACTATAACAGCGTTGTTGCTAACGCGCGAAAATGCAGCAAACGCGTCCTTTATGTCGTTTACTTTTGCGTCAACGCAAACAACGTCGGGTATATTAAGCATGCGAGCATATTGCTTAGCTAAATATGTCTTTCCACACGACTCAGTGCCCTCCACAACAATGCTGTGCTTGTCGTGTTCCGCATACGTTCGCAAGCTGTTAACTGCTGACTTTTGACAATCAAATGTAAGCATTTTACGCCACCTCTGCAACGGAAGGTATGTGCTTAAAGTTAAGAAGCGACGCTACGTAAACTAAGCTGCTGTATGCGGAAGTTGCTGTGGACGATCTAAGCTTTAGCGTTTGCACATAGCACTGCTCAAAAAAGTTGTACACATCCGGCCTTGTCCACAACTTTACGTATTTGCTGTATTCAGTACTTTGCATTTTGCTGTCCATTGCTTTGTCAAGTTCAATAGCAACGTGACACATGCCGTTAAGCAAAAAGTTTAAATCGTCATCGTAGTTATCAACTACAGTCATAACGCCTTCGAAGCTTCTAGCAGCCGCGCACAGCATCATTTGCTGCTCCGTGTACTTCCTGCCTATGCCAAACGTGGACAGCAAGTCAGTATCCTCTATTTTGTGAAGCTTGCTAGCTATGCTGTTCATTTGAGAGCATACTATTTTAGCGTGACCGTATCCTCCAAAGCAGTTATATGCAGCAAGCTTTATATATCGATCGTCGAGACTGCTGTAATCTGTTTTAAGGTACTTAATGCAGTGCTCTTTAGTTACAGCTTGTATGTATACAGTGTTGTCGGGAAAGTGCTTGTCCAGCTTATGAAACTGCTTTTCGTCATCATACACAGCAATTAAGCAACCCGGCACTTTAAGGGACAGTACCCTTTTTGCGTACGCGCTGTCAACGGATTTTACAAACTCAGCGTCATACCTAACAACATACAAGCTGTTGCTGGAGGAGACTAAGCTTTTGCGCGAAAACATCTTAACTAGGTCGGATATGCTGTCAACATACGTGCAGCTTGAATACAAATGCTTTAGATGATCTATGTACTTTTGCTTTACTCCGTACTCGCTGCCGCACAAAAAGTACAAGCTGCGAGGCTTGTTTCCAAGTATTTCCACACCTGCTTGCTGTATTGACAACATGCTGTATATCCCTTACACGTACTGCTGGAATTCCCTAAACGTTTCAAGATTCATAAGAAGCATAGTGCCGTTAAACCACTCAACTGTGTAAATGCAGCAGTTATGCTTTTTCATCTTTGCGTAAATCTTATCAGCATCGAAGTTTAGCTGCTTCTTATAGCCAACTTTGTACTGACTAACAAAAAATTCGTTTTTGGGCAGCACGGACATATCAGGTAAGGGTTTAAGCAAGCAGTAAGTCCTTCTCCATTGCTGCGTGCCGTCGTCAGCTATAAGCACAGGAATACGTCCAAACACCATAGCTTCGTCACATATTTTAAGCCATACGTCCTGACGAAACGTGACTTTGCTTCCAGGAGTTTCGTGAGTTTTGCACTCGCCTAAAAACTTCGACGATATAACGTCTCCTGCTTTACAAGTAGCTGCTCCGCTGCCCGCTACTTTAGACCAATCAAGAAAGCTTGCAACCATGCTTTCCTGCTTATTCGAAAAATCCTTTGTGCTCACGTATGCGCCTAACTATTAGTAAAATTCAGTTTATACAATTATACAGCAGTTGATGTATAGTCTTCCAGCTCGTCATCGGATTCCACTACTTGTTCAGCTACATGATCCTCGCCGTTTAAATCCTCGGTAATGTACTTTCGGATGCTAGCGTAGTACTGCTCATTTTCCTTTAAGTACTGATACACTCTAGGCATTCCATGAACTTTTACAGGTGCTCCGCTTTCCGTTTCAAGTATCTCGCCAGTATACGGATTACACATAGTAAACCAGCCGCCTGTTTTGCGAATAAACTGATATTTGTTAACAGCTAGCTTAGCGTAGTCAAAGTCCGGGCGTATACCTCCGTCAAACATTAAGTAGTACGTTCCCATACGTCTATCGCTTGGAGCAGTCTTCTGCTTAACAAGCTTTGCGTTAACAAGATAGCCGGCGGGATCTTCCGTATTCATGGGCAACTCGTTGCCAAACGCGTCAACAGGCTTTCCAATTCTAAACTCCATGCGCATCGAAGCGTAAAACTTGGGAGCGTTTCCTCCTGGAGTTTTAGTTACATACGGATTGTCCATGTTGTCGCGAATCTGGTTAATAGCTAGCAGCGTGCAGTGATAGCGCTTTAAAAGCGGAATTACTTTTCTAAAAAACACTGTTAAGCAGCCTGCAAGCGATGCAACTGTTCTTTCGCCCATTTGCTTCTCAAGCTCCTGCCTAGGAACAAGTGAAGGAATGGAATCCAGAATAACAAGTCCAACTTCTCCAGTTTCCATAACGTCCATAACTGTTTGCAGAACTTCCTCAGCTGCTACGTTAGGAACGCTCATAATGTTTAAAACGGAGTCGTCATCCACTATATCGGACTTGCTAATGCCCAAAGTGCATGCCCATTTAAGGTCAAACGAGTTTTCCAGGTCCACATACAGAACTTTTTGAGGTCCTCTGTCCTGTAAGTCCTCATAAGGTCCTTGGTATTCCTTTTTACCGGAATCAACAAGCTTGCGGTATTCCTCAAGCTGCTGCTGATATTCAGCTCTAAACGTAGCTATGGCGTTTTTGCAAATATCAACGGACGTAGTGGACTTTCCGCCTCCAGGAGCACCGAAAAACTCAGTGTACGCATCTCGCGGAATTCCTCCGTACGTGCACCAGTTAAGCAAAGGAGACGAGAACGGAAGTTTTTTACCCGTATCAGCCGTAGCGCGTGACATAAGCTCAGGGCAGTCCCAATCCTTTTGACGCTTTTTTATAATGCTTGCAAACGAGCCTGCAGATGCCATGTTATGTCCTTATCTACTTTACGTACGTGTAATCCGTTAACTTGCCGTCGCTTTCGACAGGAGATGCTTCATATGTCTTAACTCTAGCATCCCAAATCTTTTTAGCGGACATTATAAGCTCCCGTGTAAAGTTAACTTGGTTGTCAACTCTCGATATTACAGCTTCATAAGCCTTTGAAAGCAACTTGTAGTCCATTACGTGCAAAGCTGCCTGTTCTCTTTTTTCCGCAACAGTCTTAGCATCGCATGTTGTAACGTACTCGGATTCCATCTTTTTAATGTACAGCTTTAAGCATTCGTTGTTTAGCTTGTACTGACTAAGCTGCTCAGATGCTGCAATAATGCTCAAAGGTGCGGACGTTAGCACAAACTCCAAGTCATCATCGGTAAGCTTTTCATTGCTAGCTGTTACTTTTTCGTACAGCTTGGGTATTCCTTTGAAGTACGATGAAAATAAGCTGTCGTACTGCTCGTTGCACCAGGATGCCGTGTCCCCAGCCATTTCGAATAGCTTGCTTTGCGCTTTATCCAAGCTAGTTGAAGCTGTCATGTTATTGCTTAGCCTTTCGAGGAACGGAACACAGATATGTAATAGCAGTTTCCTGCAAGTACTGCGTACTTTTTAGATCCTTTATCATATCAAGCAGCTTTTGCGACAGCTTTAAGCACACAGCTAAATGAGCAGTGCTGTAACTTGATATCTTTTCCAGGTACATCGAAGGTATCATAGTTTTTGAAATATCCTGCATGCAGATGTACTTTACGATATTGCACAGAAACGAATGAAAACCCGAGAACCACTCAACAAAGTTAACTCCGGAATTGTACACGCTGTCAATAACTTCAACGATAGTTTCGTTTTTATGTGTAACTAACGCGTTAAGAAGCTCAAAGTACGTATCGTAGTTGGGTAAGTTTAGAGCGCTTTTAACAGCTTGCATGTTTACTTCGTTGCTGTACGCCAGCACTTTAGTAAGCAACGTGATAGCATCACGCATGCCGCCATTCGCTAACTTAGCTACAAATGTAACAGCGTCCTTTGTATATGTATTGCTGCCCGTACCTTCCGTATAGCCTTCTTTGTTAAGGATGTACTCAAGCCTATTCGAGATGCCGTTTAGACTGATTTTTGAAAGCTGAAACGTTTGAACTCGAGACAAAATAGTGGAGGGTATCTTTTCAGGATTAGTAGTGCACAAGCACGTTACAGTACGTGCAGCAGGCTCCTCCAGTGTTTTGAGGGCAGACTGCCACGCGCTGTTAGACAGGGCGTGGCATTCATCGATGATAAAAAACTTGTACTTTCCTTTAAGCGGAAAAGTTTTCATCTGCTTTACAAGCTCTCGCATGTTGTCCACACCGCTATATGAAGCAGCGTCAACTTCAATCACCTCTCCGTTATCGCCATTTAGCTCATAGCTAAGTGCACGAGCTAGCGATGTCTTGCCAGTGCCTGCTGGCCCAATGAACAAAAAGTTTCTGTTAACAAGCTCGTTGCTTTGGCATATGCTTTTTAGAATATCAACTACCGTTGACTGTTCCGTAAAGTCGTTGAGCGTTTTTGGGCGGAATTTTGTTGCTAGATCCATCGTCTTTTTTCCTTAAACTAAGTCTTCCTGGTATATAACCTAACGATTTATAATATTCTAAATCTTCGGGCCATACTCTTTTATTGCAGACATCATTATGCATCCATATGGACCCTCTGCCTCCTGCATGCGGGCATTTCATACAAGCATCGTGTATTTTTTGTTTTGTGCATTCCGTATGATGTCTTCCTTTAAACGGATTTACGCCCCCATCTCGGTACCTTTGTTTTTGCGCTAGACTCATATTTTTTCTTGTTTCTTCCGTACGCTTTTTACCTAAACTGCTTTTTCTAATCTTATCTTTTGTTTCTTGGGATACAGTATGACCTAAGTTAGCTAGACTTATCTTCTTTTTAGCCTGTTCCGAATGTGTATGCCCGATATGGGACAATCTTAGCTTCTCCCTTGTTTGCTCCGAGCATTGCCAACCTTTTCCACGCTTTCTAGCATTGTAGGATTTTTGCAACAATAACTTTCTCTGATCTTCCGTACAAGTAACAAAATAGCTATTCTCAGCTACATTACGTTTCCACTGTAAGTACTTATCATTTGATACTGTTGTAATTATATCTCCGCCTTCACCTCCGTTTCCTTTGTTATACAAAGCAATGTTTTGACTTCTATAGAAGTGTATCCAGTACCTTTCTTTGTTATTTGCTTCATCCAAACTGTTAACGTACTCAAGAACCGTAACTTTAAATTTATCAACTCCAAAGAGTGACACTGCTTCTTTTATAGCAACACCGCTACCCAAATATTTTTCATCAAATGTGCCTTTATGTTTACCTATATACAGTATATCATTGACACTATTTTCAACTTTATAGATATATCCGTACACAATATACTCCTTATGTCTACTAACTTATAAGCAGTATACTACATACCCCATTTTCTACAGGACTTAAAGTACTTGCAGTAAGATGAATTGCACCACTTGTCCCCTACAGGAAGTGCCGGAGGTACAATATTTCTATTAACGTAGCTTTGTACCTCCTCAAACGTATTAACGATTTTAGCCTTGTCCCTGTCGCTTAGATGGTACGTAAAGCACTTGCACTCTCCGTACTGCCTGTCCTGATACAGCACCATAGCGTCATGCACATTCATAAGTGTGCAGTAGCACATAATTTGATCAAGATGCTCGGGCTTAGGACCCACAAGCTGCTTCATTGCACCCGCTTCTGACGTTTTAATCTCAAGCAAGTACACTTTGTCGTTAAACTCAATTAACCCGTCACATGAAAATCGTACAGGAGGATCTTCCACGCGAACTTGCGTCTCGTATCCGTTCTTATGTACTGTGTACTTGTAAGCAGGTGCATGAAACTTTAAATACGTTTCAACGTCAAGCCACTTATCGCCTAAAAACGAGCTTAGTTTTCGCTGCAATGACTTGTGACAGTGCGTTCCTATGTCCGCAATAAACTTTAAAGTAGCATCAGGGCAGCTAACGCTATCCGGTTTAGTACCTCTTAAACGGAACCACTGCTGTCTAGCGCAACGTATTGAGCTAGGAGCAAAGCTTTTAGAAGGAATCCGCTGCTCCTGCTCAGCAAGTGCAGCGGACACGTTGGACTCATACATATCCAAAAAGCTTTTTGATTCCGGCGAGTTGTACTTAATGCCGCTTAAAGGCGAAGTATCCTTAACTCGGCGAAATGCCATTACTCCTCCATACTTCCAAGCAAAGCAACCATATTGGAAGTGCTAAAGCGAAGTCCGAAAACTTCGTCGTCCTTCACAACAGGTGCAATTAAAATGCTGTCCTCGTCCATGTGAGAAACTACAGTATCGATGTCGGAAACAGCAAAGCTAGCGCTGTACGCAATACCCGCGTTGTCCTTTGAGATTCGACAGTTTACGTTTTTATTTACAAGCTTTACGCCGTTCTCATCAGCTTCAACGGAAATAAGAGGGTTTGACGAGGATGCAAACAAGGAAGCTTGCTTAATGTTAGCGCTCAGTTTGGACTTGGGCACTTTAACAGGCTGCTGAGAGTCGTCAAGAACCATGTCAAAAATCATATCAGCAGCATACGTGCCAATACCCGTTTCATCCTCGTGCTCAACAGTAAACTGAGAAGTAAACGTAAACGCATCACAGTTCATTACGGCTACGTAGCTGCTGTCGTTGTAGTGATACAGCTTTGAACCCTCGTCAAGAGTGGAAAGCAAGTTAACAACAGTAGCCGATACAAGGCAATCGCTGTCAAGTGCGTTATGCTCCTGGTATGTAAACAAGCTCATTTGAGGGTCGCCTGTAAGGACGCCCTTGTCAGCACTTGTCCATACGCGAGTGTACACTTTCTGAATTTGACTCATAGCAACAGCGTACAGCTGATGATCCTGAATGTACTTCCAAGTAGCAGGCTCAAGGTTTGTGCAAAACTTGTCCTTTAGATTATCAAAGGACGCAGGACGATCAAGAGACGCAGCATCCTCGTCAGTAAGCAGCTTGGGAACGTTAAACTTTGATTTTCCGCTTTCCACTACAAGCGCGTTGTCCTGAAAATCCAAGCTCATTTCGTTGGAAGCAAGAGTGCTAACAAGAGACTTAAACAGCACGCAGTCAACAATAGCAGTTGCATATCCTTCGTCCTCGTTGCTGCCCTTAATGCAAGCTTCGGAAATAAGGGATGTAGCCTGCGTGTTAATGCGAAGCGTGTCGCCTTGCGCTGTAAGCTGAATAACTGTTGACTTTTCAAAGAACTTCGAAATGTTGCTGCTAATAATACACAGGTCCATTGCGTCCTTTAGCGGCTGCACGTTAAGCGTAAACTTCATTCTAGATAAGTCCTTTCGTTACCAGCTTGTCGATATGACTAATAAACGATTCGTCAGTTACATTATACGTATTCATATAGTCTTTGATATATGAAATCAATTCATCCGATACAATTCCGTTTACGCCCTTAGCAGCATCTCCAATAGGAGCTTCGCCGTTTTCGTCCGGAAACGTAGGAAGCTGATACTCACACTCAATTAAATGCCACTGTATCCAGCTTATTTCGCCTTTGGAAAGAGTGCTTACGCTTGATAAGCTAAACGATGTAGGCATACTGTACTCACACGGATAGGACATACCGTACCAGCGAAGAGTAGTTTCAACATCACATGTAATAGGGAACGGTAGAAAGCTGCCTGCACCTTCCATTGCGTCCTTTAGCAACTGCCTTCCTTCTTCATAAAAGTCTACAGGAACTTCGCAGATAAGCTCATCGTGCACAGGAACCAGCAAGCGTCCGCCTATTTGATGCCAACGTTCGTTGTACTCCAAGTTAAGAATAGCCATCTTAGTAAGATCGGCCGCGGATCCTTGAATAATAGCGTTTAGGCACTGTCTAGTTGCGTCCGTAATCTTACGCGTGTTGTTTATAACGCGTATTTTTTGCTCTCTAAGCTCCTTTGTTTTCTTAACAACTTGGCCATAGTACTTTAATTTGGAAAACTCGTCAGTAAGCTGCTTTACAATACGTTCCGGTATTTCCGAGCTGTTTTGCAAAGTTGACACGTCAAGAGGATCAACATCCGGGTTTACGTATCCGGGCATTGCTTTAAACTCATACTTGGGTAATTGCATGTCCGGTAAATGCCTACGTCTACCTAAGATAGTCTCCGTATATCCTTTTGTACGTGCACAATCCTGTGCATACTGCATTACGCGCTTAAGGTCCGGAAATGCATTAAGAACGGAATCGTACACGTGCTGTGCTGCTTTTGTTTTGTCCTCGTCAGACATTTCGTGATTGCGGCCAAACAGCTGCTCGCCAATAGTTACTGTGGATCTTCCATACGAGATGCCTAATACAATGCTTTTAGCCTGAGTTCGCCGTTCCTTGCCTTCCTTTTGATATTCATGTGTTATAGGATTAAACTCCAGGCACTCCTCGTAAGGTTTATTAAACGCAACAGCTGCAATTGACGCGTAAATGTCTCTTCCATGCTGGTAGGACTCAATAAGCTGCTTCGATTGCGACACATAGGCTAGCATCTTAGGCTCCTGTTGCGAGTAGTCCGAGCTAAACATTATGTACTCAGGATGCTGTACTTTTAACTTCATAAACGCACTCCAAACTAGGAAACATCGTAAACGTTAACGAGTCCACTGCCATAAAACAGTACCGCAGTCGTACACGCGAACGTACCCGTGCTGTTCCATAATCTCCACTTCCGTTTTACTTATATCTATTGTATCGTCGTTAAGCAGCTTTTTTAAATGTCGCTTTTGTGCTGAAACTCTTGAATATGATTCATCCGTCATAGGATCAACCCACCTGTAGCTAGGGTCGTTTTCGTGCAGTTTTGCAAAGCCAAGCGTAGCATACAGCGTACCCTTAGTATGAGCTTTGTCGGAAAATGACCTTACTCTATCAGCATCAATTTGTACAACAAAGTGCTTAAACAGCTTCGATGCTGCGCCCACAACATTCGTGTACTTTAAGTTGCAAAATCTAGTTAACTCGTAGCAGTTGCTAAGGTCCTCGTTTCCTGTGCCCATAGTTGAGCGCATTTTTGAAAACGTCATAAGTGAAACTAGCTTGTTATTAAAGTACAATCCTAACCTAACGGAACTAGTGCAGTTACCCTGTCTGTGATTCTCATCAAGGAATTTAACGGAATCAGCGTAGCTTACATCTCGTATCTCGCATTTTCTGGCGTATATCCTGTTAGGCGTAACACCCAACGCGTTTACAATCATTGACTTGCATATATCCTGCTTCCATGTCCATTCGTACCCAAACAAGTGAAACAAGAACACGTCCTTTTCGGAACATTTTTCAGTTTTGTTTAAATGATATTTAATAGGCTTTCCTTGCGTGCTGTGTATGCCTTTAGTTGAGTTGTGAGTAAACGTAGGATTCACTTCTATAGCAAAGTGCTTGCTAGGAATGTAAACGTCCAGTTCCAAATTACCAAGTACTTTGTACGTATTCCTAACTATGCTTTTGCTGTCAATGACTGTGCAAAGGAATTCGTATACTTCATCCTCCATTTTTGAAAAATGATACTGCACAGCGTCTTGAATGTTTCTGCTGTTTAGGATATATCCTACGGAGGATTCCACCACACCTAAATCTTTCGACAAGTCAGTAAGCGTAGGCTTGTTGGTATAGTTCTTCTCAATGTATGCTACCGGATCATTCCTAAACTCAATAAGACTGTCAACTTTGCTAGGATCGGTCATGCGCTTGGATAGAAAGTATTTGCTGCGCGAGACGTTGTCCGACCCATACTTTTTAAGATTAGTAGCTATAACAGAATCGTGATGCTCCTGTGTTTGCGTGTGCCAATCGTATCCATACTTTTTTCTATTTGTAGCTTTTGTCTTTTCTATATATTCCGATGTTTTAGTAAAGCTGCTAACGCCATATCTTTGCATATTAGTATTACGTACTTTTTTAGCAAACTCAGGTGTTTTAGAAAAAGAGCTAACTCCATATTTCTTTAAACACGTTTGCTTTCCTTTGCGTTTATTCTCAGCTGATGACAGTTTATTAGATTGTGATACTTTTATACGTTTACAAACTTCCGAACATGTTGTACGATGTTTTACTTTATTTTGTATCTTAAAGCGTTTCCCGCACACATCGCAATTATAGTAATGAACATTAGGGCAAATAGCGTTATTTACGTTAATTAACTTACGTGCTGCGTTGTACTGTTTGCCACAAAGCACACATGTATACGTATGTATCATGTCTATTCCTTTGCTTCGTATAAGTCGCAAGCCTTGTCTAAACCGCGTACTATTACGTTGTACTGTTTAGCACATGATAATCCCCAGTCCGTACCTCCTAGAAAATGCTTGCAGCTGTAGCACACTTTTTCAGAGGACAGATTTTTATTGTAGTATTCACATGTACTTCCTATGTCACACCCTAAAAACCTATTTGATAATTCGCATAAGTTAAAAGGCTTTCCAAAGCCTTTACATTGTTTCATGTAGAAGCAGCTTGCACAGGATTTGTTCATATGCTCTCCAAATAAAACAAAGCTGCTAAGCTAACATACTTAACAGCTTTGCCAATGCTATTGCCAAGTAACAGTTACATTGTCGTTGTCTATATCCACGTTTTGCACAGCAACAATGTGCGTCTGATCGCTGTCATCCGTTAGATACAGCGTATCGCTAGCTTTAAGCTTTCCGCAAGGAACAAACCCGTCAGCGGTTTCAACGCGATCGTAGTACTTTAGCGTAATGCTGTTGCCTTGCACTTTGACGCTTTCGTCTACTTCTGCCGTTGCTCTAAACATGTGTCTAATATCTGTAGCGTGCGACGGCACATTTTGAAGATTTGGCGAGTTACTGGACATACGACCTGTTCCCGCCCCGACACTTCGGAACTGACCGTGAACGCGCCCATCGTACTCAGCTGCAACAACGCGAAGCTTGTCAACGAAGCTGTTAATAAGAACAGACAAGCTTCTGACAGCTAGCACTTTATCCGTCTGAGGAAGTCCGAAATCACGAAGTACTTCCTTTCCCGTTGAACCTTCAACGTTAGGAAGCTTTAGCAAGCTGTAGCACAAGTACTGAACGTGCTTTGGACTTGTCGGGTTAAAGTCATTGCCTGTAGCAAACGGACGCTTTCTGTTGTTAGGAGTGTCCATGTCGTCAATAAGGTCCTGTACCATGCTGTGCAAGTCAGAAAGTTCCTCGTTGTACTTGTTGTGGTAACGCTTAGCTACTACTTGGGCTACTCTATCGTCAAAGTACATGCCGTTTCTATGCATCATTGCGCACACTTTTATCATAGGAAACTCGAGATTCCATATAATATCGGCAATACCCTCGAGATGATTCCTTTTGCACTTTTCGTTGGACTTAATCGTGTATGGCAGCTGCCAACGGAACAGCTCATACGTAATCTTTGCATCGTTAGCAGCGTACAGCTTAGCAACTTGCGGCTTGCAGTAAGGGAACAGGTCGACTGAAAAGAAGTCGGAAAACTTCATAGGGTCGCCCTTGCCCTTAAGAACGTACTTTGCGTACAGCTCCTTCAACCCGTTTTTAAGCTCGTTCTCCTTCAAGCAGCGCCAAGCAAGGATAACGTCATAGTAGCACACATCGCACATGTCAACATGGAAGTCCTTCCATATCATGGCAATGTCGTAGTCCGCGTTTGCGAAAATCATTTTTGTCTTAGCGTCAACAAGGCGCTGCAACTCCATACCGGAGTCCTCATAGGACAGCTGACCCTTGCAAGGCTCATCAAAAATAAAAATTAAGTGCTTGTTGGGCACGTAGCATTCGTGACCGCCTGGATAGTACAGCGAAAACCCTACAATAGTGTCCTTAACTCTGTCAAGTCCTGTAGTTTCGGTATCTATTGCGCAGTACCCAGCTTCGATGCACTTGTCAATGTAGCTATGAAGCTCTTCCTTTGTGGAAACAAGAATAGCTCCGGAATCCTTAAAGTACTCCTCAACTTTAGCGGACATTGCGTCGATTTCCGCTTTAGCGCCCTTTTTTGTACGCTTGTGCGTTTCCGCAACTTGCAATCCTTGATTGCTCTTTTTAGCAGCTTCGTTAATTCTGGACAGTTCCGCCTTAGTAAAAAGCCCCATAGCTACACCTTTTCAACTTGCAGTCGTTAATGCAAACAGCTTAAAGCATTGAGTTAGAACGTGGGCTCAAACTCGTCATCGCTGCTGCTATCGGAGCTGTCAGGGCTTGCGCTGTAGCTTTCAAGCTCAGCTGTAGGCTCAAATGTAGGAAGATCGCTATCGCTGCTGTCCGCAGTTACAGGAACGCCAGGAAGCTCATCGCTTTCATCGTCAAGCTCCTCCGGATCAGTAAACTTCTTGCGCGGAGTCGCCTTGTAGCTGTAGTTAGCGGAGGGCGTGTACGCACTCTCGCTTGTTCGACCGGATTCCATAAGCATATCGGAAAGCGTAGCTGCGTCAACGGAGCGAACAACGTTTTCGTAGTAATCCGGGAACGTAACGTTCATGCTGTTCAGAATATCGTGAACGTCATCAGGGAAGTTGTACTTAGGAATAATGGAGTAGCGCGTGTTCTTGTCGCGATACGCTCCGTGACGGGTAATCTTAAAGATAGTGTCGGACGGGCACGGATACTTGTCGAATACGTCCTTGCGCAGCTGGTAGTTAAACGCCATGTTGCGGTCCCAGAAAATTACAGTGTCCTCGTCGTAATCCTCGTTAAGGTCAGCAAGAACAAGAATAGGAACAAACAGCTTGCGCTGAACTCGAATGCCCTTAGCGCAAGCAGGGCATCCGTCCTCGCAGCAGTGCACGTATCCTGCGTACTCCTTGCTGTTAACGTAGTGGCAGTCCGCAACAAGCACGTCATCGTAGCTATCGTACAAAATAATGCCCGTAATGGACTTCTCGTCGTCAAGACGCAGAAACTTGCCGTATCGATCCTCTTCAATTTGCTTTACTTGCTTAAACGCCATGATGTTTTCCTTTCCTGTCGGATTGTTGACGCTTACTACACAATAAACGATTTTAGCGCACGTACTCGCTTAAATCAGGTCTGCTGTCAAGAATGTAGTTAGTTAGCACATCCTTTAGCTCCGCTGTAAGCTTGTCCGCTTGCTCCTGAGTAATGCTAATGTCGCTAAACGGGTTGCTGCTGTAGTTTTTATTTGACTTTGGAACTTTTCTAAGGGGCACTTTGCAGTTAAACAAGTTGTACGCCACGTTTTCGTACTCCACGCCCATGCTGTGAACTACTTGCTCAACGCTATCGCATCCGTAGTCCAAGCAAGCGTCCGCTACTAAACTTGACGTATCGGCTATTCTGTCAAAAACGCTAAACTCGACGCCATTCTGCTCAAACGTGCTGCTTGTTTCCGTATTAAATCGTTCAATATCGCATTTTTTCCAGTGCAGGCTTCTAATGCAGTTAAAGCATACTTGATAAATATATGCTGGCTTGTACCTATTGGGCTGCTGTATTATTTTTTGAACGTTTTTATTCAAATACTGCAAAGCAATTGAAACAGCTTCAGCTTCGTCAACGTAGCTAAACTGCGCTTTTCGCCACGCTCTGTTAACTTCAGGAAAGAAGTTAACAAACAAGTAGCAAGCTTGCAGGCTACAAGGCTTGCGCTTCCATTCAGCGTACGTCATATCGTGACGAGAGTAGTTAAGCTGACTGGACAAGCACTTGTATGTTTCCACAAACTGCATCTTGCATTCCTTGCGTAGACGTTGCACCCTCTTGGGTTTACTTGTACCCAATTATACTGCAACGCACGCAGCTGTAAACAAAAATGTTTACAGCTTTAAATGCTTACGCGCACTTAGTCCAATACTTTTTAAATGCGTTTTCGCTGCTGTAGCATATAGGCACAACATATCTCGGCGTACACACAATAACGTTATACGTAGTTCCGCAGCTTTTGCGATAAGGAAAAACGCCAAGCAGCTTGCGCACTTTGTTGCTTGTTCCGTATCCTAGTTCCACTAATTTATACTTGTTGCCGGGTACGAACTCAATACATTCAAAGCATTCGTGCTTTCCTGTATATTGATACCACTCCGATACGTAATGCGAGAAGGTAGGATTGCTCTCAACTAACATGTAAACATCCTTTCAAGTGTAAAAGTATGCGGCTACTCAACGTACAGTTTTTCAAACTCAACATCCGTTAGGTCGTTTAAGTCCTTTCCGGAGGGTATTCCCTTCATTTCTGATATAAACGCGTTGTGTCTTAGGGCTTTCCTAAGCTTTTGAGTACCGCGCTGACCTGCTTCATCCGGATCCAGCGCAATAATAAAGCGTCGAACGCCAAGCTCCTTTAGCTGTTGCAGCTGTAGCGAATTTCCTGTGCCAAACAAAGCAACAGCTTCGTATCCGTGTCTAACGCACGTCATCATGTTAAAAGCCGACTCGCAGATTACAACAGTGTTAGCGTGAGGATTCAACTCGTAAATTCCGTACAAAGGCTTTTCAACGCCTGTAGGGTAGTTAAAGTATCTTCCTTCAACGGAACGTCTAAATATAAACAAGCATCGGCCTTGTCTGTCGCGGACTGGGAACGTAACGCACGGCACAGGCTTGTTTTTGTTTTCGGGTATGTGATTTGCGTCAAACCCTATATCGTACCTGTCAATAATTTCATCAGTAAGACCTCGCTCGTACATATACGGAACTGTGAACCTGTATGTTTCAAGCTCGGACTCAGATATAAACTGATGCTTTAACGTTTTTGTTTTGGATGCAATGTAGTCAAGCGCGAACTTGCTAGTTAAGGACGTAACTATACCTCCGGGCACGAGATCATCCGATTGTACATCCGTACCTTCCAGCTCAATGCTCGGAACGTTTTCAACAAGCCAATCAGTTGCTGACTTTTCAACGTTGTTTAGCTTTAATATTTTGTCAACGGAAGGAACAAGAGGCGCTGCGTGATGGCACGCAAAGCAGTTGAAAAATCCTGCATCCGTGTATTTGCCTCCGCGCGTTTGCCCTTTAAGCAACACTCCGCACGAAGGCTTTTTCTCGTTTCCGCCTCCGTGAAACGGACAGTAAATAGTGTACCAGTTGCCTGTTATTTTCTTTTTTCTTATCAGTCCTTGCGCATCCAAAGCTTCAACAACTTGAGTAGCTTGCTCGTACGTAACCATGTTGCACCTTAAAACGTAACATCCTCGTCAATATCATCGTCAATAGCGCTTAACGATTCCAACGGAGCGTTGTTTTGCGACAGCTGCACATTGGGTCTATCAAATGTAGTCGGAACTGCGGGCTCGCTTGCGTCCGGATTGTCTCCGTCCGATACAAACTGAGCATGACCCGTGTTTACTTCCCACACGTAGCTTAAAACGGGTTTCGTGTTAGCAGCGTTACGGGACTTTTCCATTCGTATGTCAAGCGTTTTTGTTTCGAAAATTTGTCGCATTGCAAACACCTGCGTGGCAATGCGAGCAGGATGGTCTGAGCCTTCAGCGTTGTAAATTGTCGGAAAGGGCTCGCCGTTTTCGTCTCTTGAATCCAAAGTAGCTCGGTTAGCTTGCATAGTAACTACTACTGCGCAGCCGTACTGCTTTGACATGTTAAACAAGCCAGCGCAAATGTGCTTGTACTTATCCGAGTCCCTGGAATACTTTTCATCGTCCTTCATATATGAAAGACCGTCAATGATAAGAAGCCTAATTCCGCATCTCTTAATTATAGGAGTAAGGGACCTTACGGACACGCCGTCGGGCATGTCCTTGTCCTCCACGATGAACGCAGGCGTAGTGTCCTCAGGAAGATGCTCAATGTACTCCAAATACTCCTCGTTGTACTTTCCTGTAAACAGCTCGTTGTTCCTAAAGTGCTCGCGCCATGTGTCGAAGCGCGTTGCAAGCAAGGAGCTTTGCATTTCCGGAGAGTAATACAAAACAGGAAAGCCGTTGGACTGCGCAGACTCCATCATTTTTGTACACAGCCAGGACTTGCCGCTGTTCATTCGAGCAATAACAACAAGAAGTTCCTCAACAGTGCTAAGCCCTCCGTACATAAGCTTGTCAATTTCAGGAAACCCAGTGGGTATGCGCTTTTGCTTGGAGTAGCTAAGTACTTGATCGCTTCGCTCCTTTGCTTGCTCAATAATGTTCATGGGCTTGGATTCTTCAAGATCGCAAGCTTTGTCGTACTGCTGACCTATGTACTTCCATGCATCCGACACGTCATCGGAATCCAGCTCGTCAATTTTGTTAAACGTTTCAATAAGAAGAATTCGCTGCCTGTTTTTGTTTAACCCTGTTACAAGAAAGTCAACGGGTTCGTCAACTCGCACAAGCTCGACGTCCGGAAACTGCGCCTGAAACGTAAAAACGTCTGGTACGTTTCCGTACTTGCTATAGTGATCCTGTATAAACTGAATTTGCTTTGTGTAAACTGAATAGTAGTTAACGTCAAAGGACAGAAGCTTGTCAACTTCCTCTGGATTGTCATCAACTAGCAGCTTTGAAATAACCTGAAGCTCAACGGAAGCAAGCACAGTACCACCCGCTAATCAATCGTAACTAAGTTGCTTCTTAGTTTCGAAAGAAGCAAGTCGTACATTTTACCGCCGCCCATTATGTTTTCCACTCTAGGGCTAACAATTACAGTTGCTTTGCGTTTTCGCTCCCTGTCCTGCAAAAGCTGCAACAGCTTTTGACTTTGAAAGTCCTTAAAGTTAACGTAGTCTATTCCGGATATGACAAGAACGTTGCAGGACTTTGACCACAGCTCGGCATACTGCGCGTCTTCTGACATGCGTCCGCCAAAACTCGACTGCACGGATTCCAAGTACTGGGAGTACAGCAAGTGATAGCACTTTACTCGCATAGCGCTTCCCTGCCACGTGTTGCACACAGCCACATATGACATAACTTCCGCAACTTTAACAGGGTCCTTGCAGGTTACTGTAACAGCACTGCCGCAGCTGCAAGCTTTGCTGTAAACGCTTATGTACTTGTCCAGTGAGCTTTGCTTCATTCTAAACGGTCTGCTGCTGTACGACAAGCCGTTTCTCATAAGAAGATAGTCCGTCTGAGCCCATTTAGGACAGCTCCTGTCGCATAGCGTTGCACAGCAGTAGGGCGAGAACATGCAATCGCTAACAGTAGGCGTCTCGCCCACAAGTCTAGGATTTCTAGTTCTAAGATAGCTTACTCGAGCGCTTGCGCACTTTCTAGCAAGCCCCACTGCTGTTCCGTAGCCCTCCTTCATGTACATGCTAGCAGGCATAAACAGCGTCATAAACTCGGGCAAGGACCCTCTAACGTCAAACTTGTGCTTAACGCCAGCAATGTCGCGTTCAAGTATGTACCGCCTAATAGCGTACTCCTTTATAAACTCTATCTGCTCGCTTGTTGAATTTAAGCTGTCAATGTCAATTATTTTTGCTTCGGGCAGGTACTTCCATACTTTAAGAATGTTTACAAGCTCGCCGTCAATTTCCATGTCGTTGTAAAAGCTTCTAAACGTTCCGTCTTCCATTTGGCGTGCAAGCTGAAATATGTGAGGATATCTAATTATGCTGTCCCTTACTTGCGCATCAGTAAAGCCCTCAACTGGAATAAGCAATCCGTAGTCAGGATCAAGAGTAATACCTGGTCTGGGCTTGTACATAAGCGGAGATCTAGTTCTAATAAACGTGTTGGGGAACAAGTTAAGCAAGTCCTGCTCCGTCATGCTGCTTACATCCGTAGTAGCGGATATTTCGCTTTGCTTTGAAGGAACTAGCGGAAGGCTAACTCGTATGTTGTTGGGCAGCGTGCTGCTAACGTCCGCAACTTTAGGATACTTTGGAATTGTAATAAACAAGTCCTCCTTGGGCGTTGCGTTAAGCGTGCGCTGCGGGCTTGCAACAACTTCGTACTCGTCGCTAGCGCTGTCGGCGTTGCTGCTTACTGCCTCCTTTTGCATATCTTTATTTTCCGAAGCGTGTTCGCAGCTTGAAGTAGGTTTGCAGCTAGCAACATCCGCGACTTCGCTGCTAGCTTTAACTTGACCTGTGTACTCCGCGCCAGTATCCGTTTTAGCCGAAAACGTGTACGTTCTTTTAACAGAACTGCTGTCCTTAGCTTCGCTGGAGCTGCTAACGGAGTCTACGTCGCTACTGGACACGCTGCTGGACGTGCTGCTGGACGTGCTGCTCTCGGACTCAAAGCTGTACGAGGAGTCAATGCACTCGGACCAGTCAATGTTGCTGGGAGCTAACATGCACTTTGTAATGACTCTTCGAATATCGGAGGAGTTTATGCTGCACGACAAGTTGGGCGTTGTCATCAAAGCGTTCCAGTTGTACGGAACAGTGCCGTCCGTAAACAAGTAGTACATCAGCAAGTTAATTTTGTACGTTGCGTTCTTTTTAAAGCGCTCGCGATTTTCAAAGTTGTCGCATATCCACATGTACAAGTCGTGATAGTACACTTCAAAGCTTTGAAGCATGTTGCCGGGTACGGGAACTTTTTCCGCAATGTCGCTTATTTTAATGTACACTCTCTGCGCCATGCGCTATCCCTTCACGTTACAAGTACTGTCGCACAAACTCGTCGTTAAACAGTCTAGCAAGCTTTAGCTTGGAAGCAAACTGATCGTAGTACAAGCGAACAGGCACTTCCTGCTTTGCAGCTTCCGAGTTAAACAAGTCGCAGAACTTGCGCCAGAACGAGTAAGCCTTGTCAACCTGCTCCTGCGTAAGATTCAGATTTTTTAAGTTGCTCTTTTGCAGCTCGCAAGGAACTGCGTACGTGTTTTTAGGATTGTCCCAAACCTGCATCTTCCACTCGTGCATGATGTTTAGAGTGTAGTCCTCCGCGTTGGGCTGAGTAAATATGCTGTTAGCGTAAAGCAAGCTGTACGCTACCATCCAGCCCGGTGCGCTTTTCAGGCCATACGCAGGACTCTCGTTTCCATCGTCGTCCTTTCTGTACGCTCTGTGCGAACAGTACCTAAAGTTAAACCAGGAGTACACGGTGCCAACAAAGTTTGCGTACTGCTGATCGTCAAACTCCAAGCAGTGCCCAGCGCACTCAAACAGCACGTCCTTAAAGCTGTCAATGTCGCCCTCGCTGTACTGATGCATAATAACGGGCACGCGCTGAGCTTCCTTAATGCTTGCAGCCTTTGTCATGTGCCCTACTTTTTCCACAGGCGCATTCGCTGCTTCGCTGCTAACGTCATTGCTTGCATTTAAATTTAAATTTCCTTTGGACAGCAAGGAAATTAAGCTGTCGTACTTTTCGTTAAGCCCTTGGCACATTTGCTTCAAGTCGCTTACTGTGCTTTCCAAGCTGGAAGTCGCACAATCCTCAACAGGACGCGCTTTATCATGCACGCGCTTAGCAGGTGCTACAGCAGCATATTTTTCCGATACGGGACGTTTAGCGCGTTGCAGCTCCTCTGAATAGTCCTCGCTGTTAACAGTTACGCAGACGTCCAGTCCAGTAACTTCGGAGACAAGCTGAGCAAACTCCTGCAACAGCTCAACAACATCAGTGCTGTACGCGTCGGATGTTTTTCGATACACAGTAGCCCTTTCCGCATCAGCCCTAGCGCCCTTAATGGCTTTAACTAAGTGCTTTGTAACGGAGTGAACGCTTGCCATACGCTATCTACCTGCCTAAAACAAAACGAGCTTTATTTGATTGTAGCTTTGATTTAGCTTAAAAGTCACTGCGTAGCTCCTTTTACTGAATTCATTGCGCGTAAGCTGGCGTTAACAGCTAGACAGGAAAGCAGCTGAGTTGCCCAAGTAACGCCGGACCGTGCCGGAATTCATTACGGTGAGACGTAAACAAGTTACGACGCGCCGCGGAGCTGTAAACACGGCCCGCAAGTGCAACTCAGCTGCTTGCTGTGACTACGATTATACGCCCTTCCCAAAATCGGGCAAGCGTCAATTTTGAAAATTTCAGTCAAATTTTGTAAGTTAACTGCGTCTAACTCGCCAATCAATCTGGTTTGGTTTCGTTTCAGTGAAAGTGCTTGTTCGGCTTTGGCTGTTTTCAGCTCCCTGAGTGATGTTCACTGAAGGAGAAAAAAGAATAGAATAGAAAATAGCTATTCCCTCTTCTTTTCTTTTTCTCTTATAAATTTTGCCTTTAGTGTGAAATTTATAAGATATTCGCGCGCGTATAACTATATAAGGAGGAATTCATCAAAATAGACAAAAAGAGACATTTTGAGAGTTTCAAAAGCGGCAAAGTCTGTCAATTTGAGAGTTTCAATTGTACTGTTTTTGACTACTTTGGCAGTAAGTGCTTCAAAATGTTTCATTTTACGCATTTTGAGCTAAATTCGAGTCTTTTACGTACGTTTGAGTAGTCAAAAGATATCATTTTGCACATTTTGATCTATAAATGCAGCAAAACAGCCTATATTCCTTTATCAATGCTTTGCAGCCGATTAAGTGTTGAGCGTAGCTGTGTTTAACGTTGCTGCGTTGCTTGTTTTAGGTCTAACTTGGCTATATGGCTGTGACGATTTTACGCTGTACACAAGGTACGTAAATGTATAATGTTAACTATATTTTAAGTTAAGCATAGCTGAGTTTTACGTTACTTTGCTAAATTTAAAAATGTATACTTTTAATTATTTGATTTAAAATCAATACAAAATATACATAGAATAAATTGTATAATTACTGTAATAGTAAATAAAATTCCGCTAAATATCCATTTTTAGCGTGTAATAATAATCTGTTAAATACATGAATAAAATATTAAAATAGTAAGGGTGCTTAAATTTGCGGAGGTTGTGCGTTGGCTAAGCGAAATAAAGCGTTAAGATCCTATCCGTCCAAATATCCTTGTCATGTACCTGCTTACCTATCTGATGCGGAGTGGCGCAAGCAAAGAACGCTGGAGCTGTACTCCTATCTACCTCAGACGTCCTTGGAGGATAGATTTAAGTACACGGATATACGAGACGAAGTTATATTTCTGAACTATAAGTTTTTTGGATACGTAGCAGCTCACGTGTACATAAAAAGCATTTCGGTAAGCTACGAGGACAAGTTTCAAAGCGCTTTGCTTAACTTTTGCTCGATGTGGCACAAGTACATGTATGCAGCTAAGTACAGGACGGATCTGGCGTTTTCCGTATTCTTTAAGCCTCGTTTAAGCGAATGTGTGTATCGAGAGCTTTTAACTGTTAAGCACACTATTAACAGATCGCTAAAAATGGAAGCAGCAGGTCAGCTGGACATTCCGTATTCGAAGCTTACATATGACGATTTGTCAAAAGTTGAAATGAGTTCCGATAAGATGGCTGCGCTGAAAGCAGTTTTCCATGCTGACTACGAGGAGGATTTGGATACAGCGTCCATCTTTATTCCTGTGTCGGGGGACGTAAGCGTGTACGAAGAGGAGTTGTACTCCGATCAGTACAATGACGTCTATCATCTGCTTATGCATGAAATGGTGGAAAGGGAGCGCCTGCTTACGCTCGACGATCTTCTGGATATTTCGGATATGCTTAATATACCAGTAGAGGAGCTTAAACAGGCGCAGCCAAAAGCGGAAAACATGCTTAAAAATGAACTTGTTAATATTTCGTCGTACAAGAAAAGCTTTGCTGACGAAGTTTAGTGCAGCTCACCTCTTAGCTGCTTTTGCTGTATTCTCTCATCTATAGCGTCGGCAAGCTTGAGCAAGTCTACGCAGTCGAAATTTTCAATACATGCGCTGTCGTCAACGTAAAAGCTTGCAAGCACCTTTCCGTATTTACCGAAGTGCTTAGGGTCCTTAAGATATTCCCAGTCAAACAAAGGGTACAAGTAGTTGCCTTGCAAGCAGTCCACTGCTTGCTTAAAGTACTCACCCGTTCGACATGTGTTTAAAACTAGTCGGTATCCTTTGCTTTTAAGTCTGTCCAAAAACAAAGGAATATCATCTCTAACTGTGCCCATTGCGGGAAACGTCGAAAAGTTAGTTATAGTGCCGTCGAAGTCTATAGCTATAGTTGCTTTGTACGCTTTAGTCATCCTTAGTCCAGTTCACTTTTAAAGTATTTTCCTAGCAGCGAATGTCTGTCAAACCAAATGCTGTACGGCTGATGCAGGCAATACGTTTTGTCAGGGTAGCCGCATACTTCAATGTTGCAGTATTCCACCATTACTTGTTCAGCTAGCGCTTTTACAGCATCGCAGATTTGCTTATATGCTTTATCCGCTGTTGTGTCTCTAAGGCTGCTGTGAACTGCAACAATAAACGTATGACTTAGCCTGTAGTACTCGCCGTCACGACAGTATGAAGAATCGATTTTATTTGTGTTTACAGCATGCCAGACAGCGTTTCCTTCCGACCCAAAAACAGCAGGCAGCTCCGATACTACCTGCTGCATACTTGAATCAATTTCAGCTTGTGTTCTGCCCGGGCATGCAACTGTACACATCCCGTTTACGTATGCCCATAACGACATGATTACTCCTTTAGCAAGTGCTTGTACTTGTTGTATACATCAACAATGTCGTGCTCTTCCTTCTCGCCGCGGCCGTACGTACCTGCTTCGATGTCAGGAAGAATATCGGTTTTAATGTAGGAGCACACTGTGCGAGCTACATCATCTGAAAACTCGTAGCCAGCTTCCGAAAACGCTGTAAACTTTCTAAAGCATGGCTTGCAGTGCCAGCATTCGTGCCCGTCCACAGGATTGTAGCAGCTGAACGAATGCGTAAACGCTTCCTCCAGGTCTCCGCCCTGCTTCTTAAACATCTTTAGCAAGTCCGTCTTTGTGTACTGCTTGTAGTCAATGCACACGCGCACTTTTTTGCCTTCAGGGATCCAATGCTGCGGCGTGTAAAGGTACGACAAAAGATCAGTAGCTTTGCTTACAAACGCTGGACTCTTGTCAAGTACGCGGTCGCCTGCTGTAGCTCCAATAAGGATCTCAACATCCTCCGAACCCGTTACGTTGCAAGCTACCATAGCAAGGTACAAGTTGCGAAGAGGGATAATAGCGTCCTCGCGTTCCCACTGACCCAAAGGAAATTCAACTACTTGAACATCCGGTTCCTTGCGTATGCGAGCAAGCTCGTTCTCGGAGTATCTTGTTTTCATGTCAACGTACAGCTTAATATCAGGCTTCCACAGCTTGGACATAAGCCAGCTGTCCATGCCTCCTGAATATAAAAGTACCTTTTTCATGTGCTCTCCTTTACATCCGTGCTATATCCACTTGTCCAAAATGTCAAAGTAGTTGGGTACTAGCTTTTTAACGATTGCTTGCGTAAGAAAGTTAGTTTTCCATCTCTTGTAATCCATGCGAAGCTTTGTATCTCCAGCAGTGAATACAATTGAATTGTCCTCTTCGCTTACTGTAAGCGTTTTTCTATAGGGTAAAAGTCTATCATCCACTGCACTTGTATGTGCGCCGTCGGACCATATAACTGTAACAAAAGGAACGTGGAACGATATGTTGTCTATTGACAGGTTATTGTGCTTGCTTTTGCGACTTGCAGGCGTTTCCTTAATGTACGTGTACTCGGGTACACCCTGTAAAATATCAATACCAGGCCAATCACTTGCAACATGCTTCATTTGCGTTACGCTGTCATTGTACTTTCGCAAATGCTCATATGGGTCAAAAATAGGAACAAGCATATTTAGCCTCTAAACTTCATGCGATCGGCAACGTTAGTTAAAAACTCCTGCTTAGTTGTTGCGCTGTCCTTGAAGTACCCTGAAACGGATGTTGTTGTAATAGTAGTGTTAGTTGCCTTAGCGCCGCGCATGCGCATGCACATGTGCTGGCCTTCAACAAGCGCAATGCTGCCCTTGCTTCCAATGGAATCAAGGTAGTCGCAAATTTCCTGCGTAAACGTTTCCTGCAGAGCGGGTCGCTTAGCTAGCACGTTTACCAGACGGGCAAGCTTGGAAATTCCAAGCACGCTTCCGTCC
>ERZ1026776.10-NODE-10-length-137637-cov-8.358557_pt1 | contig 137637 bp, 141 predicted proteins | sample MGYA00380125_ERZ1026776 | MGnify/ENA primary metagenome ERZ1026776 (study PRJEB33269, sample SAMEA4719761) | human gut metagenome | biome: human-associated habitat; feature: organic feature; material: feces | place: Cameroon | collected 2013-10 ...
GCGTGGGTTTTTCTGCTTGCTTTCCGTGCTCCGCGCCCACGTCATGGGTTTTCCCGCTCACCATCTCGCTCCCACGCCCAGTTTTTCCTCCGACTCATTCCAATTAGCTTCCGGCGTGGGTTTTTCTGCTTGCTTTCCGTGCTCCGCGCCCACGTCATGGGTTTTCCCGCTCACCATCTCGCTCCCACGCCCAGTTTTTCCTCCGACTCATTCCAATTAGCTTCCGGCGTGGGTTTTTCTGCTTGCTTTCCGTGCTCCGCGCCCACGTCATGGGTTTTCCCATAATTATACTCCATTCTACGCCCATTTGCTATCACGCCGAGTAAAAATCTCCACAGAGACAAGATGTGCTCTGCACATCTTGCTCTGATTAGCGGTCGTCAAATGCACCGCATAAATTCGTGCATTTTCCTCGTCGCCCTAACCAAAAAGGGGCTGCTAAAGCAGCCCCTGGGGGAAAATATATAAACCAATAAGGTTCATAGCATATTTATTTGCACACCAAATTCTCACATCCCGCTGTAAACAACAGCTCTTCATATCTTACTGTTCAAACAACAGTTCTTCATATCCAACCAACTGTTCAAACAACAGATCCTCATATCTTACTGTTCAAACAACAGTTCTTCATATGTAGGGAATGGCCATGCCTTTGCATCCACAATCTTCTCAAGCTCATCTGCCGGCTTACGTACCGTATCAAAGAAAGCAAATACCACATCATGATAATACTTCGCCCAAGCCTTTGGATCCTCTTCCTTCTCAGCAGCCTTAGCCACAATATCTTCGAGTTCAGCGGTTGCCTTCTTAAGTTCAGCAAGCTTTGTATCGATGGTAGAAAGAATCTCCATCTGTGTATCCGCACTGATACCAAGCTCCTTCAGATCCTTCACAGAAGCAGCCAGAGTACCCTCGTACTTCATAACAGCCGGAATGATCTGCTTCGTAGCCATCTCAATCATTGTCTTGGCTTCGATATTGATCTGCTTTGCGTAGTTCTCATACATAACAACGCCTCTTGCAACCAGCTCACGCTTAGACATTACACCATGCTTCTCGAACATTTCGATATTCTCCGGTGTTGCAAGGTAATCAACCGCATCAACCATACACTTGATATTTGGAAGGCCACGGCGCTCAGCTTCCTTTACCCACTCCTCGGAATAACCATTTCCGTTGAAGATGATTCTCTGATGCTCTCTCAACTTATCTGCAACCAGCTTCTTTGCAGCTGCCTCGAAATCATCTGCCTTCTCCAACACATCTGCAAAATTGCAAAGTGTATCAGCAACGATAGTATTCAAAGTCATCATTGGCTGTGCAATACACTGTGTACTACCAACCATACGGAACTCAAACTTATTACCGGTAAATGCAAATGGTGATGTACGGTTACGGTCTGTCGCATCCATCTTAAACTCAGGGATAACCGAACATCCAGACTTATAAATCTTACCCTTTAAGCTGCTGGTTGCCTCTCCGTTTGCAATAATCTGATCTACTACATCTGCAAGCTGATCACCAAGGTAAGCAGAAATGATTGCCGGAGGTGCCTCGTTTGCACCAAGTCTGTGATCATTACCGGCAGAGCTTGCTGACAAACGAAGCAATGCAGCATGATTATCAACAGACTCCAGAATTGCAGCCAAGAATACCTGGAACTGCAGGTTCTTCTCAGGCTCCTTGCCCGGATCGATTAAGTTCTCACCATCCGATGTCGAGATAGACCAGTTATTATGCTTACCGGAACCATTGACACCCGCAAATGGCTTCTCATGAAGCAGACATGCAAATCCGTTTCTCTCAGCAACTTTCTTCAATGTCTCCATCAACAACTGGTTCTGATCGGTTGCTACATTTGTTGTACCATAGATTGGTGCAATCTCATGCTGAGAAGGAGCAACCTCGTTATGCTGTGTCTTCGCCGGAATACCGTACTCCCACAGATCCTTATTGAGTTCTCTCATGAAATGAGAAACCTTATCCTTGATCACACCGAAGTACTGATCGTCAAGTTCCTGTCCCTTTGGTGCCGGTGCGCCAAACAATGTACGACCGGTCAGCTTCAGGTCAAGTCTCTGATTGAACTTATCCTTGTCAATCAGGAAGTACTCCTGCTCCGGTCCAACGGAAGCTGTTACCTTCGCCGGTGTCTTACCGAAGAGTTTCAGGATACGAAGTGCCTGCTTGCTGACTGCATCCATAGAACGAAGAAGCGGTGTCTTGTGATCCAGCGACTCGCCCGTATATGAAATGAAAATAGTCGGAATGCAAAGGACCTTACAGCCATCCGGAATCTCCTTGACAAATGCAGGAGATGTACAATCCCAGACTGTATAACCTCTTGCTGCACATGTCTCACGAATACCACCGGAAGGAAAGGAAGAACCATCCGGCTCAGCCTTAATCAATTCCTTACCTGTGAATTCTGTGATAAATGTACCATCACCAACCGGATCCATGAAAGAATCATGTTTCTCTGCTGTCAGGTTTGTGAGCGGGTGGAACCAATGTGTATAATGTGTTGCACCTAATTCCTTTGCCCACTCCCGCATTGCAATCGCTACGGAATCAGCAATCGCTGCATCAAGCGGTGCACCGTAATCAATTGTCTTCTTTAATTCCTTAAATACTGCTTTTGGCAGTCTTGCACGCATGACCGCCTCACAAAATGAACGCTTTCCTAAATCTTCTGCTGTAACTTCCATAGTAATATTCTCCTTTTCCTTTATTTTCTTAACTATTTTTAACATATCACTACGATAACTCAACTTAAAGGAAAAGGCAAACTTAAAAATCAGCGATTTTACTTTCTATAATTTTGTGAAAATAGTTTTTCACTATAGATAATTAAGTAGCAACTTGTGAAACATGTGTAAAAACGGACTTTTGTGTCGTTTTCGCAAGTAAATATAAGCTTTTGCTTATGCTTAACTTGTGAAACATCATCAAAAGTCCGTTTACGCTTGTGTTTTTCTACTCATTATATGTTTTATACACGTCTGATCCGTACAGCAATTATCCATCGCAACCCGGTTTTCGCGCACCACACATTTCCCATGTATATATCCATACTTTGCTCATAATACATACCTGCAACCCGGTTTTCACGCACCACACATTTCCCATGTATATATCCATACTTTGCTCATAATACATACCTGCAGCCCAGCTTCCACGCACCACCCATTCCGCATGTATATATCCACCATTGCTCATAATACATACCTGCAGCCCGGCTTCCACGCTCTACACATTCCGGATAATCACCGGCTCAGCTCATCCCGCACACCCATATAATACGATGCAAACTCTTGTGTAATTAATTTATTCCGTATCATCAGATTGAGTGTATCTTTAAATTCTGCATAGCTGATCGTCGAATGCGCCAGATTATCCAACGTCTTGCTGATTCGGTCTGCATAGCCGTTGGCATCAATCACATTATCCCTCAACAGAATATTGGATTTATAAGCTTCCTTGAAATAGATATTCACCTTGTTAGACATAGTAACCCGGTCATCCACCTGGAACTCCACCCCTAAAAGATCAAATAACGCCGATGCCGACCGGTTTGTCACGTAAATATCATTTCCGATTCCGTACAGATTCTTATAGGCTGACAGATCATCCACAACCGTGCTATGCGAATAATCCGGCAGATACGGGCGAAACATATCCGCAAGCACACTGCTGCCCTTATACGCTGCATAATCGATATCTTCGTTTGCCGGCTGCTTCTTCAGATATGTAATATTCTTGATCTGATACAGTGGAATCGTAATATGACGTGGCTCCTGTTCGATCAGCAGCAGATGAAACTCTTTCTTCTCTACCCAGATATAAGCAGGTGTCTGATTGGCCTTAAGCTTTTCGGAACGATCTACGAAGATCATACGATGTTCCCGCCGCACCTTGAACTTATGCAGCGTCTTCTTGACCTTCTTCCGGTCATACGTCATGACAGTCTCCTGCGTAAGCGCAGCAACCGGTTGTTCTTCCGTCTGCTCCGGCTTATCCTGTGCTATCTGTCCGTCATCATCCGTTTCCCGCTTTTGTTGTTTCTTGCGCTTGTGATGACCATTTTTTCCCTCGGCATCCTGAGCTTCTTGCAGTTTCGAATCATCTTCCGGCGTTACAATATCTTCTTTAACCTGCTCGTTTGCATCCGTATGTCCCGCATCTGCTGCCTTCTCATCCTGCCGTTTCTTACGCTTCGCGAATACCGGAGAATTATCCTCCGAATTTTCACCATCTACAGAATTCTCATCCTTACGTTTCTTCCGCTTCGCAAATACCGGCGGCTTCATATGATCGACTTTTTTTCCCGCATCCTGTGACTTCGCATGTCCGGAGTGTCTTTCTTCGCGTGTTTCCGCGTTCCCGGCATCCTCCACAACACCGCCCTGAATCACAAGCGTCTGTGCCAGCGTAATTACAATGAACGCACATACAACCGCTGCAAAAATAAACAGAATCTGCCGGAACACAATTGTACACACAACCGCTCCGACAGCTCCGATTCCAAACAGCAGCGACAAGAGCACGATTGCCCTTGCCTTTGCCGTTCCATATTTAATTGTATTGATACATTTTTGAATCATTACGCCTTATATACAACCTTACGGAAATTCTTCTTTCCCTTCTTCAATACAAACTCTTCTGCGAAATCATCCGGTGTGAACATCTTCTTCACATCTGTGACCTTCTCACCATTCACTGAGACACCACCCTGCTCAATCGCACGTCTTGCCTCGCTCTTAGATGCTGCAAGACCTGCCTGAACGATGATTGACATCAGATCTGCCTGTCCGTCATTGAAGAGATCTGCCGTGATCTCAGCAACCGGCATATTCTCTGTATTTCCACCACCGAAGATATTCTTGGCTGCATCGAGTGCCTTCTTTGCCTCTTCCTCACCGTGTACAAGTGCAGTCAGCTCATATGCGAGAATCTCCTTTGCCTTGTTCAGCTCGCTGCCTTCCCAGTGCTCCATCTCCTGAATCTGCTCCAACGGAAGGAATGTAAGCATCTTGAGACATTTGATAACATCTGCATCATCGACATTTCTCCAGTACTGGAAGAACTCGTAAGGTGTTGTCTTGTTCGGATCAAGCCATACAGCACCCTTCTGTGTCTTACCCATCTTCTTGCCCTCAGAATTTAAGAGCAGTGTGATTGTCATCGCATGCGCATCCTTGCCAAGCTTTCTACGAATCAGCTCTGTACCACCAAGCATGTTGGACCACTGATCATCTCCACCAAACTGCAGATTACAACCGTACTTCTGGAACAATGCATAGAAATCATAGCTCTGCATGATCATGTAGTTAAACTCCAGGAAGCTAAGTCCCTTCTCCATACGCTGCTTGTAACACTCCGCTGTCAACATACGATTGACAGAGAAATGCGCACCAACCTCACGCAGCACTTCTATATAGTTTAGATCAAGCAGCCAGTCCGCATTATTTACCATAAGTGCTTTTCCATCAGAAAAATCAATAAAACGGCTCATCTGCTTCTTGAAGCAGTCACAATTATGCTGGATTGTCTCTTTTGTCATCATCTGACGCATATCGGTTCTTCCGGATGGGTCACCAATCATCGCAGTACCACCACCGATCAGGGCAATTGGCTTATTGCCACCCATCTGCAGACGCTTCATCAAGCAAAGTGCCATGAAATGTCCTACATGCAGGCTGTCCGCTGTCGGGTCAAATCCAATATAGAAGGTTGCCTTTCCTTCATTGATCAGTCGGCTGATCTCTTCTTCGTTTGTTACCTGTGCAATCAAGCCTCTTGCTACCAGTTCTTCGTACAATGTCATCTTTCTTTCCTCCAAAAATTTAATTTTCAGGACATTAAAAAACGTCCTTATAAAAATATAAGGACGAAGTATACTCCGTGTTACCACCTTATTTCGCGCTTACCTCACGATAACCGCCTTTGCAAGTATCGATATCAATACTTCAGCCTCTGTAACGTGTGCCAATCCGTCTACCCCTACTTGATAAATGTTCAGGGAGAAGCTCCGAGATGTATTCATGTTTCCGACTTACCGCGCCTCTCATCAACCGGCTGCTTTCTGTGGCAGCTGCTCGCAAACACTACTTGTTCTCTTCCCCGCCTTTGCTATCATTCACAATGATAAAAAAATTATATATGAATACTTTCTGTTTGTCAACAATATCCTTTGTCAAACGTGATTACCGTGTAGTATGTATCCGGCATCTTTGATAACTTCTGCTGAATCTCCGATTTAATCTGCGCTTCTGTTTTCTCACATTCGTATGGCACGAGCACATCAAAGATCAGATTCGTATGTGTTGGTCCCGATACAATCCGGAAATCATGCATCGTAAGCCCTTTATCAATCTCCCGCAGAATCTCCGACATCATATCACGGCAGACATTCGTTTTTTCATCATTATAATCAATCGGATCCATATGAATCGTCATATGCACCTGCAATTCATCGTAGATATTCCGCTCTAACTCATCAATCGCATCATGAATCTCCATGATATTCTCATGACAGTCTACTTCTACATGTACACTGCCGATCAGATTTCCGGGGCCATAGCTGTGAATAATCAGGTCATGCATCCCATGGCAAAACATATTTTCCATCACAAGTTCCCTTATCTTCTCAACCAATTTCTCATCCGCCGGCTGTCCAAGCAGCTGATCCACCGTATCTTTCACGATTCCGAATCCCGAAATCATGATCATCACAGAGACAACAATTCCCATAATACCATCCACCGGGAGATCCGAAAATGCAGACATCACAAGCGCAATCACAGTTGCCAGTGTCGCAAACACGTCACTGAAGCTGTCTTTTGATGTAGCAAGCATAATCGAAGAAGAAAGTTTCATTCCAAGTTTCCGATTCATGAATCCCATTCCAACTTTCATCAATATGGAAAACACCAGAACAAAAAGGGCAACAAAGGAAAACGTCACACGCTCCGGATGCAGCACCTTCTGAAAAGAACTTCGCAATAATTCAAAACCAACCGCAAGGATTGCCGCTGCAATAATCAGAGATGTCAGGTACTCCATTCGTCCATGTCCAAACGGATGATCCCGATCTGCCGGTTTTGCTGCCATCTTATACCCAAACATTGTCACGATACAGGTTGCACAATCCGATAAATTGTTCACACCATCCGATACAATCGATATTGAACCCGCAATCAATCCGATTGCAAGTTTGCCCGCAAACAAGATGATATTACAGATAATCCCAACGATAGATGAGAAAAATCCATACCGTTTCCGCACCTCCGGCCGATCGATTGCATCTGCATCTTTTATGAACTTATGAACCAGAAATTCAAGCACGTTTTTCTAACTCCTTTATCCTTCTGCAATAATTCACTGTTCCAACTCCCATTGCCATAAATACAAAGAAAAACGGAGTTGTAATCGGCTGATTCAGATTAATGATACTCTGGGCAAAATATCCGACCGTTGCTGCCAGACATACACAGATCCATGCATTCTCTTCTGCATGCTTAAACATGTAGACAATACCGGTACCCACAAACGCGAGATAAGACAATAATCCTACAATGCCCGTTGTAAACAGATACTGTAATAATTCATTATGCGCATTATCATAGACTTTACCGGTTACCTGTACCATTTCATTGTAACATGCCTCCCGCAATGTGACACGGACTGATTCATTTCCATATCCGAACAATTTATTCACAAACGGTGCATCACCATATACTTCCACTATTTTACGCCAGATATAGCCACGATAACTACCCCATTTGTCATTAAATGTCAACAGCGAAGAACCGGATACCACAAGAACTATAATTGCAGCCATACCGAGTGCGACACACACACCACAGGCAATCAATACAATCTTCTTTTTATTCCATGCCGCAACCTTACTGCCAAACTTCCAATTACATATACACACAGCCACACACACGAATAATGCAATACCACAAAACACAAATGCAATATCCAGCCGATTCAGGGCTATCGCAAGACCGCCCCGCTTTTTATCATAACGTGTATGTGCATATTTATTGATAAACCCAAGCACCAGATTCCCAAGGAATAATAAAAAGACTGCAAATGTGCAATACCGCAGTTTTCCCTGTAAAAATGAAAGAATCACCAATACAACAATTCCTGCAAATATTCCTAAAAATACACTATCGCTGTTTGAGATTAAGATATTACACCCCGCCGCAACCAGCAATATTCCAGACAGTACACGGTAAACCCAATGCTTACAAAATATAAACACGGCCAGCAATACCGGAATCGCTATGGACAGAAAGCTTGCATACATATTGATATTTCCAAACGTAGAAATAAACTTTGTATACTGCTTTTCCGCTATCCGATCTCGCAGATTCAAAAAGTCATGTTCCATATGCTGACCGATTGCCACCGCATACGCAAATGCATTTGCCGCCGCAAAGAACAAAAAGACGATCATCTGCGGGCGGAAACGCTGTGCCAATACAACAAACATCACAACAATCACAAGATAGGTACAAAGCCCCATCCTTCTACCCTGCAATCCATAAAAAGCATCCTTCTTATCATCCGCACAGATCCACGCAAAAAAGTTCGCCATCAGGAAGATAATCGCATAAAGTTCCGGTCTCGCAAACCGCTTCTTCCCTATATCAGTCACCAGCAAAGACTCATACCGGTAGTAATTTTTCAAGTTAGCTTCCACCACATAGCCAATTAATGCAAGCGCTAAGTAAATGCCGACCGAATACATAAAGAAATGATACTTTGTAACAGTTATATTAAAATACTGATCATCATAGATCAGTGGGTAAATACCTAACACCAACAATGAAAATACATATGCTGCAACATCCATCACGCGAACGCCTCTGCAATAATCTATATTATCTGACTTCTTTGACTTTGATTTTGCCATGACTTTTATCTCCTTGTCATAAACCACTTGATTCCCTTTTTGATTACTTTTTTGGATTTGATTGAAATTCAGATGCTTCGAAACCGCTTATTTTCTACAAATAAAAAAATGCGGGAGATGGGACTTGAACCCTGAGAGAGATTCCCAATTCCCGCTTATTTATTATAGACCTTATAACAATCAATGATTACCTTTGATTACTAACATACTGATTTCAAGGCATCTTTGATCTGATGAATCGCTTCTGTTTCCGTTTTATCGTTATAGTAATAATATTTCTTTGTTGTTGAAATATCTGTATGTCCCATCTGTTTCATTACTATTTTTTCATCAACATGATTATTGATTAGCTTTGTCGCATAAGCTCTTCTTATTTTATGCGTTGATCGAATCGGAATTCCTACATAACTGCACAAGTTCCTTAACCTCTTTGAAACAGATGTACCTCGAAGCAACTGCCCGTTATCATGCATAAATAAAAACTCGCCACCATCGTTAAGACGATTTATAGTCTCAATGATTTCATGCACATCATCTTGAATAACTACTTTACGGAGTCCAGCTTTTGTTTTTGTGAAATTCTGAATTTCAGTGTGAAAAATACCATCATCATCTTTGTATCTGATTTCAGTTTTATTCACATCAATATAATTCTCATGTATATCAGATTGCTTAAGAACAACAATCTCTCCTACACGCATACCTGTTGACATAGCTAAGATAATAGCCATATCAGTCAGTCGTTCACCATGTTCATGCACGTATCTCCTAATCTTGGCTAATTCATCTGGTCTGAAGATTTGCTCCTCTTCGGCAACATCATTAACCTGAAATATCTTCTTCGACAGTTCGATATCTTCCAAAACTGTGCTTATACTCAAGTCAGTGTATTGCTTACTCTTTGCTCTCCTAAAAATACCGGATAAAACAATACGTACATTACTCCAAGCTTTTTGTGTAAGATGATGCTCGTGAATAGTGTCTTTTACAAACCTCTCTATATCATCACTTGTTATCTTACTGATATCCGATTCATTAAAAACAGTTCCTACAAAGCACTTTTTATAATCTGCCTTGTATTTTGTAATTGTTTGATCAGATATTTCACTGTATCTTGATTTTTCTGCTATCCATTCGTTAAAGACATCTTTAACTAAATGAACATTTTCCAAACCCTTATAAAAAGCAACAATAGTTTTTTGTACAGAAGACTCTGTCTTCTTTTTCACAAGCTTTCTCTTTGTGGTAGAATCTGCATCCTTTGGTGGCAAATAGGTATACCAATATCCATTCTTTCCTTGCCAGATATCATAGGGATGCTGATCTAGGTATTTCTTCATTTCATACATTTCTAATTCTTCTTGCAACTTAACAGGATCAAGTATACCACTCTCTACCGCATTTTTCAACATAGTTGTAATATCCATAACTATCAAACCTCCTTATACACTTTTAAATGTAAAAAGAGGGATGGGGTTTACCCCTATTCGTAGGAATCGAAAAGATTGAATTGCCGTAATCTGTGCGGGTCTAATAGCTCATCATAAAAACTATTTTTCTTGGCTATTTCTTTCTCTTGCCTCAATTCACGCGCAGTCATATGCAACATGTCATCTCTAAAACTGTGCGTTGCTTTTGCCTCCAAAATATGCGAAATCTTTTCTCTGTCTTCACAGTAAGATAACCATGAAAAATCATCATCAAGACTAATAGCTGGATAATATTTTAGAATAATGTCAGCATATTTTGCCATTACTTCATTTTGCTTAAAAGGTGTTGGATCTAGCTTTATTCCCTTACACATCATAATAGCTTGCATCTGCTCTAGCGAATAATCAGGATCTGCAAATTCAGAAACATCCATTTTCATCTCTAAACACTTCCGTAAGTATTCCATCTGTGCTACTGTGTATCGCACATCACTGTATAATGATACATCCACACCAGAACGCAGTCCACAAAGAATTTCACGCATTTGACCATAATCGAAATTTTGTATAGTCATAGCATCAACATCTACAAAATCTTTTAATCCTTCTATTATAAGAAGGGACTGACTTAAACTTAACCCTTTTTCTTCCTACAAGTATTGCTTACACTTATCGTAATTTGTCATTAATTAATACTCCCTGTTCCAAATTCATTGGTCTTAAATCATCATTCTTTTCTATAGAAGCAACAGTGCCACATGCACTATCACGCACAGTTGCTTTTTCAAGCCGCTGCAAGGACTCTTTAGATGTATCAACATCAGTAATCTTCACATTGGTCTGCACTGTTACTGGCTTAGGATCAGCTACTTTTTTCTGCGCTATTTCACGTTCAACAACAAAAGTAGCTACAATATACGGCACTAATCTAATCAATGTGGTTGCTATGAATACAACACAAGCATACTCATAAGCTTGCCCCATAGTCTTAGGGATAAACATTATAATTGTTTCCATCAAATCACCAAGAGATTTCAAACCTTTGCCAACAAACGGAATATAGCTAGCAAAACTACTAAGCTTTCCTATGCTACCATCCAACAAAGCTTGTGTTGCCTGTACGAAAGATTTTTGGCTAGCCCTTAAAGCTAAAAGAATGCAATCGGCGATAATCAATCCCCAGCTAATTCCGACCTTCACTTTCTTCTGAGCTGAACTTAGACCATTGTTTCCTCGAGTAAAAAGCATCAGAACACCCCCATATCAAGCATATACCCAACTGGAGCCAGAACACTTACGCATCTATTCGAAATATTCAAAAACTCTTGGACAAGCTCAGAATGAAAACTCTGGTCAAGTACACAAAACTCACGATGATTAACAGAAAATCTAGATGTATTCACATCATATGTGAACTCTGCATATTCGTTCAGGTACAACCCAATAATATGTAGCAAAGATTTCTCTCTGTAAACATAAAAGAAACCCTTTGATTCATTTGCAATTACAGCAGGGACTTCCCCTTGGTATGAATCATAAGCGCACAAACTATATTGAGCTGTACATAAGAACTGCTGCATGCAATGTAACTCATTCAAAATAAAAGGAGTGTCCATTGTTAATGCATATCGTCTGCCATTTACCAAACGTGCTATTAAATCCTGCACCAGTTCTGAATTAGTTGGCTCAAGATTGAAATCATCTGACATTTGATACTGTAAAAATTCATTAAAAAACATTTTCTAAAAACCTCCCATTTGTTTAAAATCATCATTTTTTGCTGTATGCTGTTCAGTTACAGCTGTTCGTGCAGCTATACGAGAAGTCTTTCTTTGTTTTACAGAATTATTTACCTGCATAACTTTCTGACCAAGTTCAGCTTCTTCTGGAGCTGAGGAAGCCTTGTGAGCCAAATAAAATGATAAAATCGGCAGCACAATTTCATCCACAAAAGGGATTGGATCCGGTACAAAAAAATCAATGATAGTCAAAATAATACAAATAATACAAGCTGTTTTATACTTTGATTGTGCTTCCATTCTTATCACTCCTATTCTTTTATTCTATGATTTCTACCTCTGACGACACTTCTACTCCCTGTGGCTGATTTGCATTAGGATCCTCCGTAGTTGTATTTTTAGTGCCTGCGTTTCTCACACACAGAAAGACTAACATTAAAAGGACTAATGATCCTGCGATAATACCAACTCTTACTACTACTTTTTTCTTAGCAACTGTCATTTCCTAAACCTCCTTGTACTGTAAAGTACGAACCATACCATCAGTTCCGATTGTGATATTCTTACAAATTCCATGCAATCGATCACTATAAATAGTTGGATCAATGATACTTGGACTAAAATGAGTAAGAATCATTTCTTTTACACCGGATGAAGCAGCTAATGAAGCAGCTTCTATCATTGTCATATGATAATTATTTGCTGCATTACCTGTTTTAGGTAATTCATAGTACATACCCTCACAAATCATGAGATCTGCCCCTTTTGCAGCGATACGCATACTTTCACACAAGCGTGTATCCGTTACATAGACAAACTTCAAGCCTTTGCGTGGTATATCCATAATCAAATCCTGCGTATAAATCCTGCCATTGTAGCGCACAATATTCTTCTGCTGAATTTCACTCCAGATTTCTTCTGGAACATTATTTTGCTTAGCCAATTCTTCTGAAAATCTGCCAGCTCGTGATAACTGAAACTGGTAACCAAAGCATGGAGTTTTATGATCGACCAAAAAAGGCTTAATCATAAAACTGTCCAGTTTCAATGACTGATTACCCTCGGTGATTTCAATTGTCTTAATTCTAAAAGGTAATCGGGACACCATTCGTTTTGCTGCATCAACAACATTATTCAACCCTTTAGGACCAACAATGGTAAGAGTATCTGTTTTCTCGCTATTAGCCATACTAGCAAGTAACCCAGGTAATCCCCCAATATGATCCGTATGATAATGTGTTAGCAGTAAATAATTAATTTTTTTCAAACTCAATGAAGCTTTTTTAAGAGCAACCTGAGTACCCTCTCCTGCATCAATCAGGCAATAATTTGAATTCTGCCTAACCAGACAAGAGCACAGATGTCTGTGGGGAAGTGGTGTCATACCACTTGTCCCCAAAATAAAGATATCAATCATTATGCTTCCTCCGACTCCTGCTTCAGTAAATCTAAGACCTTTTCTACTTCCCATCCCCACTTTAAGTTTGAGACTTCGCGCAAAAGGTATTCTGGTAACATACTACACATAACACTCTGGCAATCCTGTTCGTCTAACTCAGGATATTCTTCCTGTAAACGAGCCAATGTCTTCTCAGCACCAACATAGTCTTCCATTGGTTTCAGTGTTTGCTTATCAATGGTTAATCCATTACAGAAACCACTTTTGAGATCTTTCAAAACACTGAGAATAATCGCTTTATCTGCTGCTAATTCACCCAGCAACATTTTCAAAGTCCTGATTGTCACATACTGAAATTTGCTCAAATCAAAAGAACCATTTGTAATGGCTGTGATAGCTGCGTCAACTCCATTGAATGTCTTAATTTCTACTTTTTCTCCTACACAATAAAAAATCATTTTAATTCTCCTCACCTTCATTTATTAATGTACAATCTGCAAAAACTGTATTAAACAATTCATAATATTCTCTAACACAGTTTATTATTTTTATATGTAACCCATACAGCTGTAAATGGGTTTTAATCTCCTCTAGGATTTCCTGAGCTTCATCCTCTTCTATAGGTGGTTTTAACAAAATAGGTGTGGCAAGGACACTGTTTGTCCTTACGTCTAAACGGTATGTTACTGCCGCAACTATTTCATCATCAGCATTCACCATAAATCGGTGGTATAGCAAAACATTATTCTTGTCCATCGCTTCTATCCAAGGATAAAGACGATAAACATGGTCTAGATATGCAAGAAAATTTGCCAGAAACTCTATATTTCCATGTGAGATTGCAACCTCTTGTATTGTAACTAGCATAATAATTACCTCCAAAAATAGGACATTATTTTTACATAATGTCCTACTAACTAGAATATCTTCATTTCATTTGATTTCTCTAAGCATGGTTGAGCACTTTCACAAGGAAGAGCCTTGTTTTGCACAGGTGTACTCTGCACTGGTTGTGGTGTTTGTACAATAACTGTCTGCCTCGCCCCTCGAAGACTAAGAAGCACCAAAATGTTGATAATCACAACTATGGCTATAACCCACCACTTGTATAACCCACCGGTGACCTGTAGTATCTTACCCATATTGGTTTGAGTAGCCTTTACCATATCCGACACATCGCCAGTAAATACATATTTCTTTACCAAGAATCTCCCAAGAAGCCAGCCAGCTCCGTAAATCAAATCAAAGATAAATAGTATAAATAACTTTTTCTTTCCCATAGCATCACCTAAAACAAATTCATATTGCCTTCATTACTTGGTGCCTGTGTTACAACTGGGGCGGCTGCACTTGGTGCCTGTACTACTACCGAAGTTTTTGAAGCTCTTGCTAAATCCAGTTTTCGATTAAAACCAACACGTCCCATCAAAGCAAATAGATTAATTGCAACTACTATTGCAATTCCCCACCACTTATAACAATATTTGTTTAAGAGCATACAAATTTTTCCTACAGTTGACGTAATAAAAGACATACGCCCCAAGAACCCTTGTGTGTCCCATGTATTTGTTATAGCTCTTTTGACCAGAAAATAACCAGCCACATAAGCCACATCAAGAATAAGTAGCCAAATAGGAAGTATGAATTTCTTTTTTATTTCTTTTGCCATAAAAGTGCCTCCTTAAAACAAACTCATATCATCTTTGTTACTCTTTGTTGCCACTGCCTGCTGCATTGCAGTCTCTACTTTATCTTTCTTTGCTTCTTTCACCAATGCTTTAGCTGCTATATGAGATTCAGCTTTCGTTCGCAGATACCAAACACCAAAACCTATAGCTGCTATAAGCAGCGTAACCAAAATTGAAACTATTGTTGTACCTCCTGATAAAACCATAAAACGCCTCCTTAAAACATATTCATTTTATCTTTATTTTCTTCAACCGGTGTTGCGTCTACCACAATGTCATCCTGCTTTACGGGATTATTCTCATTTACTTTTTTCAAAGATTTGATAAGTATGGGAATCAAGAAAAGTAGAACGCAGATTATAGCAACCCAAATTATAATCTTTCCTATGGCCGCTAAAAGATATGGAAGAAGAAAAATAGCTGCAATTACAACTAAAGCCAAAATAACAAACTGCATATGTTCACCTCCTAAAAAACATCCATTTTATTGCCTTTATTAGAAGGCTCTTCCTGCACTACACCTTCAATTATTACATCAGATGCTTTTTCAGAACTTTTTACATCCTGCATAGCTGATTCTCTACTTGCTGCATAAATATCCTTACTTACGTAATATTTAGCAGTAACAGCCATTGTCAATAAAATACCAATGACTGTAGTTATTGCTATCACAGCAAGAGGGTTAACTAAAAGTTTCAGCATATACTTTGCAAAAACATTTCCCTTCCAAGCACCTGTTATAATATGAACAGAAGCTTTTACTGGTGATAATCTCCCCCAGAGGTATAATGCAATACTGACGGCATCAATTATGACAAGCGGTATCCAAATTTTTTTATTACTCACATTAACACCCCCTTATAGGCACTAATGCAATCTTTGGCACAGAAAACATTAATATCATCACCAAACTTTACAAAATCAAGATTTTCAATCATCGGTCCTGAGATAAGAACATTTCGTAACTTTGATTCTGCAAATGCAGCTGGTGCTATAGAAGATACATTTTCTGGTATCTCAATTGTTCTCAAAGAAGGGCAACAGCTAAAGAGATTGTCTGGTACAAACTTCAAGTATTTTGGCAACTGCAAAGTTTCTATCCATAAGCTAGCCCTCTTTATTGTTTGCGGATTGTATACACCTGCTTCATCAGATTTCAAAATTTGCCACACATTTTTTATTCTAGTAGTGGTAGCAAATCTCCCTTTATTAAAAGCTGTCCAATGTATGTATTCAACCGGTACTCCACCAACTTCATCAGGAACAACTACTTTATTTGCTGTACCTGTATATTTTAGAAGCATTAATTGATTATCTCGCAGTAAAAACTTAAAGTCCCCTGCTATAACCAGCTCTCCTTTTTCAAAGAATTTTTTGTTTCTCATTACCGTGAACCGACTTAAGTATTTGTTTGAAATTCTCCGTAATGATTTCCTAACTCCTTTGAAAGATTCGCTGGCTTTCTCAGATATCTCATACGTTTTAATACAAGCACGATCAAAACGACTGACCTGTACACTAGGTACAAGAGGCTTCACAGTTTCTTGTTCTTCTCGCATTTGTGCTTCATCTACTTGTTTTTCTTCAACAGAGAATTGCTCAAAATCAGCGTATTCCAGACTGTTGTCATTTTCCGTATCTACTTCTTTATGACTAATATCCTGTGAACACTGTGTATCTTGCAAATGCATAGCGTCTATATCTACTGAAGCAAATTCTGTTAAATATTCAGTAAAATCTTTAGAATCCATTACTACCACCACCTTTCTATATTTTTAATACTTCGCTTATTTCTCTGTCGTTAATGGTTGACCCATATACTTTTGTCAAAAATAACTTCAGCAAATCTGCAGAAGAAGTAACTCCCCGCTGTGTCAAAAAACGATTAAAATCCCAAAAAGAAAAACACTTTAACTGCTTCTCTGAAAGATTATCCATCGGAAAACCATATTTTACTTTCACAGCCTTCTGTAGGATAGTATATCTCTCACGAACAAGAGCTAAAATTACCGCCTTATCCACGCGCTCTTCTTTTACAGCATCACTGACAGCCTCATACACGCACTGTGTAACAAACTCCTTTTTTATAGGAAGAAACTTTTTCACAGTTAGCAATCGAAGCAATCCATTTACTGAATTTATCTCCCCAAAAGAATCAAAGGAAGCTGCTTTTACCACAATATCTAAAGTCCTTAACTTATAGATAAGCGGATTAAAATCACAGTCATTACTCAGAATATATACCGCCTTAATGTCACCTCTAAATGTCTCCAAAATATCCCAAATACTGTCAACTATAATTTTCATATCAGCAAGATTCTTTTTTGCTTGCGTGTATACAGCAGTATCAATGAAATCAAAACCGTTTTCCAAAAAGAATGAAATTATAGATCCTAAAACATCTTTACTGCCATAACACTTCCCAACAAAAGTATCAGTTTCCTGTAACATACTTCTTGCATCTGCCAAATAATTCCGAACTTGCTCGCGCGAAACATTTTCAGCATCAACAAACATTAAAATTTTACTCATGGGTTATTCCCCTTGCTATTTTTTATAATCTAATTTGATAAGACTCGAAGCCTTAAAATCATACCAAACAAGATCATCATGATTGTGCACTACCACACACTTCATCAAAATGGTCTCGCCAGCATTCAAATAGCAAGAATTGCTAACTCCTGTAAACTCTTTAGCGTCTTTGTAAAAAATACTTTTCGTTAAATCAGCATCATAAAATTTATTTTCGATAATAATTCTTTCACTACTGCAATTTGTAATTTCATATTCAATGTATATCAAGTTATCTGCTAGCTTTTGTCTGTTGTTATCAGATAATGATACTAATTGCTCCTTAGCGTTATTACCCTGAAGTATTGTTTTCACTGATAACTTCACAGGTACATAAGAATTATCATAAAAATAATTAAGAAATTTATCATCCCCTAATTCTAATGTTTCAACGTTTTCAATAGAAGCATCTGTGGATGTAGCTAATACTTCATGATTTAATGCATTTTGCTCTAGTGCGTATACCAAATTACTTATCTGTGTGTCAAAATAAGTAACAAAAGGTTTAGCACTCGCAAACTGAAATGGACTTTCTGTACTCTGTGTAAGAGACGCTTCAACTTTTCCTGTTACTTTATTATATTGCGTTATCGTCGCTGCAAGATAATCGTAGACATAAGCATCTATTTCCTGCTGTGCTATTCCCAAATCATATAAATTCTTAACATCTGAAATAAATCCAGCATCATTGAGAACTTTCTTTTGTACCTCTTCTTGATTAAAAATAAGTACATCGCAGGTAACACTATTCCCTTGCCCACTACAAGCGGTAATATTGCATGCATTAAAAACAACATTAAACAATTTTCTATAACTAGAATTATTTAACAGGTATTCCTCATAATTATCTGCAAAACACTGTTTGCTACTATTATAAGTACTAACCAAGTTTTCTAATTCTGCATCATAGTCAAATTCATTTTTATTTCCACAACCAGCAAGTAACAGTGTCAACAAAATGAACATTACACTTAATTTCTTCATCGTGGTTCCTCCTGTAGCATACGTACACCTAAGGGTATCTGGTATACTAAATATCTACCAGAGAAAGCTCTCACTTCTTCAAAAGAACGAGCCTTTATCTCAGCAGGAAACTTTACAACAATTCGTATATACGTTGGTCTATCTTTTGTACTACTAGGTATCAGTCTGTTTGTGGACACAGTAGCAGTTTCACCACAATTTAATGCCAAAGGAAATCTCACTACATAAGATCCAGTCTTTGAACTATCGCTGTATAGCAATCGTTCTACATCATATTCATCATATAACTTTGTACCATCTTGATCGCTATAAACTTCCATTATAGGAGAACCAACCATAGCATTATTATTAAATGCATCAAAGGTCAATACTGTTGTGTCATTTGTTGGTGCACTGACATAACTAACGTCGTATTGGAAGTCATAAAAAGAATGACTTCCACGCTCTATCTTTTCATAATTGGAAACTTCATGTGACTCAAGATATACATCGTGAAAACTAAGATTATAGACTGCACCATTGATACTCTGTATCTCTGCAACATCATTTATTGTTTTTATAGATGCTCCAGCGGATGCATTTCGTAAACAAGATAAATCAACATAAATATCATCAAACCGCACCTTACCTGCAGCATCGGCAACATGAAAGCGGAGAAAAGCATATTCGTCCTCAACCGTTGTTTGTGGTTGCAAGACAACCTCAAGGTTGCCATCCACCCTATCATCATACATTTCGATAGAATCATTGTACCCAGACCACCCAACGTAGCCCGTGCTGCCAATTACTTTGTCTTTACTATTAAGTAATTCAGGTAACATTGTTACATTAATCATTTCATGATCCTGTAAGTAAGTCTCCAAATTCACGTAACAGTTGATAGCATAACTGAAATAAACACCATTCTGATTTGCTGGATAATTGTTCAAATCCCAAATGCCTAAGTGCTCTACAAAGTTAATCCTAAAATATCCCACCTGCTTATTTTCATAAACAAGTGGGATATCAAGATTACTGTCATAAATAACTCTTGAGTTATCAGAGAAAATGATACTTTCTGCGTCTGAGTTTGAAGCTATTATCTTCGCATCTGTAGGAGTTGCTTTGTCCGAAGTGCCTTTTGAAGAACACCCTGTGACTATTAAAGCTACCAAGATAAAACCAAGACTAAGCTTTCTCAATACGCATCACATCCCCTTCTACATTGACTTTGCAGGACTTTTGATTTTCCTGCAGAAACTGCAGTAAAGATTTGTTCTTAGAGAATACGCTCAAAATAGGCATCTGTGTGCCATTTACAATAGCATAACTCTGTAAGGTCTCACTTATTTTCGCATTTGAGTATTCATTGTAAATACTCGTTAATGCAAATGCATATCGCATTACAGCTGAGTACAGATTATCGTCAGAACGAACCATCCACTTAAGCGCATTAAAGCCAGCTAAGAAACTATCGTCACGCTGAAATAATGTCTTGTACTCTGGCGTGTCTTGCAAGAGCAACACCTGTACCAATGTAATTACCATCTGTAAACCAACATTATCCAAAACAGATGGATCTTTTCCATTATCCCGCATATACTCCAGCATTTTTGCTTTCATGATTGGCATATTGTAACGACAATCATTTTCTTCCAGTAACCGAATCTTTGATTTCAAATCAAGGCTTAGAGACACAGGAACTTTTCTCGGCTGTATAGTGTAAGAAGATACATCGCTGAAGCTAATCAAAAGACTGTTGCCCTCAATCATCACAGTTACAGGCATTCTATGCTCTCTACCCCATGCTTCAATTTCTTCATAGTATTCAAAGAAGAAATCCTCTGGGAAATGGAATACCGGAATACCATTATATAAGATCTGTACGTCCACATAATCTTTATCGATAATAACACGTTGCAGATCTCGTGTTGTATTTCCACTCCAAGAAGGAGTTGCTGTACAGTAAGTAGCAGTCTCAGTAATCCAATTGCAAATTGCTGTACGAAATGGATATAAATATTCCACAGCTGTTTTATCTATACCCGGAACATATTCATTACATTCCACACGTAAAGCATTAAACAACAAATCTGGTTTAATTACTGCAAATACATGGTCACCTGAAACAATATCAGTCAAGCACTTCGCCTTACCCGCAAGTGTACTAACATTCTGCTTAGCCCACTCAGTAGTTACCTTAGCAATATGATAAAAATGCTCGAAAAGTTTTTCCGGTTCTGGTGTACCTTCTTTTCTTAATTTACTTACAGAAAATCCAGCTTCATAGATTACTGTTAAATAAGCAGCACTTTCAGGCTCTGTAGCATATGTCTTTATATGCTGTAAAATTTCCATCAGTGGATGCCACTTGTCCTCATACAAACACTCGTTTCTGAGTACTGTTGATGTGACATCATCACAGACAGGGACCTCCTGTCTATAGACATCATAACCTGTTAACATCTGAATTAAATCAAAGCTGTAGTTTTTACCAATAAAAGGCTTTAAGACTCTCTCGGCTTCCTCTTTATTCAGAGATACATTCATTAACTGTGCTAATGAATAAATATCACAAGCGTCATATTCTCCAGAGGACTGCCATTCAGTTACAGCTTCCACATGGCCCTTAATAGCCTCTGTATATCTACACAAAGCTAATGCATTTGCTGCGTTAGTGTTATATGGGTATTGTGCAACAGCGCGAAGAAATCTATTTTTCTTCTGTTGCTCCCATTTACCGCTAAAAAGAATCTTAGCTGCCTCAACTAATACTTCTTTGCTTAAAGACTTGTCAAAACGCTCAGTTTCTGCTAAAGCCGTTATTGCTTCGTATGGCAGGCCAATCAGATATTCCGGATAAAATCCATCTTCTAAGATCAACTTAGTTATAGCACGATTGTAATTGTAGCTGATATCATAAGACTCACCATCTATTGCAAAACATGATTTTGCAAGTGTCAAGTATGGATCTTTTGAGATATCTTGCCCTTCATTTAAAGCTTTCTCGAATACTGGCTCCATAGCAGCAAAATAAAAATCTTTAGTGTATGGTTTTGCAATCTCAATCAATCTCGTTTTGATATCTTCGCACGAGTCGAAAAGATTCATTTTATTCATATCTACCTCTCATTCTCTGGCACAAGTATTGTGTCAGTAACATCATAGTCATATACACTTGGAGGAAAAATACCAGAACTGTGGTCATCTTCCTCCGTTGTTGGTTGTTCTGTTGTAATTTCAGTTACAATCTCTGTGACTGTTGTAGTATCGTTTTTATTGAAATAATTTGGTTGTGTACACCCCGTACATAATAAAGCAATTAACAAAGCACTACACAAAATAGCGAACATGTGTACCGCCTCCTATGCACACCTTATCATTCATACACGCAAAACAGAGAGCATTTGTACCAGCATCTTCTAAATCAATGAGACCTATACCCTGTATAAGCCGATCACATACAATACAGCTTATCTTTCTGGTTTCCGTCTTGATATACCCATTTCTTCTTAAGTAATCAGATTTTTGCAATAACGCTTCTTTAAATGCTTCTGTACAAGGTACTTCAGTTTCGACCGGAATTTCTTCGGTTGCTAAATCTCGCAGTTCTTCCTTAATCAGTCTCAATGGCTTCTCACAAAGAATAGCATTTGTTAACTCTTCCCAAATAGCATTATAATAATCATGCAAATCCTTTAGTGCCTTAGCCCTACGCTCACCATTAGTGATGGTAGCTGTCGACTGTATAGCTTCTAAGTATTCCGCTTCTTTCTGTCTTACTATGTTATAGTAAGTAGTGTAATCATTGCTCGTGTTACCCATAACAAAAAGCCTCCTTTATTTATTCTTAAATTTTAATAAGGAAAATAAGGATATTACACGGTTTTTCCTTAAATTGGGATACCGTAAAAATCACGTGCTAACTGCTGTATAACTTCGTTATCTCGTAACTTATTTAAGCTACGTAACTTACGTCTACGCACTCTATCAGTCCCAATTCCGATTTCACGAGCAATAGAAGCCATGGAACGTTCCTTATTAAATATTTCCCACAAAATATAAGTATTTTCTTCCGTTAATGTGTTACTTATTGCTACCCAAAGGCGTTTCCTCAACTCACCATAATAAACACTTTCATATGAATCATTTATTACCAATCCTTCCCTATTGTTTTTCTGATAAAATGATTCTATGATATCTATGGAATTCTTCTTAGCATCAGAGTATTCGGCTGCTGTCACTGAGAATTTATATTCCACACGCATCTTCTCCAACAAGTATTCGTGTAGAATATACTTCTTCCAGTACCCTAGAAAATAATCCAACTTATTTAAATCAGCATGTTGCGCTGCCTTTATCAATGCAACATAACTGATGCTAAGAAATTCTTCATAATAGTACCCAGCAATATGTAACTTATGGTACAAAGAACTTAAAAAGCTATGGTTTACTGTTAGCAAATCATAGCTTGTACTCAGATCATTTTGTTTGATCTGTTCAATTATTTTTCTCTCTTGATTTGTCATAGGCGCCTCCTAATGTTTTATTAAACATTAGTGTAGGCATCTTAGGGTAAATTACCCCCTTTTTGACAATAAAAAAGATTTTATTTTTGAATAATTTATAAAAGACCGCGTTTCATCAAAAAACTCCATAAGGTGAAAATCTTCACATTGGCTAGCTTCAATCAATAAAGCTAGATCCTCTGGAGACTCATTAGCCTTTAGTTGATCCAGAACATTCAACTCTTGCGAAAATCCGTATAGAGCTACTTTTTCTTCCTCTAATTCCAATCCTGCCGAACTTAAAGCCTCCGCGTATTCTTCTCCCATCTGGAAAGCTCTATCGAAAATAAACATTTCCTCTAATGAGGAAGCTCTCATCACATACTTCTTTGACTCAGAGAAAACAGAATTACACAATTCATATTGAATATCCTCAAAAGTGGCAGAATCATCTATTCTATTTACAGCCTCTTTTTCCTGATTTGTAAGAGAAAATTCTTCATCAAACAAATGCATTTCCTTCATATCAATTTCCCTCCAAGCTTACAGTATTATTCTGGATGCAAACTCTTATATTATTACTCTTATTTAATTCACGTACTAATACATCTAAGGACGTGAATACATCTGTAATATCTCTATTACTAAATAGATAATTATTTTTAACATTCACATAATTGATATTCCCTAGATTATTAAAATCTATAGGTTGCATGGTTAAACGCTTACCAAATTTACAAGAAAGATATTTTATTAAGAACCAAACTTTCACTGCGTCCCTATCCTTGCAAGCAAGTGCAGCATTAAAAATTTTTAATAAGCTGATAAAATCCTGGCTTGTAATAATACCGCACATTTCTGGAAATTTAGTAATCATTACAATAATTAATGGATCAAATAAGCAGTATTTCTCTAATTGTAAATCATATAGCTGCTTGAATGAGTCTGCCACACTTGTAGCATGGCTTAAAGTTTTCATCTGTGTAAGTCCACTATGAACCATATCGTCATCAATTTTATGTTCTATTGCATACTGTAATGAATCGTAAGGTGCACAGAACCAAGATAGTTTCTGTTTTTCTTTATAAAATTCTGTAAAGTCCTTCTTACAAAGAATTAACCCTTTTTGTTCTGGCAGTAATTTTACAACCATATCAGGATTTTCAATAATCTGAACAACATTATTTATACCAACACGAAGCAAGTCTACGGAAACATATGTAAAACCAGTGTTGGTCTGCAGAAGCATTAGTGCCCCAATATTACTCGGCACGTTTACGCGCTTCCCTGCAGCTAAAAGTAACTTCTCAAAATAAAATTGATTATAACTTTTATTAACTGCTAATGCTTCTGTTACCTCTGATACAAAAGTCCAATCATTGCGAGATGCACAATCGAACAAAAAAGCATTATAATTTTTATAATCTATTTTACCTTCCAGCAAGTTGGAAACTAGCATTTCCGCAAAGTAAGAAAAAATATTGAAATTATGTTCAATTTCCTGTAAGAATGATTCACTATTATTCATTCGTTTTAAATCAAATGAAACTTTAGCTACATTAAAATCGCCATTTACAGCATTCAGTACATCATAATCAACTAAACCACTTCCATAAGAACTCATCATCTGTGCTGCAATGGTCTCTGGTTTCTGGGAAGCTCTCTGTATGAAAGCATCATTTACTACCCCTTTTGTACTTGCTAGCAGAATATCATATAACCAAGGTGATTTCTGATATCTCCTTATCACTTCTGGTGCAAGTTCTGCTGTTTGAGACAGTTGCATTATTTTACCGAAGTCTGGATGATCACCGAGTATAGCCAATGGGTTTCCTTCTAGAACAGACTTTGTGTATAAATTAGTGTCGCCACCACTAGCCGCCACCTTATTAAAAACTTCTGGATCAAATGACCCTTCAACTTTTAGTGAGAGATATGCATTAAAAACGTCTGCATTATCTGTGTATAAAATGGCTTCCTCGCGGCTAAATTCACCCTTACTTAAAAGGTTCAAAATCATTGAGGTATCTCTAGCTTCTAGTGAAAGATATTTTAAAACATTACTATCAAAATAATCTTTGTCTTTATGCGAATATATAACAATTAGCTCATTAATTGTAGTGTTACGATACGCACTAATAACTTTTCTAATTTCATCGAAAGAATAGTTCAAAATACATGGATCATACGTGCTTACATTTCCTTGAACACCAAACAAATAATATAAAGACTGAACTATAGCTTCTGTTTCTTCCGCAACAATACCGGTATAAGATTTTAAAAAGCTGCTAAAGTTTTCCCCATCATAGTCATATTTACTGCAAAAATCCAATAAGCTCTCATAAAGAGGTTCTGTAGTTTTACTATTATCCTGACTATCTGATGCTAATTTATTTTTATGAAATATGTGAATATTAGCTGTATTAGTTTCTGGTGTATGTGATGCCTGCTCGTCTTTTATTAAGGTAGTATTGTTATCAATAACATCGGTATCAAACGCATCAGCATCAAATTCATCAAATTCATCAAACACACCAAGATTAGTGTCAGTTGGCACATCATCAAGTAAATCATCCATATCATCAGCAAACATATTCATCTTCTGAGTAGAAGACTTTTCAATATTTGAATCCCATTTTTTATAGAACTCTGTGGCATTCATTCTGTCACCTCCGTATATCCACAATAATAAATACCAGTTCTTTTACTAACGTATCTTCCCTTATCTAAGGTTGCTTCATAGTAAAGAACTCGCATATCCTTATCAAAGAAAATTACATCTTTTGTATTCTTTTTTACATCACTCACAGTATTAGAAATACAGGTAAGTAACTCTGTACTGCGAGCTGTCGTAATGTTATTTATTTTTCTGCAAGAAGTTACACTGTATGATTGTAGAGAATAGTATTCTGCATCTTCAGGAATCTGAATAAGAACTGAATTAACATATCCGGGAACAATCTGTATTGTCTGCTCACTGGAGTCTATTAACTTCTTATTCCCGTTATAAAAATCTATACACAAGTTTAGCTCACAGAATGATGTTTCCATATTTATGGTCATATCAGCCAAAACCACAGTGTACCTTTTTTCTAAGTTGAAAACTGATATATTTTCATCAGTGTAAATCCCTTCACAATTAAGGGATTCTATACTACTCTGAGTCACAACATAGCTTCCATCATAATTATAAGCGTCTGCATTAGTCTCGAACTCTTGAATAGCTATACCTGTGGGAGCGTCCCTATCATAATCATAATTAGAACACCCCGTACTACAGATCATCAGGAAACATACCATAAACAAAAACAGTATCATTTATAAACACAGCCCTCCAAACAGTGGATGTTAAATGTTTCACGTATATGCTATTATAATCACATCCAATAGAATAATTATCTATCAAGATATTTATGCCATCCAAAGATATTGAGATATTCTTATTAGAATTAAGCAACGTCAACAAATACTCGTCCCAAGTCACATCACGTACATCAAAGGCAACAGGAGCTTTGAAGTATTTTAAGAAAATACTTTTAAGCTCTGCGTCTAAATATGCCGTCTTTAAAATACAAGAATCCTTATACAGCCCTGCATACATCTTAATAGCATCGCGTAAATTATTTCGTGCTGATTCACTAGAAGAAGAAAGTAAGTAATCCGGTAAGTAATAATGCCACCTATCAGAGACAGAAAAAGCACACGGAAACTCTTTTCCAAATCTGAAATGATAATGATATGCCAATTCAGCTAATTCTTCGGAAACTCCTCTGGCTATTAATGAATTTTTATATTGATTTGCATCATTTAATGCCTGCGCTGTATCTTCTTCTAAGCTTATCTGATCGTAAGAATCATCAATGAATCTCTCTGGATCAAGCCCCATTAATTTATATCTTATAATTACATCTAACATACCGGAACGCAGTCTATTGGAAAATAACGCCTCTCTTACGTATTCCCCTTCAAGCAAAACCAATAGTTTGCTGTATGCTTCTTCTACGATGTCATCATTCAACAATGGACTAAAATTTAATCCTTTACCGTAAGCACGATATACAGCATCATGCTGCTCTGACGAAGTTATCAATTCAGTCAATGCTTTCGGTAATTGTGTTTGCACATCCTCTTCAGCGAACTTTTTCCAGATTTCTGTATCCACTTCTTTTGATACATTTTTCATGGTAACAGTAATAATATTCTTCTCGCTTGCTTCTCGCAAAAAGATATTTCCTGGAATCTCATAGTATTTCTCCATAAGACTACCTTTTTTATTTGTAGCAGCAATTACAATACTACTATCCAAAATATATAAAATCTTAAACACTTTACCTGCTGTTAGGGTACTACAATCAGGCACTGACTGTAATACCTGTATAAAGCAGTTATCGGCTATTGGTTCATTAGATGGCACAACCTGCAATTGTGAATCCAATGTTTTTACTGTAACTTTATGCTGTTTTACGCCACGCAGAGCTAGATAATCTCTTGCCGCTAAATCATCAATCTCACTAACAAAATCTGCAACCAGCTTCTTTGTAGCTTCTGAGCAATCAGAATAACCAAATTCTGCTAATCCCTTAGGATATTTGCCAGAAGATAGTAACCAACCATATTTCTCTACATGATAGTCTGTGTTGGTGGCAACTAATCTAGCTGGAATCATAATTTCATGCTGAATGTCAATATTCAAATTAAAATCATTCTTGATAATCTCAGCAACATTATCTTTATTATAAGTAAAGCTTTGCCTATCACAAGGCTGTACTTTATCATCTAAGTAAAGAATGCAATCATTCTTTACCAGAATCTCTTCATTATATGTAGGTTTCCAATCATTGCTAATGAAGAGGGCTCTTAATTTAATCACAAAGTCTTTCATACTGCATCCTTTCATTTTGTATCTATTATTGTTACTTAATTACAGAAAATAACCCCTGTAATAATTAAGTTGAAAAAGGTACTGAGCTTTTACACTCAGTACCCCTGCTTATTTCTGATATATCTGCACATCAATAATGTACGCATTTTCATCTACTACATTATCTCCGGAGTTGAACCAATCACTCCATAAACCATCAGCAGTTTTCACTCTGAACATAATATCCTTACCAGAAATCTTCAATCCAGTGACATAATTATCACCATAAATATCACCGGCTAGAACACCGCTTGCTACCTCTGGTAGCCACTTATCTGTTCTTACACTGTAAGTAACACCATCCGCTAAAATTCTGATAGCATTGATACCATCTTTATTATCGCTTATTGCACCATTTGATAATTTATCAGACCACTTATCTGTAAACAGTCTAAACAGAAGCTCTGAATGCTCACACGCTGCAGTATCTACTTTTCCTACTAAAGCTGTGTAGTTATCGTCTTCCACATCATCAAACTTAAATTTAATACCAACCAGATAATCATCTGTACCCAAAGAACCTGCGTATTCATCTTTTGTAAAATCTAACCAACCGAGCTGTTTTGTCTTTACAGCGTATGCTAAATCTTCATCTGCACTGATCTTGATAGCCTCAATATTATCATTTGCCTCTATCTCAGAATCACCCGTCAACTCCTTACCTGCAGCATAACAAGATATTTTTACATTATGCAACCCTGCAATACGGATAGATGTAAGATTATCATCTTCCCACTCTAAAGACTCATTAAGTGATTCACCGTTTACCTTAATAGCAACACTGATTGCATTTGGTTCTTCATCAGTACTTTCGGTAGTTGCACCTTCTGTTGTTGAACTCTCTGTGGTCACATGGCTTTCTGTTGTGCTGGAAGGACTTGTTGTATTTCCAGCACCATTATTTGAGTGACTGCCACCATTATGAGCTGGTTTCTGTGGTGATACATGCTGCTCACCCTCTATCTCATATTTATTATTACCGTTATGCTGTGGTGTAGTCCACTCTTCTGTACTCGGAGTCTCTGCTGGTTTATAAGTCTCATCTTCTGAAGCTTTACCTGTTTCTTTCGTAATAGACAGATAGTCGTCTTCGTAAATTACATTAGCTTCCGTTGTAGTAGGCTGCTCCGTCGTATAACTTTCTGTTGTAACTTCCTCAGTTGTAGAATCTTCTGTTGTTGTATTCTCTGTTGTCACAGGTGGCTCAGTTGTACCTGGGCCCTCTGTAGTCGTTTCCTCTGTAGTAGTGACTTCTGTAGTTGTCTCTTCTGTAGTTGTTTCTTCTGTGGTTGTTTCCTCTGTAGTTGACTCATTGTACACATAGTCATTTACATCTATTGGGTATACTGATGTGAATGATACATTTGTGTAATTACTCAACGATTCATGAGCACTATCTGACGGAAATGTACTTGTACCTTTTAAGAAGTATTCAGCATATCCATCAATATTATCAGTGTCTTCCCATGTTGCATCGCACAAATAGTACAAAGAACCTAACTGCACAATATTCCATCCATGTGTCTGGCTGGCTATTACTCGTGAACTTATACCACTATCACGACATAATCTGTACAAAGATGTAGCATATCCCTGACAAACTGTCTGATGCCTGCCTAAAGCGCTGTATGTTGAATGATTGTCATCATCCATTACATAATCAAAATCGTCACAGATAAATTTGTAAATAGCCTTTACCTGTTCATATTTATTCTTGGCACCCTGTGAACCTATATCACCTTTAGATGATAAAGCAGTAGCTACAATATTATCAATTTCCTGCTCTTGTGCAGCGTTTGATAAATATTCAACTTCCATTTCTGAAGTGACAATATATTTTTCTCCGGCTCTGGCAATATAGAACTGAATACTGTATTTGTGTAAATTCCAGTATAAATAATCACCCTCTTTAGAGCTCGCTGTTTCATCAAATAAGTGTGCCTGTAAATAATCTCGCATATCAAACGCACCCGAAGACGAATCACTATAACAACTTACAGAAAAGTTGCGTACACGATTTGACATCATGGCTCTTATTGCACTTGTAGCTTCTTCACATCCATTATAGACAGTGTCATTAACAGAAGGCACTATAAAGGAAGAAATTGAAGCAGTAGCTTCTTCTGGTACTACAGTAAATCCTTCTGTGTTAGGGTTTGTAACTACGAGCTCTGTAGGACTCAGCTCTTCCACATCCAATTCATGTGTCAAGTCCACATTACTGTTACTTGTGGCGGCTTCTACAGGTAGAACATTACCAGAAAAACTACTAGCTATTGCCAACGTTAACGCTAAAGCTAAAGACTTAATTTTCATTACTACTCCTCCTCACCAAAATATTCTAAGGCTGCATTATCTGCCGTATCTTTTGAAATATTATCAGATATTTCAAGCAGCTGCAGTTTATCATCGTTCCATTTACCATACTGATATACCTTGTTAGATGTTAGATGATAACAAAAGATATCTTCACTTACATAAGAAGCTTCTGCATCCAAAGAACCATTCTGCATGTTGGATTCCATTTCATCAGAGTATAACTGTGCAGTTTCTGCATCCAGTTCAAAATAAGCTTCCAACTTAGTTGTACCATTATCATCTGAGCTGTAATGTTTTACATCTTTACCAGAATACTCCTTGTCTCCAATTGTTAGCTGTTTTGCTGTTACCATGTTATCTGTTTCCATTACTGGTAAACTATCAGACATGGAAGCATCTGATGCAGTACCAAGGCTTTCAGTAGTAGCAATAGTAGCCGTGGTTGCATTATCAGGCATAGGACTCTTTTTAGGCGAGACTAATTTGATAATTGCTACTGCGACTATTACTGCTATTACAACAATAACAATAAAAGGAACAAAAGACTTACTCTTTTTCGCTAAAGGTTCCGCTTTCCGTAAGGAATCAACCGGTTGCTGTACAGGTTGTGCTGGCTGTATTGGTGATTTATGCTCACGTACACCCATTTTCAATTCTACTTTCTTTGGACCTTCCTGCTTGTTAATAGCTTCCTCTACATGCGGCACCTGTACAGTACTTTCCTCCGTTGTTGGTTTAACTGGAACTTCGTCTGCTTCTGCATTCAAAGTGCCTTCTTCCGCTTCTACGGCAGATGGTTCTTCATTTGCTTCTACAGCAGTGAATACAGGCGTAGTAGAACTCTGCATTTCTGAAGCTATTGGTATACTAGGCTTCGGGTTTAATAAAAAATCCGACGGTGTCAAAGTTTTGCCACAAGATGGGCATACTTCTGTGCCAGATGGTATTTGACACATACAAAATTTACAAAACATATTCTTTCCTCCACTCTATTCATAATAGTGATAATGCAACTGTATTATTCAGTTACATATTTTTAACCAGGAAAAGGGATGAACAAAAAGTTCATCCCCTCTTCACTGCAAAAATTCTGAAACCTTTTATAATTTCAAAACTACTAATGTTTTTTGTAGATCAAAGCTCCTATTCGTATAGTCTGCTCCTTAGCTGAATAGATACCAATATCTTCTTTACCATCAACAATAAAAGTGATTTTGTCACCATCTAAGGTGAATGAGCCAGTCTGTGTTCTCGTTCCCGAATCGCTAGTCACTGTCTGCGTAAAAGAATCTTTGCTTAATTCCAAGGTAGTTGTGATTCCAAGGTTAGACATTGATTTATCTTCATAAATACCCGTATAATCTCTGGATAACTTCTCATGAATAAGAATTCCAGCCAACGCTGCAAATAAACAAAAAGAAACGACAACTAAGATCAGCTTTACTTTGCTTTTTGAAGTTTTTTCATGCTTCATAACATTACCTCCATAAAAAATTGGGGCTCCAATAATTCTACAATTATAGGAGCCCGAGACATTTAGTCCCAAAATTTATAATAAAATTTTGTAACCTGATTGAAAAACAGTTATTATCAAGTATTTATCCGTGCATTAAATAATCTCTACACAGACACAATACATCTTCTTTATTTTCTTACTTTTTAATATAAAAAAGTAAGTAATAAACTGGTTTTTAAATCAAAACCGGTTATTTAACATAACTTCTTATTTTTTACATTTCTGGTGTGCATTTTACTGCTTTATATACAATACGATTGGTACGACCTAAAGAATAATCACAAGTCGCTAGGTATATCACATCTTTATTCTCCACAGAGAATAAATACCACATATCCTTTGCATATCCAACTTCAATATCACTCACAATATAACGACGAAACTGATTATTTTTCTCTAATACAATCACATCTCCAAGCTTGATATCCTTCAACCATCCCATAGCGGAATTAAAAGCTATTGCATGATGTCCCATTACAGCATATGTTGTTTTGCCAAGAGTCATTTCATCGTCATACACAGAAATTCTATATAATTCGATGTCTCGTTTAAAATTCCCTTTACACACAGGCATAGTGATTTCAAGACGTGGTACTCGTAAAATACTATCCACACCAGAGCTATTTGTACTATAGTAATCGTACACATATACATTCGTAGCGCTGTCAGTATCTGTGGCAAGCTCTTGTTCATCATAATAATCTTGTATTAAATTATCATAATCATCTCTGTGTTTTTTATCCACACAAAGTATAACTGTTGCTACAATAACAATAACAAGCATAAGAAACATAAGCACATATCTAAAGATATGATTCTTTTTTCCGTTCCTCGGTGTTTCTGTAACTTTCATCCTCCTGATCCCCTATCTCTCCTTGTTGTACTGGCTCTTCTGATTGATCCTTGGAAGCTTCATCTATTGCTGGCTCTAAATCATCCGGCTCAGCAATACCCTGCAATTTTTTGATTTTATTTAAAACTGGGAATTTTGAAAGAATCGCTTCAAAAGAATCATTCTCATAAGAAAACTTGTTGAAAGCTAATAGTATTTTTTGTAACATCAAAGGCTCTATTATCGCATCAGCAATAACAAAATCTAATATTTTTACCATTAAGTATACAATCAACATTTGGCTAAAACTAAATGCATGATATGAGATTATAACTGCTATAGCACAAATACCAAGTACTATTTTGATGATAACTTGTAAAATAACTATTGCAGACATTGCTTTAATGATCTGAATACAATTTTTAAAGAAAATGCTAAGAGCTTGCAAAGTAGACTTAAACATTGACTGCTCTGAATGTTTATAACAATATAGCTGTACACACTCATCAGCGTAGCTAGTGTATAGCTTCAAAGCTTTCTTGGTTAATCTACCAAATCCAGAATCTCCAATATCTCCCAGTAACTCCATAAAACCATTATCATCTTTCTCTGCAGTCTCTTCACCATCACTTTTTTTAGAATGATTTTGAATAAACTGTAGTGCCTCTTCAATACATGACCTGATTATTGTGTTAAAAACAGGTATAGCAAAAGTAAATTTAAAACGTTTTACTGTTCCGAAAAAACTATCCAAAATTGTTATATCTTCATCTTGCGCTAGATAGAATATCTGTGCACTTTTTATGAAAGACATAAGATATGATTTTATAATATCCAAAATAATGAAAAAACATATTACCAAAATCACACTTCGGACAAGATTCATAAAAGGCATCGATGAAGCCAGAACATCATAGTCATGCGTAGCTGCATATTGATACCACATAAACATACCAATAAAAAGAGCACATTCACCGATAGCTTCAAAAAGCCCTTTGTACTTTATATTTTTAAAACATACAAAAATAGCAAAAGCACAAATAAACCATAAAGGCAAGTTCCGAACTAATAGAGAACCATTTGCTCCTCTAAAGTATAGATACGTCATGGTTACTAAGAAAAACACATCAAATAGCACATGTACGAGAATAAACTTAATATACTTCATAATACTCCTTATCTACTGTTAGCATTTTCGGATATAGATAGGCAACTGCCACACCCATAACATAATCTTTTCCAACAAAGCTACCATTCTCCCAGTATCTACTATCATAAGAATCTGCTCTGTTATCTCCTAAAACAAAATACGCGCCTTCTGGAACAAAGAAAACTCCAGAGTATCTATCCGAAACGCCTAGGTATGGTTCATCCAAAACACATCCGTTTACAAGCACTTTCCCATTTTCTATGTTTATTGTATCCCCTGGCATGCCTATTAACCGTTTAATAAAAGGTTGCCCGTCATGTAAAAATACAATAATATCCCCTCTTTTTAAAGAAGAGGGAGTTACCTTTTTAACAAGAAGTTGATCACCTACCTGTAAGGTTGGTAGCATACTTTCACTTGGTATGGATACACGAAAATAATTCTTTGTAAAGTAAGAGTATACGATGGAAATAAGAACTATCGGGAGAATACAACAAACCACTTTTACTACTCTCTTAATGTAATTCACATGCAACACCTCTATTCAGTAACGCATGATAAACATCTTCCCTATGGCACTTAGCGCTATCTTTACAGTAACACACTAAGTTTACCTCTACACCCATACGGACTAAGTCTTCCACCAGAGCCAGTCCGACCTGTTTTTCATTTGACACTAACTCTTTCTGAAACATCTCATGATATAAAGGCCAAAAAACCTCAGTATCCTTATTCGCTTGCGTAAAAGCAAACAAATCAGCTGATGGTGCTAACCGAGTAAATTGCTGAATACCGTCTATAGCTGAATCCATATAACGAACAATCGCAAAAGTTACATCACGATTAGAACGTTTATATTTTTCCAAGTCACTGATTGAACATAGTACAACCATATTTAAACCTCCCATAGTTTATCCAACTGTTTCACATATTTAGTAAGAGCTGTACTAGACATCTCATCCAAATCCTTTCGAGGTAACTTAAAAGTCTGCTCAGAATCACGGATATATTCTCTAAGAGTTTCTGATTCATTTACCTTTTGATCAAGATCCTCTACACTGTAAGAATATTCTTTATCAGCAGCTTCAATAAGACCTCGTACCAAACTATCAAACTTGTTATCTAAATAATCAACAAAGTCCTCTGGATTGTCCATCATCCTCTGATAATTGATACCCATTATACAACCTCCTCTTTCATAGTAAACCCATGTTGTAAAGCAGTTCTAGTAGACTGCGGGTAGTGCGACATATTAAACATATAAGCCACTAATACATGATCGCTTTGTGGTTCTAGATCATACTCCCACTTCAGAGAATCTAAAACTTTATCGGGCATGATTGTAAACGAGCAATCCAAATTACTTGTAGCCATTCTAATATTTTCATATTTAGAATAACGAGCATTATATTCTCTATACTGTGGATTAAACAGGCTGTAGGTCTCACCAAAAAATTTATTAAGTGTGCCATCCTGTATCTCTGTAATTGGAACATATCTATACCCGACAAAAGCTCTGTGTCTTTTTTCAATCTTGCCACAAATCTTTGGAACACCAGCTTCTGTATAAGCATAACGTATATACCCCAAAAGAATACCAAAAGCATCAAAAGCATCATAATCTTTTGGTGCATAGATATTTTTATACTTTCTAAAACGCGGTACGATATCACAAATATCAGAAGCGATACATTCCTTATCATTGCTCCTGTGTTTACCCTTTGATTTATCAACGATAAGAGACTTCCAACTTTGTGGGTAAAGGCTGTTAAAAGAAGCTTGATTAAATTCTGGTATCTCTTCCATCCAAGCTGATACCTGTCCACGTAATTCCAGTAATACTGTAGAAGCGTATTTCTTGCCTTTGGCTGGAATTGGATCCTCACAAACAACAAGTCTTATATTGCGCTCATTAACCAATTTCCGTAGTACACCTTTTAGCTCTCTGTAAAAGGTGTTTTTATTAAAACTATTGTTCCTAACATCTACGATCATCTCGAGATCCCCATCAGTACTTCTTATAGCGATACCAGTACAAGAGCTCGATTGATCCAAACCAATATCATATACTTTATTCTGTGGTAAAATGACAGAAAAAAGATCGTTTGGCGTTGGTGGAACACAAGAATCAAAATTTTTAGAATAATATTGAATACAAGCTGAAACTATAGCCATATTTTCCTCCAAACACAAAAAATTCTAGGAGCTTTTACACCCCTAGAATTCCAGTAATTCATTCAAATTTATTTTTACATCATCATGATAAGCCGAATCTTCAGATTTATAAATCTCCTTATATATCTCTTTTACATCCACATGAGCCTGCATAAGAATAATAAATAATTTTACATATCTTTCATCCAACTTATCACGTTTTATTTTATCAGCTAATTCCACATAACTTGTTGGAGCTACTGACCCAGTTGGTGCCTTAAATCTAAAAGGTTCTAAATGACCATTGAAATCAAAACTGTCTGCAGTACCTTTGACTACTAAATTATCGAATCCTAATTCAGCCTGCGTTATAGGATCCTGCACCAGTATTTGATTCAAGACATTATAATAACGAACATTAGCATCTTCGTATTTATTACGATAATCAGTAATTAGAGATATCAAATTACCATGGCTTCCACAAGAAAAGCAGTGATATACCCATTTATCCTCATTTATAGAACAAGAAGGACTCACATCTTCATGGAATGGGCACTCAATCCAAGTATCTCCATTTTTCTCCATCGGGTTTACGAAGAGATTGTGCTCTACTAAAAACTTACGAAAGCTAAACCTAGCTTTTGGGTCACTTTTTGCGGCAATGTCTGTCTGTACACCACCATGAACCCAACTTTTATTCGTTTCTCGCATATACTCTATAAGCTTAGTAGTTCGCTCCTTATCATAATACATTTATTTCAACTCCTTAATAAGCGTTGCAATATCAAACTCATTGAGTTCTTTTGGGAAACGATCTAAGGCTTCTAACAGGATTTTGCGTTTATCCTCTGGCATTCGAGATGCTACCTTCTTCCAACGAATAAGTAACTTCTCTGATCGATCTAACTGCTTTTGTGCATCGGCAGAACCTGAAGAAAGGCTTAATTTCATCTCTCTTGTGATAGTCTGATGTGAACTTTTACTTGATATAATCACAGAACAACGCAGCAATCCTTTTACATCAATTGATAATTGCACACGAATGATTACTTCGCCAGCCTTGCCTTTTGGTAAATCTGTAATCTCTAATGTACCAAGTTTACATGTTTCTTCAACTAATGAAGAATTTCCCTGTACAATATCAACATCCAGTGCCTGCTGATCATCTACCACTGTGGCAAAAACTTTCTCCTTTGTAACTGGGAACTGACTACCTCTTTCAATGATTGGCTTCACACTGTCATCAGCGATAACACCGATGCTATCAACAAGAGAATCAAATACACTGACATTATTATCACCAAACTTGAGAACTCTTGCATGAATACCTGCACCCAGGGACACAGCTTCATCTGCCGGAAAGGCATTATTGATTATGTACCCTGGATAATCTGTCTCTAAGAACTCTTTGATAAGCTCACTCTTTGTACTACCACCTACTAAGACAATAGTGTCTGCCTTGGACTTATTTCGCTGTAAAACTGAATTAACCAAGACTCTTGTTTTCTCGTATGTAGGTAATAGTCCTGCTCTGAATACAGGATAGGACAATACGACACTTTCCCGGTGATCAGGACGATCATCAATCCTTATACGCAACGTTGTAGAATCGTGTATATTATCCTTCTTCAACTTTTCAATCATAAGAATTATACGATTCTCTTCTTCCTTAGAGATATATGAGGTATCAACCCCTCTTGCAACAAGTTCTCTCATGAAAATATTGTATATTTCACGGTCAATATCATCTCCACCAAGATTTACATTACCATCGCCATCAATAGCTCTGATAGTGGTCTCTGTACGCTCCTTGCGTAACTCCTGTGGAATCTCGTACAAATCATCTACTTCTGAATAATCCTGTGCACCAGTAATCTGTACAAGTGAAATATCAAAGGTACCACCACCTAAATCGTATACCAATATCTCACGGCTTCCATTATCCTCTGGTGTTAATTCATAGCACATAGAAGCTGCTGTAGGCTCTGCAATAATTCCTAGTAGATTTAAGCCTGCCAGTTCTGCAGCTTTTCTTGTATTAGAACGTCCAATCTCGTTGAACTTTGCAGGAACTGTGATTACTACATCCTTAATATCACCATAATAACCATTAGTCTCCTTTACAAGAGCCTTAAGGATTTCTGCTGATACCTCGGCTGGCGTCATTTGTAATTTTTTCCCATCCTTCTCAAGAGTCACAATAGCATCCGGTGTCTGCATAAGTCTTTTTACTGAATAGATACAATTAGGATAGTATCTTTTCTCATAAGCTTCAGCACCAACTATAAACTCTCCCGGTTCTCCAGTCCATAGCACGCATGATGGTATAGTTGTTTTTCCGTTTTTTAAGGGAATGATCAGTGGAGCTGTTCCCTTTGGGATAACAGAAATTGCAGAATTGGTTGTACCAAGATCTATACCAAAAGCTGCAGTTCCTTTTGTGAGATTTTGAATGAGCGCTTCTTTCTCTTCCTTATTTGCCGGAGCAAACATATCCATTTCTTTCATTTATTTCCTCCTGTATTAATCGTATTAGCTGTTTCCCAGCTTCATTATTATAGACGAAGATAATACCCTCTTCATACTTCGCAAAATAATTAATATCGCAGTAACCAGCGTTTTCTAAAGTTTGATCAGAGGCTATTGCATCTGCTTGCGTAAAAATCAACCTATCCTGCTCAATATTTGTAGCGAAATCATGCAACGCTTGTTCTCTATTTTCCTTGACCAAACAATGATCTAAGACAACAATTGGAGGACGCCAATTAGCATCCTCCAAAAGTTTCAAGACATTATTCAATTTTCCTGAGTTATCCAGATCTGTTGCTTCAATGCAATAGTTTTCCTTAATTTCCATATGTAATAAAGAACCAAGATATCCCTTAGGCAACCGCATCATGCTCCTCCTGCAGCAAGCATACCAGTTTTCTACCGGCTTCATTATCATATACATAACAACCTGTGCAAACATAATCAGTATATTTTGTTACAGAAACAAAACCAGCTTCTTCCATACGCAAATCTTCCACAGCTAAAAGTGCTTTAACAGGTAACGGTCTCTTCCCTTCAACTGCTTCTCCTAAATAGTATTTATCGGGAGATAAATACTTAGTAGTAGCACTTGGTGTTGCCAGCATTATTTCATCTTCATGTACTCCCGTTGCCATTCTCTTGAAGTATTCTGGCTGATATGCCTTATCTCCAAGAAAATAAGAAACATTGACAACTGTAGGCGCCCAGTTATGTTTCTGTAAAAGTTCCAGAATAACCGAAACCCATCTTTTTGCGTGGTCAACTTTCTTAACTGTGCCTCCAACAATAGCAGTATTTATTAATGTATTTGTATTCTCATTTTTCATAATTCCACATATCCTCCTATTTACCATATCTATTCTCTGATCTGACTAATCACCCTCCATAGCAATCACCTCACTTACCTGTATCAAATGGAACGAATCCACCTCTAGGTTCCAGTTCTCTGGTGTATCCGTTTTCATAATAAATTATATCTCCCTTAACATAGAAATAACCCCGGCTGTCATATTTATTAACAATGGCTTTTCCTAAAGGCTTCGCTTTATCCTCGGGCTTATCTGATGCATAAACAATGCAATCCTCAACATAACAATAAAAACCTTCCTGTTGCATTACTAACACCTCCTTAATCTATATAATCAATTAAGACACAAGAAGCCTTCTTATGTAATTGTGCAAAAGTTTCTTCCAGTAAATAAATTTTATACCCATTTTTCAAGTAGTCACAAATAAGACTATCAAAATGTCTTTTATTTGCCGCATGTATAGTACAAGTTGTCATTTTGTGTTCTCTCCGTATAAATAAAATCCATTCGCCACAAGCATAGCTACATACATTTCGTATTGTAAATTCCATATCTTTGCTGGGTCATCTGATGTGATAGCACACTTAAAGAATGGTGCTATTTTTCGATTGCAATCGCAATAAATCATCTGCTGATATCTCCACTCGGAAAAAAGAATTTTACCTGTATAAGTCCTTAGGTCTATTGTATACTCCGATAGTATATCTGTATCTTCGTGTATAGATTGCAACACTTTTTGCTGCACATCTTTAAGAAATGATTCAAAACTTCTGTATGATCCTGCAGGATAAGGGGCAGACAGCATACCGTATACCTGCTTACTATAATTGTAATGCGCTATTATCTGTCCTTGCGAATTACGTAGCACCCCAGTTTGATTTGGCTGATGCTCCCAAATCAGGCGGTTATTCTCTATTGGCTCTCGTATACATCGTTCATTTTCTTCCTGCAATTTATCATCGATAAAAGCTTTAGCTTTTGATTGTAGATGTTGTAAATCGGCATCATTCTTAATAATGATATCCGCTGGGATTTTGTTAACTTCGTAATCAGCATGATTACTAAAAGCCCTATCTATGAATATACGCTGTAATTTAACAACCTCTGCTCCTAACAGGATTCTAGCTCTTTTCACTTCAGCAGCTTCTCGCATCATAACAAAAACATAACCCTCTGAAGTTACACATTTGTTTATTAAAGAGCGAAAAGGGCTATCACAGTAAGCAGAACTGAGATCTTTTAGGTCCGATAAAAATCTACGACCCTCTGGTGTTTTCTCTCCTTCCCAGCCTAAAAGTTTAGCAGCTTCCTTAACATTATACACTGTTGATAACTTACAGCTAGAAACACCTTTCTGCACTAGATATTGCTGGCAGTATTTTATAAAGGTATCTTTCCCAGTACGGGGTTCACCTACTACTACATAAACTTTTCCCATTCATTTATCCTCCAAATAAAAAATTTCCGACCATTTTACTGGCCGGAAACCTATTAAAACACATCCATTTTCTTTGTGCCTTCTTCACGTAAACCAACTTTGTAACTGAATTGCAAAGCTTCATCTTTCGTTTTACAAAACTTATTTGTAGGTACATCCCAAATCTGCACCCCAAGATAAAAACGCTTGCAATAATCATATTCAGTATAAGTGTAACCGGAGAAGTATAACTCATGTAACTGTTTCGTAAGATATAATTGCTTTACGATAGGAGCAATCGTGATATCATCAGAATCATGTAATCCCAGTATAGTATCAGACATAGCTAAGTAAACTCTAGCACACAAAGTCTCCTTTGGATATTTGCCATAAGATTCCCAAATACTTAGCTCCCTATCCTCTAATTGCAGCAATAATGGCTTTATCTTTTCAACACAAGCAGAATAATGATGCCTATTGCCGTCATAATATTCCAAAGTATAATCCATGTTATCAATAAAGACCCTGCATACATCACCAATTCTATTTAATGTAGAAAGCTTTCCAAGTAATGCTGAAAAATCTCTTATAATAATATCATAATTATCTTTTTTCTCCTGCCGAAAATGCTCAGGAAAGCTAATACCTGCCAAAAGCTTCCATTTCATATCTTCCCGTTTTTTCTGCATCCTTTTATCAGCTTCTTCCATAGTAAGATATTCTGGCTGACAGCTATACTTCGTAGATGCGCTAGAATCCCTCTCAATACAAACCACTGGCAGGTCGCCACCTGCATATTTGCATTCAGGCACTATCTGAATTTGTCCAGATTCATGCTTAGGTAATCCGTATACGCAAACATTCGCTCCCTTTACAACATTACTAACATAGAGCTCTTTCAACGTTATGGTTAGATTCATACGAGTGCGTGGAATCTGCCATCTACCATAAGAACAAAATCTGCTGGTACACCAATACTGGCATGACCGATTTCTTCGTTATCAACGTACAAAATATCTCCGGAAATAAGCACAGGCTCTTCTGTCATAATATCAATATGCTCTAAATGTACAGTATCGTGCACCTGCACTTCTGTGGACTCTGAAATAACCAGTGTCTTGCATTCCCCATCTCTAAGATGAACTATCTTCATATCTCTTACTCCTTACTCCAGCGGCTGTGTGTAAATCTTCATAAACTCGCGTAACGGCCCTTTATCATCAATCTTAAACCCGTACACAGTAATGCTCTGCTCAATAGTGTATGCATTGTCAAAAAGTTCTCTGTTGAATTCTTTGAAATCAATAGGTTCTTTCAAACAAGCATCACGCAAAAGCTTCTGCATCTTGTAGTCCTCAACAGTGTCCAAAGTCACTGTAGCAAACTCAGTGCAAAAATCTTCGTTGCACATGGACTCTTCATTGAAATAATGCAAAAGTGCATCCTTAGCATGATAAATTGCCTTACAAGGGGCTGATGTGTCATCCCAAGGCACCTTTACAATAAGACTTGTAAGTGCTGCATTTCTTTTTGCAATCTCTTTCTTCACATACTCTTCATCGTAATTATTCATACTTTTACCTCATCTTTCGTATTATATGTACCTTATCTTCATGAAAACCACTTCGATTAACAAGAACAGTACTTGTTGGTACTAAAAAATTACAACCATCTCTAATACCTTCAAACGCATTTGATTCTATACGCAGTTGCTTTCCATTCTCTATTACAACTCTTCTTAAATTACTACAGTTGTAGAACGCTGAAATGTTTACTTTTTCCACGTTCTTATCCAATACTATACATGTTAGGTTATTACACTCGCAAAATGCACTATCTTCTATTACATGTATGCAGGCTTTTTGTGGAATATCAGATATAGCACTTCTCATAAAAGCTTCTATACCAATATCAGTAAGTTTTGTCGTAATACCGCAGGTCGCTAATGCTGTGTTATAAAAAGCTCTTACGCCAACAACAATAACATTTGCTGGTAAGCTAAAATAGCTATTTCGCAGAAAGCCTTCAAACTGTGTACAATTAGCAAAACATTCATCTTCAATCAACTTTACATGTTTTCCACCAAAAATAACTTTCAGATTAAAAAAATCGCTGAAAGCTCCTCGATCCAGAGTGTATACAGAATCACGTAATTCTATTTCTGTTATATCCCCTATAGTGAAAGAAGAGAGCTTGCTTTCAACAAGCTCTCTTGTGATAATCTTATCATCAAAAATCAGACGCATAGTTACCTCGCTTTTTTCGTAATCTCCGCGCTCTGTGGAAAATCAATAACCTTTGTATCATCCTCTTCGTCATAGATAATTTCATCAACTTCTGCCCCGAAGAACTGAATATCAACTCCATCAAAAGCATAATCGAGAACTTCTCTCAAATCTTCCATCATAACACGAATTGCTGCTTCCGCTTTTTCAGCAGGAACATCAAATTGTAACTTCAACTCATATCTTGGCTGCTCTGAAGAAAACTCTTCCTCTTCATCTTCCAAGAAAATCCATTTCTTTAATGCCTGTAATACGCTCTTAATTTTACCCATAATTTCCTCCATTTCTTTATCGACAGTAAAATGCAATTGCTTACTATTACTGTCGATAAACTGTGTGTTATTACCCTTATTTGCTTGAAGTTTTTTATAACTCTTATTAACTTCTTATAATTTAGAATAATTTACAAAAATGGAGATTTTGGTTTTGCATAATCTAATTTGAGAATGTTGTAAGTTCTCGCATAGGGATTCTGTCAATACCAGGTATTGCAAATTCTTTGTCGGCTTCGAACTTGGCATTGAATACAGCGAAGTATTTGCACTTTTTATAATCCACAAAAGGGATAAAACTTATCATATTGGGATCCGTGGTAGGTCCCAAGGTAAGGGAATCCATTAGACTCTCTTTTAAGTACTCTAGCTCATCCTTATCTCCGTTAGCATCAGCAAAAGATGATGACAGATCAAGTAATGTGCTATAATCGATAGAAACAATCTGATCATCAGGAATCTCCAGAATAAGCAAAATACTATCTCTAGCATTAACCGGAATATATTCCGCAAAATCCTTTTTTATCATAAGTTTTCCGGATGGATCCTTTCGCTGGCATAAACCTGCAATAGGAACAGAATCAAAACCAATTTGATTTGCTATGTATTCCTTGATAACAGCAAGAACTTCTTTATTCAGCTGTGGCAAATTATTGTAATCATTAATTCGCTCTCTACTGGATAAACCTTCTGCAATTGCTCTAGGAATGATAGTAAGCATTGTAGCTCTACCCATAAATTTCACCTCTTATCATTAAAATATATTCATCTGAGACATCTCTATTTCAAGAGCTCTAGAACGAAAATTGTATCCCAGCTCCAAAGCTGCCTGAAAAACATAGTAAGGTATGGACAAGAAATTGTCATAACTAAATGTATCCTTTGTAACCAAAATACACTTTCGCGCTTCCAATTGTAATGTAGAAAATGGCTGTGATGGTACTTCCTCAACAAATTTTATAAGAAGATAATCATCAACATAATCAACATCATCGAGATCTATTACCATATTATAGTAAGTTGCAGGGGATGTAACTCTTCCATACCATAAACTAAGTAATCCTATGATTGCTCCTTTACTAATCTGCAACGCGCTATAATTGATTTGGTTACTCTCAATGAAAGCTTTCACAAATTGTGGGTCTCTAAATGTCACAGCGCCCCCAGCCAGTGAGTCATCCAGCCCTTTACACGGATTTACATCAATTAATCTGTATTCGCTCAAAAACTGAATACTTGCTGCTATTTCTTCTTGTGATAAATCACACTGTTTGCGACACATAATAGAATTTATAAGATGACTTAATTTCATCCAATTCAAAGAAGCATACTGATCCGTATTTGAAAATCTGGATCTTGACGCTACATCTCTTGCCACATCTAAGAACGAACTTAGATATTCAGAACTCACAATTGGTTCTGAATTTGGTAACTTCGTACCTTGAAGATATTTATCATATTCCTCAGCCGTTAAAGAATCGTTTAATTGATGTAAGTCCCCGTATAAAACTTTTCGATACTTGCTTTCATAAAAATCGCAGAAAGCATAATAACCCATTTCGTATACATGAACTCTAGCTCCAAAGATTAAACTTACTGATTTCAAAAACTCAGGTTGTGAACTTCCGGCAATAATAATTTTATAGCAACTATGTGATCTGGTTGTAACAAAAGTATCCTGTATCTCAGCTAATAAGTTCTCATAATCATCTAAATTCGTTACTGCGTCCAGAAGAAAGTTTATCGCAAGATTATCGTTCATTACTGTTTTTAAGAAATTCACTGATTGCTCTCTGGTAGTTGTATCTATCTCCGAAAAATCTACATAGATACCACCCGTGATCTCACTTAATTCTTGCAGAACTGCTGTTTTTCCACACCCTAATGGTCCAGTCAAAACAATAACAGAATAACTCTCCATTAATGAGAGTAATTTGAATGTATCCTGTCTGAATTTGTATGCATTCATTATGAACCTCCTATTCACAATAAAACAAATATGTATGCGTTATTGCATTCTGTATAGACTCCAAACTACCGTCTGGTCGAATCACAGCAACAAATAACTTACCATATTTATCTGTCAACTCCAACTCATAACCAGCTGTTTGCTCTACTATAACAATTTGCTGTAATTCTTTTATCCCTACGCTAATGAACTCATCAGCAATGTCATAATAACTCTGCGTAGGTAAATCTAATGATACTGATAAAGCTTCCCTCATTTTGTTGCAAAGTCTTTTTCGCTTTTCCAGAGTAAATCCACTTGCTAATATAGAAGAAGAGCCCTTAATTCCTAAACGAATAAAGGCTCTCTCATTTTCATTTTGTCTTTCTTTCATATTAAAATAAACCCATTCTTCTTTTTGGGTATAAAACGGATACGTGCTTACGATAGTCGCTTTCGCCATACATCAAGTAAAACTGCTTGTTGTCATTATTGTCTGCCAGTATATGATAATGTCGCTCCAACACTTCTCCAGACTTAGAAACATCTTGCACTTCCTGCAGATAATAAGGCATATTCTCCAAACAAGACAGTACTTTCTCTACAGTCATATTAGCGTTGTATAACCGATTACTAGAATCGATCAATGAAATTTCTAAGCATCGCTTACCAAAAATAACATTTATTAGACTGGCACGGCTTGACCAAACGTATCCTGCTTCGTGTTCATATGTATCCTTTTTCTGAATAGCTCCGTATGATACAAATCCATCCTGATTTTCTTTGTAAAAGAATTTGTAAGTATCTCCAATTCTTTCTTCTCCTTGCGGAATTTCCAGTAGATGTGAATCTTCTCCTACTAGATCGGTGACCTGTAAACGAAGCCGCCACATTCCATTAGGATCTTTTACAACCTCAGTTTTTTCTATCATAATGACCTCCTACAAACTGTATAAATCATTATCAGTGCTATAGAACTCTTCCAGATTCTGTAACGCTGCATCAGCCTCAACTGAAAGGCTAGCTGATTTAGCCTGATATTTCTCATCATACTCCAAATGACTAACGTCGAACATTTTACGCATAATGATATTATCATGAATAACACTTGCATCTCGACGTTTCGTATTCTCAATTGCAAGAAGTCCTTCTTTTTGCAAGACTTCATTGTCTCTAAGAACAAATACATCATCTGCATCGGTAGATAAGTTCTGACTACCTTTTGTGGCAGAATAATTCACTTTTTTGTCTTTAGACAGATATTCTTTAGCATAAGAAGAAGGATGTGAAAGAACCATTAAGTATACCGGATAATTCTTTCTAAAATTTCTGGCATCCTTTGCTAAGTTGTCAATATTTCGTTTGCCGTTATCGCCATCATAACCACCGGTCAAAGCAAAACTGTGATCAATGATATACGCATCACACTTATACTTCTCATAATCAGCAACCATCTCGGTATAAAACCCCTCATATGAGTAGCTGTCACGTAAAATCAAATTACCTGAGTCTATAAGTTCAGCTTCTGCCAATTTGATAACTTTTTTAATATTCTCAGGGCAAGATTCAATATCCTGAATATGCGACGGCAATACAAAGAAATGATATTTCTTATAGATATAATTTATCAGCACTTCACTGTAAATCTTAGTCTTTGCATTTTCACCGCACATGTATAATACCTTAGCCCCAGCCATTAACAGATTGACTGCTTGATCTTTAGCAAACATAGATTTACCGATATTCTCATTACCAACAATTACCACTAATCTATGACGTAGCATTGGTGTGCCATCGTATGCATTTTCACCGTCAATTGGCGGTATCCCATATTTTGCAATCGGTACATACATCTCCTTCAGAGAACTCAGTAAAACATTTACTTTATCAAGAGAATTCAATTGAATTGCACTTGTGTCATCAGCATCATTCAAACGGTTACTAATCTCATTTGACATTCTGATTGTATATTTCAACCAATCAGAATAACCCGAGTATGTTTGTCTTCCCTGCTGATAGCTGCCTTGTATTATCCTAGCTTGTGTATTTAAAACTTGATTACCTACATGAGCAGTAAATGCTGCCTTTAATGATGGTAAGTTATTTGCCATAGTGCTACTGTCTTCCGCCATAGCAAAGCACTCATCATATAACTCCATACATCTGGCGTATACCTTTGTACATGCCTCCTGTCTAACGGACTCTATAGCTAAATTACTCTCTAAGTGTTCATACATAAGCCATTGCTTTACTCCAAGATTAGGACTTGTGATTGCATCACCTAGAGATGTATTAAGTGTATTCTCTAACACTGAGCGCATAAGACTAGGTACATAAGCTGTATGCAAAGATTTTATTTTATTTAAATCATTGCATAATTTAAAGAGTACATAGTACTCCATATTCATCTCTTCCAAATGAATATATCTGAACACACTCTGTAAATTAGTGCTGAAATAATCAGCATCATAATTTTGGTGTGGCAAAAGGGAGCTAAGAAATTTCTTCAGAACTCCCTGCAAATCTTCATCTTCTATGATATTTACTGTTATCATATAACACCCAAATGCTGTGCAACATTGTCAACAGCACTATTTTCCTTTCCTAGAATGTCCCTTATTAACTGACACTTAGCGAAGATATTATTTATAAAATAATTCTCCTCATTAGTATCTTTAGTTATAATAAAGTAGACATCTAGCTCTTTTGGTTTTAAGCCTCTGACTGCTCGACCAATCATTTGATTGACTAAGACCGTGAATTCATAAAATACAACGTATTCACAATCCAAATCTATGGCTGTCGTAACCGAAGTTAAAATAACATCATAAGAACCAGTAGCAAAAGATTCCTCAATCTTACTACGAAGCTCCATGGAGGTCCCACCATTGATGCATGCGTACCTGATATCTGTCTTATCTAAATTCTCACAAACCCAACGTAATACAGTTGTTTGGCTAATATAAACCAAACCACGATCATTCTGTTGTTTCTTTTCTGTAAGCAACTCTATCAGAGCATTTACTTGATTAACTGCCCCATCGCCTTTACACATCTGAAAAAGCTCAACACCACCAAGCTCACAATGAGCCTGATGCGGTGATGGTGAAACACTGATGACATATCCCCTTGGATCTGTCACTCTCCCAAGATCTTTTGCAGCCCTGTTAATAAAGAAAGCTTTATCCCACATAATAGAAAATCTACCGCTTTCTAAATCATGAGTAAGTTTTTTCGCGTCTGGGTATCTAATTGGGTCAATACAGTTAGCAATTCTTGCTAATTGCTTGATATCTGTTACAATAGGTGTTGCTGTCAGAGCTACAGCGTACTCAAAATTTTTCAGGATAGAACGCAGGACACTTGCTGATTCCGCACCATTAAAATTCTGTAATTCATGCATTTCATCTACAATAACTCCTGCAATACGATCACGCATCTTGTAGATTTTATCTAGAATCTGTGTTTTGTGTAGACAATTATGTGTTAACATAATCACATTATATCCGTCTAAATTCTTCTGTAAAAATGCACCTGCGTCTTTTTTAGCATCAGCTGAAGTTACCACTGTAGATAACCCAGCAAACTTTTTTAATTTTTCTGGAGTTTGTACTAATTGATCCTTTTTCACAAACATCAAAAACATTTTGCTTGGGTCTTCTCGAAGTAGTAATTTCATAAAAGCTGCTGCTAATAAAGTCTTGCCTGTACCAGTGTCATAAATAACAACACTCTTCTTCACAGCAATCATTTTTAAGACATCAACACACTGTAAATCATGTAAAGTTACACCGTTTAACACATCATTAATGGCTTTATAACTATTTCTGCTACATAATTCATTTATCAGCATATAGCACCATCCCTGTCAAACCGTATATAATTACGTATAATCTGCAAAGCTCTGTTGCTAAGTACACAGTATTCTAGTGTTCTATAAATACTATCTCCTTGCCGAATCAATTCCAGGCACTCCTCTGCTGAGGTAGCGTGATGATAACCGTATGGTAAATCTTGATAAATCTTTAACGCTCTTAACTGCTCTGGGTCGCACAATACATTCATCTCTTCTCCAGAAATGCTAACAGCTTCCGTGCCTGCTATAATCTTTTGAGCCTTATCTTCTAAAATTGATACTAGATTCATCGTAAGTCCTCCTTTATGATGAATTGGTGTAAAATGAAATCTGCAATTATAGAAGCATTACAATAATTTCCGAACATAACGTGGATAACAAATATACGCAGATAACGATAGCTTAAACCATTACGATAATTCACAAACTTCTCATCAATATCCACCAATAAAGAGATAATTTTGTTAATATTACGTATAGTTCTCTCGGAAATCTTTTTATAATTTGTAAACCCGATAAGAACATTAGCTACTGTTTTCATATTAGGATAATGTGAGAAATCCAAACGTTTCTTATTAAAGTATGTCATACGCTGAGACACATAACTAAGGATTGCTAGCTCTCTGCCAGCCTTAGCATTTAAGGTAGTCAAAGACTCCTTACTTTGTGTACGAATAACATCATTATAGTACTGCACTATATCACGCATAGACATATCAGAAATTCTAGTACCGTCTACAGTATTTTTCATACCATAGACGGTTTCCAGTTTAACTACAGTCTCTCCTAAAACAGAGATATATTGATCTTTCATAATGCCTCCAATCTTAGAAGCTATTCATCTCTCCTAAGTCATCACTGAAACTCTCAACAAGAGCCTCTGGTGTAATTTTTCCATTAATTACATCTTTTACCTGCTCCAGAGTCAGCTTATCATTCTCCATCAATGAACCAACAAGTGGTCCCATAATCTTCTCAAAATCAGCCTCGTACTCCGGATAGTCCTCAAAAATAGACAATCTGAATGGATATTTCACCTTATCCTCAGCGATTTGTGTAACGATATCTCTCATAGGTATACTATAGGAATCACAATACATTTTGATAATCTCATCAACATAATCTTCATCAGTTTCCAATTTCTGCACATGAGTAGGGATATCAAATTCATAATAAACAGAATAAACCAACTCGGAAATAATCTGATTCAGCATTTTGTTAAGCTGCTCGCACTCATCCTCAGCCAAAAATAAGCCATCATCTACAAAATCAGAAACCATCTTATTAAAACCAGCAATAGTTCCTAAAGCATATCTGATAACCACAGCAATAGACTGATATTTTGAGAATCCCTTATAAGCAAAGCTTTCTAATGCAGCGACATCAATAAACTTATTCTGCTCCAGTTCGTCTAATCCATCAAAGCCATCGATATCGCCATCCATAATACCCTCTGTAATTTCGAAACAATCCTTTACACGTCTAATGGAAGCGATTGCCTGCACAAAAAACTCAAAAAAGTCCTCACGCTTAGGATTCATTATTAAATTTGTTCCTTCATGTTTTACAATCATTTATAACACCTCTTTCTCATGCAGTCATATCAAACCCATCTGGGAGTTTCCAACCATCCAGCATATCTGCTGTACCAACACTCTCAGCGCCTAAGTCTGTCAAAAACCGCAAAATACTATCCTCACTCACATACTTAGATGGATCCGTAGAATCATCCATCTCTTGCTGTAGAGCACCTTCATCAATTGCGTCCATATCATCAACAGCTGTTTCAATTTCTTTCCGATATGAAGTTAACTCTGGATCTGCTACCAAATCCTCATTCAATAAGGAAAGCAATTCGTCATCAATATCATCCAAATCAGTCTCAAAATTGCCTTGTGCAGATTTAGGATTACTCTGTACAGGTTTTTCATTTTTAGAATCACTGGCTTTTATCAAAGAATCAGCAATATCCTTTATGCTCATTTTATCCTGAGATTTTGGGGTAACTGTTGGAGTCTCCGGAATATCCAAAGATTCTAAAAACTCTTTATCGAAATCTTTAAATGATACCGGTTCTGTTTTTTCTTTGCTTTCAACTGAATTAGGTTCAGACTGCTCTTCTGCAATAGGTAACTCTTCTTGCTTCCCTAAATTTTCTACTGGTCTTAACGCTTCCATCTTTCGATAGATAGTAAAATCCCATAGATGAAACCAGACTGTTATACAAAGCATAATTCCGGAAACTATGATTTGTAAGGCTAATGGCACTTTCCCTAACCATACGTTACCGTCTCCAAGCATGATTTTTAAGAACCATGTTAATGCAGTGCTTATCACAGCAATTACTGCTGCTAGATTCAAAATCTTTCCAATCAATTTCCGATCTAAGTAAACAACTTTTGTGCTAATTTCGTTTACTAATCGTAATGGGGCTGCCAATAGTAAAGCTGCTGCATGTTGAACCCAGTCTTTAAAACTACCGATATCTTCACTGTATTCTCTTTCTGTATATCTCTTCATAACATCACCAAAACACTTAAAAACATTATTGCTGTAAAAACATAATCCAAGTTTATTCCAGATTTATGCTTTCCACACAGAATCACGTATGCAGAAATAAAGTAAAAAAGTACAAGAGCTGCACCTTTAATAAATAGAATTAAGATATTCATAGCACTCCATCTCCTTTACTTCATCGATAATACCTTCTTCATTCACTGAAAATATAAGAATAAACTTTCGTTCTACACTTATAGCTTCTGAATCCAAAGAGTATAAAACATAACTGTCCGTACTTTTAAGTATATTTACATGTACAGGAGTATCCTTAAACTTAAAATATGTGGAAAGAGTCCTCTGTTCATTATCAATAGTTAAATCCGAGAAAACATCTTCTGTTACTAACTTTTGCACGACAAGCATATTCTTATCCAGCTCATATGGATCCTCAAAATCATACATAGCTCTAACAAGTTCTACGCCTAAGTCTGCTTTTGTACCGGCTGAACTATCCGCAATTACAGAGTCCAGAGATTTACCTTGCAAGAAAGCTATTGCCAGTACATAAGCTACAAAAGTAATTACTACCGTCACTGTTATACTCAGTATTTTTACAGCAGTTAATATTCTTCGTTTATCTTTCTTAACTGATAACTTTTTTGACATGATAACGTATAACTCCTATTGGCGCTCCTATATTGTAGATACCATCTGTACCATTCAAAATAGCTTTTCCGAGCGGTGACTCTAATCCAAGCTTAGCCTGTAAAGTATTACCCTCTCTTGCTAAACGCATTTTTCGCGCTTCGCTGATTGGCTGATTGTTATTGTCCAACTTCACAAATTCGACATAATCTCCCAACACAATACGACGAGATTTATTAGGTTTTACAATGGTATAATCTGATAGCTGTTCCAAAAGAACTACTTTTCTTGCCTGTAGTTCACGAACTTTAGTAGTTGCAATATCCAATTCGGAGTTTTCACTGAAGTCACCGAGGCTCTTTGCCTCCTGCTGCTGAGCCAACGCAATCTTCAGATCTTCCTCAATATCCTTAAGCTCTTTTTCTTTCTCACGGACTTCCTGCATTGTTAATTCCATTCTTATTAACTCCTTTCTGCATACGAGATAATAGCTGGATATTTATAACTATCATCTGAAATTCTTTTCACCACTTCAAAGCTATGTCGTCTATCCTCTTTGGCGATTTCATTTAATGAAAATCTGGAAAGAACAAATGTACACAGACCACGACGAGATCTGCGATCAAGTAGCTCCTGTATTACCTGATAAGCCTCTGTTCTCGTGTAAAGCTTTGTAACTGTGACAAAACAAATATCCGCCATAATATAATCATCATACGAAATACGCCCATCAATTTTATAGTGAACGTTTTCTGACGCTAATACTAGCACACGTTTTAATTCAACCGTGTCCAGTAATGGTGCAACTGAGAAACCAGCATCCAAAGCTCTCTGCATACAAGAATAAGCAAAAGTCATCTTACTGTAGCCAGCTGGTGCTATGATAAATGCACTTTTTTGTGGCAAAAGTTTTTCCACAAAGATATTATTTATCTTCTCCAGCTGCTCCAAATATTTAATAAATAACTTATCATCATAACCGAGCTCATTGTATTTGGACAACTTCGCCGAGTATTCCCGTTCTAATATCTCCCGATTCCAGAAAATACCTTGATATTTTGCAGGGACCATAGACCAAGAAGTTTTACGAATAAAGTTTTCAACATTTGGATGTCTGTCTAAGTTCAGAGAGTTCTTTGTTGGCTCTCTTCCACACTCTGGACATATCTTATCAGGAAACCCCTTATTACCACACGTAAAGCAATGCTCCATTTTATTTGCACACCTTTCTAATATTATTTTCAAAAAATTTCACATCAATATCTAATTTACTTTTATGTACTAGCTCATCAATAACATAAAATAATCGTGAATAATTTATAACCTCCTGACAGTCTGTGTATAACTGTGTTCCGTCTGGTAACAACACCACGTTATAAAAAACTGGAGGATTTATTCCCTGTCTACGCAAATTATTACGTAAAGCTCTAATATGAATATCATTCTGAGTGATAGGATTAAAAACACTTAAAGTAAGATGAGACCGGGAACTTCCAGTCCAGGTCTCATCATTATATGAACCCTTAATATACCGAGTCCAATTTTTACATTCAACAGAAATAATAGCTTTGTTATGAATAAATAAAATATCATTTTGAGTTTCTTTTCCTAAGAAAGCACTATAGAAAGAGAGATTATGCAAAATCTTACTTTCTGGGTATCGTATTCTTAAATCTTGCACTACAACTCGTTCAAAATCTGTACCCAGCGATTCTAACACTGATCTATCTAATCTCATCTTCCTTGTCTCCCTTCAAAAAAGCGGAATACTTTATATAGTATTCCGCCCTAATCACCATGTAGTTGCGATATCCAGTTGGTACGGATTCATTGCTGCAAATCCGCCAGTATCCACTACTATACCCATTCCTAAACTGGTCTGCACTAAAGTGCCTTTAGGTCTGATGCTCAGATTTGCAGCAACCATAATATAGTCACCATACATCTTTACACCATCTTCACGAACCCAATAGTCTGCATAATAACCCATACTTTGCATAATAGCGATTACCCCGCCCATATCCAAATTATAAAAGGTTTCTTTTCCACTAGGTCCCATTACTGTACCCACTGTTCTATTAAGAACACCAGTTCCGGTTTGTGGTTCTGCAACGGTCTCTACCGTTGTCTGCTCTTCCTGCTTTTTCTTCTCTTCTTCAGCTTTCCTAGCTGCTTCTTGCTCCTCACGCAGGTCTTCCATGAATTTCTTGCACTCTTCTTGTCTCTCAATAGCTTTCTGTTTCTCTGTTTCTGCTATATAAGAAATTCCAGCATCAGTTTCTGTAGCAGTTGCATCAGTTTCTGAAGCAACAGACATCAATGAATCAATCTCATCCGCCACTTCCGTTGTTGGTTTCACAGCAGCATTAGCGGGAGTTTTCTCCTCCCCACTTCTAATACTGTAAACCAAACAAGCCAACATAAGAAGCAACACTGAACAAATCAAAGTGATGCCATTAATAACAGAATTGTGTTTCATAATACCTCCTAAAATAAGGAGAGCTTTTTAAGTTCAGTCTTTACATTAACACTATCTCCAGAAGTTTCTACCGTGATATTAGAAACCTCATCTGTAGACGTAAAGATTTTAATAATACACTCGCCAAAACCAGCGACACGCTTTCCATTCGCTGGGAAGCCCTTAACTTTTGTAAGTTCTTCTAATGTTACGGGTTGTGCTTTAAGTAAATCTTCAATAGTTTCATCACTATAGATTGTGAAAGGCAATGTATGTTTTGCGCCAATCAATTTAGCTCTAAGTGCGACCAAAAGCTCCCTCTGTTTTGTTGTTTTACTCATCTGAAAACCTCCTTATTTCTGTTACTTCTAAATAGCTTGAGATTTTATAAAAATGGTTTACATTTATGCATTCTTTTGATAAGTTTCCTATAGCAAAAATCAGCTATTACTCGCTATAAAATAAATAGCCGGATTGCTCATCCGACTATTCATAATTACACTCTGTTGTATTCGCAGAATCTCTATTTTTAATACGTAGAAAGTATGTTCTCGCTGTACTATCGTTATTATCTTCTGTAACTCTAAAGTTTGTTTTACTATACTGTCTTATACCAGCCCCAGAAGATTTTCCTGTTAGATCAGGTTGACTTGTACAATCTAGTACAAAATAAGTGTTTCCGACGCTACTTATTAGAATAGCAAAACTACTTGTACCATCTTCATTATATCGAAAGATGATATCGCCAGCTTCTGCTTGCTCAACATCTAATGTATCAAAGTAATCATCTCTACCTTGTATAAGTTCCTCAGCACTTACTCTTTCAGTTATAGGATAACCAGTATCCTTTAACACTCTGTATACAAAAGTCACGGAATCCATTTTTGTTGGATTTGAACTATTTGTAAACTCTTTTGCTATTAGATCGACATCCACATTGTCATAGACACAATCATTATTTCTGACTAAATTGTATCCAGTATTAAGGATATCACTCTGCTGTTTACTCAATTCTCCAACATCAAAAGAGCTGTACCAAGTTTCAGTTATAATAGGTTTAAATGATCCTCGTACTGTATTTGTTGTATAATAAGTACTTGGATTTGATCTATCTACATCGTTCAAACCGGCATAAGTCAACATCCTCGCGTATACTTGGCCTCCAAACATAGAAGCTGATACTACCTCTCTGGCACAAATAAGATCCAGACAATGTACTACGTAAGGTTGGCTACCATCCGTGTACTTATTATCGTATATAGCGCTTCTTTTATTCATCACCCCAAAAATATACCCGCAGCTGTATGCGCATCTAGGTGTAGTAGTACACTGGTATGCTGCCTGACTATCTGCGGTAGTTATCTGAGTTCCAGTCACTGCTTTTATGGCTTCTGGATAAGTTGAAATATTATCTCTTGCTAAAGATAGCCAAGCTTCTGTACTTCCAACTGCCTCATTAGGAAACATCTTATTGTATAAATCCATACAAGTGTCAGCACTGCTTGCCAGATAGCCGTACGCCTGATCCGAGATAAACCAATTCGGATCATGTATTGCCAAATTCACGGCAACGTATGTCGCTGTTTGAGAGCTGATATCCTCACTTAAAATAGAAGCATTGCTCAGATATTGTGCCTTGTAATCTTTTACCAGTCCATAGCAAGAATTTGTTATCTCCAATATCTCATCTTCACTTACATTATTAATCGTAAAAGGCGCAGAGGAATTAAAATAAAAGCCCATAACGTATCGTGTGAAACCGCTCGCTCCTCTATTATGTGCACCTGCATACATAAAAGAGAGCCAATCATTTTCAAAATCTGATTGGCTCTTACTTCCAAGTTTTAACGTATCATTTATTAAGTTATTAAGGATATTGTTGTTACTATTAAGGATATCTGGTAAAAAATAATGATCCGCTGATGTTCTACTGCCATTTGTAGCACCTGATGCAGAACTTTTTACACTTGTACCACTCCAATTATCATACTGAAACACTGTTACTGCTCCAGTATCAAAGGAAGTATTAGCCGCTCCACCAAGCTTATTTTTTACACCTTCATCAAATTTAGATAATGTCATTTCTGATGCAGATGCGCCATTGTATGCTTGATTCCAAATAACACTACCATTACTAATTGGTAGGTATGACTGTAATAAAGATGTGCCAGCATACATACCCGACTCAGCATTTTGTAATCCGCACAAAGAATCAACAGGTAAATGATATTGAAACGCTGAAGAATCATATGTACCATTGTAACTATCCTTAAACATAGATAGCATTTCTTTTACATATCCTTCTTGAAGCTCGTCTATCAGCATTAAATTTAAACCAGAACCATCTGTAGCAGAGGTACTACCACTATTACCACCAGGATTTGAATTAGCATTACCTGTATGTATCCTCTGTATAGTATATCTCGCTTCCTGTACGTTGTGTTTCTGCAGTAATAACAAAAAATAATCATAATCTATATTATCTCCGGCAGAAACTACCATTATAAAGAACAGAATAAATGCTACTATTGGTAGAATCATAATTCTGAAAAATCTTTTAGCCATCTGACATCACATCCCTTGTTTGGAAAGCATCTGATAACTCTTTTGGTACCTGTACTTTTATAAGAGCATTATCAACTTTATGTCCATCATCAAATTTTACAGCAAAACAATTTCTATAAAATTCAGACTCATCTGAACTGAGGACATTTACATAATGCTCTATCTCAGCACAATCAAATTCATTTGCAATAATTTCTCTATCTTTATCGGTAACTTTACCTATAAAATAGCTAGTGATATTACTACGAATCTGTGCTAGTGATTCTTCTTTTAATGCAGTTATAGAGTTCATTAACAGAAAGACTATCAAGTTATCACTTCTACTACCGGTAACTTTACTACTAATATAGCGAATTAGCTCTTTTGAATTAACACATCGCTGTAACTCTTCGTAAAATGCAGCAGTAAACAATCCTTGCAACTTTCTGATTGTTGCTTTTTTGCTGTCTAATGTTTGAACCATAAACACTCTCAGATCATCCAATAAGTCTAACTCCGCATTAGAGTTTTTATTAAAAGAATAAATCGTAAATGGAGAATCCAAGATATCCTGTACTGTGATCTCCTTCTTAAGATCAGAACCTTTACCAGACTCTGAAATAAAGAAAGCCGAGCAACGTGTAGTAATTAATTTACAAATAAACTTTTGCTCTTCTGTGTAAGAGCTGGAGGCTGCAAGATCATTTACAATCTCGATAATCTCCTTATAATGCATGTCTGCAGTTCTCTTAAATGTTGCAGCATTATCAGCAATTACTTCTCTGTTATAGTACATTTTCATAACAGCTTGATATAAGATATCCTCAAGATCGCGCTCGTTACCTTCATTCTCTTGCATATTCACCACAATCTTAAAAAATCTCACAGTGTCGCTTACTGCTGCATTAAAGAATTCCTCCGCATACATAGAATCTATCTGTAAATCATCCAATCGCATAGTATTTACAAAAATACCCTGATCCATATCAATAATTCTACATTGGTGCTTATCTTCAATAAAAGGTATAATTCTTAACCATTCACGTCCCTTAATATCAACAACACTGGCGTGCGTATTATGATATCCTAAAACACTTAAACAAATAATAAACCCTAAATATGATTTACCCCAACCAGACTTAGAACAAATTAAGTTTACCTGTGCTGCTCCACTATGAAAATAGTCCTGCATAAATGGAAGTTTTGTCTGCCAGTCAATAGCAATTAAAACTCCCTTATCTCCAACTAACCCTTTATTCTTGTAATTGGTAATTGATGCAAGATTTTCCTGCGACAGCAACATAGGTTGTATTTTTCTAATCTGGCTATGTTCATATGAAGCCGGACAAAAATTATCTAGAAACACATTTATGTTACCCTTCATTTCAACTGCGGTGATACCCTCACCAACAATAAACTTCTGCAAGGCCATTTTGTATTTCCGCATATCAGCTTTATTCTTTGCAGAAGCTAAAATGAAGAAGTAAGTTTCTGTAAATTCCTGATTGTGCGTGCTACTGTCAAACACGTACGTATAGGAATCATATAAACTCTTTATAGCAGTTAGAGTTTGTGCATTAACGAATCGCCTATGTCCTCTCTCATCATACTCTACTGACCCGGTTAACTGCTCGTCTTCTCTTAAGTTTTCGAAGATATCCTTATACTGCATATAAGCATTAGCTGTTCTTTTTAATTGTCGCACAAAAACATCACTGGAAGGATTTATTGACACAGGAGTATTCACAGTGCGAACAATCGTCTTTACTGATGGACATCTATCAAACATTTCCATACGAATAGCCTGTGTAAGATTAGTATTGTATTCTACAGGAACTGCAATTATGCACCAAACTTTTGTAATATAACTATGTGTGATGAATCTGTCGTATAGAGATTTTATACCAAGCAATGATAACTTATCACGAGCAATTAAATTTCCGGAACTGATCCAGTTTGCAAAATACTCTGAATAAATATCAGACAATTTCAAAATAAATCACCCCCATTAAACTCTGGATGACATTAAACAGAATAAGTCGTATAATGTCCGCATAACTGGTCTGGATGCTAAGAAAAGGAATTTCTCTTCTTTTGACACTAAGCGTGACAACTGATCGTAATGCCCCCAAACTAAATAATTGTCGTCCTCAATACCATTTACTATGGTGTTGTCACGAACTAAATTATAATTCTCTAAGTTGCGTCGATTTCGGCATAAATTAAAATACATTGAAGCACCACTCAAAATAACATCATCCTGTGCTTTTGAATCTACAAGAATCAAAACATCTAAGCCGGTCTTATTGCTAAGTATAATATCCAAAATCTCACGATAATCGCCAACTTTAGCAATGAAATCATTTGTGGTTATCTCTGATACAAGAAATTGATTTCGGACTACGTGGTAATTATCAGGAAGAGCTTTTACTCGTCTGCAGCTTGCCCCATCAAATAATCGCAATACTTTCACAGAATGGCGCCCTTGTAGTCTTAAAATCTCAAATAATGTATCAATTAACGCATTTTGATGCACTAATTCCTCAATCTCTTTTAAATAAACAATAATAGGTCTATTGGGATAATTACTTAATGAAATTTTAGAGTATACATCCTTACTCATAATACGCTCATATTCTTTCAAACTTTTATTCAGTTTTATAGAATTCCGCATCATTTCCTCAAAGCCTTTTATAAGACTATTATTTTCGCTGGTTAAATGAGCATTTACATTCTGAAGATTTTCAGTTTTATCTTTCCATTCAGCACACATCATACGTTGACGTCTTAACTCAGCTTCCAAAGATAAAAAATCTCTAGCAATGTTGATAACCTTACTATCAAAAGTATCTTCATTCTCCAAGATATTTTTAGCAAAAGTTGCATTGTTATTGTAATTATGTACAACCCCGGTTGTGTCTTCCAAAACCTTATCTTCAAAAATAGCAGCCTGTATCATCTCATAATCAATCAATGTTGGATCTGCTCGGAAGATATCCCCGTATTCTTTTAATGTATCTAGAAGCTCTTGATTAACCCCCAGAAAAACAAAACGCATTCCACTAAACAATGTTTTAAATAATCGTACATCAGAATAACTAGCATTATTTTGGAAATAACTTTCCAAAATCACTAAATTTTTATTGCTATTAAGCATATCATCTGTGATTTCATCAAAGCTATTCACAATTGTAATACCCATAAGACCGAGCTCTGTTGTATTAGTCTTAATAAATTTTTTACTAATGCTATCCAATAGCAAAATAGTTGCAATATTACCTACCATATCACACCTCCTGTAAACTAATAAACAAACTAGAATCTAAGTCCAATGAGCTAAAGTCAATAGCCTGTATAATCTGAATTTCATACGGAAGCAACATCAAGATATCATCCTTAGAAACGTAAGTCATATTAGGTAATAGCTTACACGTTGTGTTAAGGACAAGAAATGTCCTAAGCTGCTTTGTGCACTTTTCGATTAAAGTGTGCTTTACTGCAATATCACTAAAGATAGGATTAATGCAGTACAACAACTTCACCTTTTCGTTATGCAGTATTTGTGATATTGCTTCTAAAAGATATTCTGGAAGTGCTATTACACAAACTTCAGACAAGGTATTACGTTTAATAAATAAATGTTGTAAAAACTCCACACGCACCGACTGTTCTGCTTCATTATGAATAACTACTAAGTTTATTGCGTCAGCAACCTGCTGGTAGTTGCGTAGCATCTCCAACATTCTTACATAACAAAATTCCAAATTATTCGCTTTAAGTAAATTTGAAATATCACCATTATCTGTGAAATCAAAAAGAGTTACTGTTTTTCCAGCAGCTACTGCAGATTGTGCCACCGCGCATGCCCAAGTAGAAACACCTGTCTTTTTATCGCCGGAGACAATAATAATTTCCTGTTGGCTCTTTGTTCCTATAAGATCCAAAGATCCAAGATTTGGATTATCAAATTGCTCAATATTACTATCAGGCGCTTCATCCTTATGCAAAATACCAGACTCTGTACGCTTTGAATTTGCCTTAGCTTCTTCAAACATATTAACTGAATCGTAACTAAAAGGCTCAACTTTTAGGCTCACATCATCTGCTGGCATATAAGCAACTGTAGAATCACTGTTTCGCTCAACACGATATACATCCTTAAATGTATTTTTATAATTCTCTGCAACAGACACACCAATTACGTAGTCGTATATCTCTGAAAATGAAACCTTAGCTTTAGTCTTATGAACAGTGAAATTTATATAATTACTGTCAACCATGACAGCATTAAAATATCTAATCGCTTTGTCAGCTTCCGTATTTTCTGTTACGATAAAGATAATTTCTCTCACAGTGAAAAAGCCTTCACTGGTCAATAATTCCTTCAAAAGCTGCATTTCTGTTCTTATATTTATCTGCTGATTATCAAGAAGATAAATCAATTTATCTACATTGATGATACTATCTTTAACATGCATCACTTCTTCTGTTAAAGATCTGTATGAAAAATCCAGAGAGAATGTACCTCTCTGGACCAAAAACTCAGCAAGCTTAGGTGTATTATCACCAGCCACTAGCATAACATTTATCATATTTTACGCTCCTTTGTTTCAAAATAACGATCCATTGAATGCGGTGCACTGTAGATAGTACCATCTTGTGCAGTCAAACTGTATAAATGAACTAGCTTATTGTACTCTTCTCCCAATTCATTTGACAAATCAATGGCTTTCATCATTGCTAAATCGATTGCCTGTATACCATAGAATTCTCTATAGTATTCCAATAAATCATCCATAGTCAGAAAATGTACATCTCTAAAGCATGTAACATTCTCCTGCAATAGCTTAATAATATCCGTCAATAGCTGCTCCAAACTATCCTTCTCTCCTGGTATCTTAGATGTAATAGTCAGATATAATACGTCCGTATTACAAGACGTGTCTACCGTGTTCAATACTTCATTAGATACCTTTCTGAGAAATAAAGATAAAGTTTTATTCTCGATATTATTTATCTGAGCCAGATGTCTTTTGTATTCCAAAGAATTTGTGAAAACTTCTGGCATAGTATCAGTACAAAACTTAAAATTATAGCTACTAATTAAGCCATACATTCTGTTTAACACATCATAAGTGCTCTTAGCTTTTGCATCATTGTTACTACCAAATCTGAAAAGCATAGTTGTTGTCAGACACCCATTTGTAAATTCAAAAGCAGTTATTGCTTGCTCCGCACAAGATAATTGAGTTACATTATCTTTTCTTACGTATAAATACCTAGCAAAAGAATCCGTCTGCTCATCATTGTATTCCTGTATTTTCTCATCTTCCTTAAAAATGATATAACGGAAAATAAGAATTCCTATTGCTGTAAATAAAATCAACTGTGCAAGTATAGCCCAACCAACACCTAATCCTAGAAAAGTTCCAAACAGGAACTTCATTAAGAAGAAGCAACCTATATTTGCGATTACAAATAGTTGTACTATTATTGCTGTTTTGTCCTGTGCAACCAACTTCCTTGCGTTAACAGCTCTTCTGTGTACATTTATTGGAAAAATCATAAACTTCCTCCTAGTTACATATTTATTAAAAAAGTTGCAACCTTTTACAGTTGCAACCCTATACTATGATCTCCTGCGTCTCTCGTATACAGAATCAACAGATGAATTGAAACTGTAACGTGAGCCCTGAGTAGATCGGTTAATTACTGCTGGTTTGTTTTTATTTGTAAACACAGCATTATTAAACTTTATCTTGTTGAAAATATCACCTATTTTTAACTTATCACCTATAGCTGTTATTCTTGCATCCATCACTGTATTACCAAACTCTAATACATTCAGAACTACAGCAAACAATGTGTGTAAAATAACAAACAAAACAAAAATAGTGATTAAAAGTGCAACAATTATTCCCCATGCGCTACCATTCAACTTTTCAATAAAATAAAATGTCAAGTTGTACACTGTGTACATGATAAATAATGAACCTGATACTTTTAAGTAACCTTTCATAGGAATTTTTACATCCCCAACTGTTACAAATCGTATAAATAACACAAGCATTAATAGTAAGTATAATACAGGTATCATAATATTCACCAGATTAGTGACAATAAACATTACTATCACTAGCAAGTCAAATAAAATAAGTACAAACCACCCATGTCTATCAGCGACGTATTCAGCAATATCCATATTCATCGTATTATACTTAGTGTAATCGTCAACAAATGTAGCTTTCACTACACTATTTAATGATAACTCTGAATAATCTACACTAAATGGATATAACCAATGCTTAAACTGACTTACTTCCTGCGTAAATGCTGTAATTGCACGCAAAGCAATCAATTTAATCATCGTATCATCAGAAATACTTCCAATGGCATCATCCATATCAAAAACAAAATCTTTTGTCTGCTTGTTGATATATTCAATCAGACGATTAATCTTATCTTTATTTGGATTCCAATGCTCATCATAGTATCCATTCGCCTGCATAGTCTCTGCCCAAAGGCTAGACTTATCGGCTTCACTTAAATTCATGAATACATCAGCAATGCCAAGCCAATCTGTGTTCGTTCCAAAAAGACTCTCTAAATTAGACTGCATTTCAGCACTCTCTGCCACGAAATCCTCATAATTATCCATGTATTGTTCAGCCTCTTCTTGCTCTATTAGGCTGTAGTTGCCCGGAGTTAAAAATACTGGACTGTTCACGTAAGAGTATACAAGATAATTATCGTATGTTTCATGATTTGCGTATGAAGTTGTGCTTCTTGGTAAATCATATATTCTAGCCAGTGTATTTATCTTGCCAATAAAATTATCTACAAAATAATAATAAGGAACATAATAGTCCAAATTATTACTTACTGTTTTATTAGCCTCTAATTGCCAACAAATACTACCCTGGCTAGGCTTATAACTACCCGTAATAGGCAATGTATCAAATAAGATATCAGTGTTAATCTTAATGCTATCGCCTTCCATGAAAATACCAGCTTCCTGATTAAGTATTACTGTTTTTCCGGCAGTAACATCTTCAGCAGATACGCTCATATTATCATAAAACCGATTCAAATCTTTAATGTCTACCTTAAACAAAGTAAGACTGGATGTGTTGTATACATAATTTCCATCACTGTCTATCTCTATGATAGATTTATCGTTTACTGTGTTCTCTTCTGCTTGTAAGGCAAGCACCTTGTAAGCCGTTGTTGAGCTAGTTTTATCGACCAAGAAATTATATAACATAGGCAAGTATATCGGTATTATAAACACCATTAATGCAAAAAATCCAACAGTGCCTGCCGATAAGACGCAAACCTCCAATAAATCTCTATGAAATTTCAAGAAGGCTACTAAAAGAATCAAAACAACCAAGATAGCAATAAGAACAAAATTTTCCCTCATTATTCTGAGGACTGTACCAAGTATAGTATCTTCATAACTAGATTCCATGCCTAATGTACCTGTCACATCGGATAATTTATCAATTATACCTTTACTTGCTTTTGTGACTTGCTCTGTCCATTGTTCAGTTTTAGTTGCCAAAAACTGCTTATATTCAGACATTTTATCATTGTAATAAGTTTGTGGATTTTTTATACCATCTTCGCAGCTCATAATAACATTGTGTGCTAAGTAATTATCGTTTAAGCTGTTATTATTTCCATACGAAAATTCATCCAAATTGTATCCTATAAATTGATATGCGTTCTTTACTATTGTAGAAGCTACCTTAAAATCCTTATCTGTTACATAATCGTATGGAAACAATAGTTGCTCATCCAAAGACGGATTGTATGTTTGCAATACAACATTATAATTGTACAAATTCGAAGCAGCCCATGTTTCAACTGAATTGAATACACATCGTTGCCCTGTTAAAATTTCATTCTCATCCGTAATATTGGTATAAAAAATAGAAGAGATACTTTTAGCTCGTAGCATATTTGTACTTGCGATATCACTATTACTTGTAATCATACACCAATTTAATGCAACATCTGATACATGCTCACCAGTTGCTTGAGACATTAGAACGTATTTACCAATATCCTTCTCAGCTGATACTTGAAAGTATAAGCCTCTGTTTGTTACAACTGGATATGAATTCATAAAAGCAACGGTATACGGATTATAATTTTTACTAGCTTTATAAATTGCCGGATTTGCAACACCCGGTAGAATAACTAGATTGTCATCCGTAACAATATCTCCAAACATATTCAAATACAAATATCGTGAATCCATATTACTAATAGAATTCAAATCACTTGTATTACTAATAATATTCTGCAACAACGCTGTTGTAGTATTATCAATATTTCTTTGATATCTCGTACCATAAAACAGTACAGGCTGCGTCATATAATTCTCATCCGTAATAGTGTCATAGGCGTATAAAGTATTCTCCAAATCATCTTCAACTAACTCTGTATCTTCTGATTCAGTTGTCGCTTCTTCAGTCGTACTAGCTGCCTCTGTCGTTAATTCACTATGATCGATATTGGTAGTACTATTAGTACCTCTGATTGCTTCTATTGTTTTCTGACATAACTTCAAAGAAGTTGCATTTGTGTAATGTAAACCATCAGAAGTTACGTATCCAATATTCAGATCATTGTTAGATGTTAACATATCAGAAGTAACATCTAGATAAGCAACTGCTTGCGCTAATGATGTCTTCATACCACTATTGAAAGCAGCAATATCATTATTAGTGACATTATAACCATTCTCTCTGGCTTTATCCTCTTTTACGGCACCAACAGATTCGAAGAACACATTTGCGTTAGCCCACGCTCCTTCCCCGCTGGCTAACTCATTTAATTTAGCTGAATATTTATCTGCATTGAGCAAATCATTAACACCCAAATTCACAATAATATTAAAATTGACTGTTGGATTTTCACTCAGCACATTATTTACTTCATTTATACCTGTGTTCACAAGCCAGTTGTAACCTTCGCCAACTCTGTGCACAAAATATACATGGTTATCTGCTAATGACTGCGGTGTTGCTCCTTTATCAATGAAAGCATTATATAAACCTTCCGTCCGAGAATCTCCAACAAAAATGGTGTCTTTCATTGTATTCACTAGAGTCTGCGAACTTGTGATATCAATATCATTGATATCCCTTTGTACGTATGATCTCTCATTTGCAAAAGCTCGTACAACACCAGAAGTATCAATATCGGAAGCTTGTGTTCCTCTTCCTTTTACACGCCATACATAATCATAAGGTTTGCCATCAATAACAATAGCATCATTAGTTACTGATATTGTGGATGTGTACTCACCAGCAGTTTGATAACTGGTAGATCTTCCCCATGACCGGAAAGTAACAGTATTGCCCTCTACCTTTGTTATGATTTGAACATGCCCTGTTTTTATTACAATATCACCAGCTTTAACGTCATTTAGTGAAGTTATATGTCCACTAACAGGTATAAACTCTACATTATCTGCCATACTCTGATATGCAGAATTTTTATATTGGGATGCTAGTGATAACTTATCTGAATTATTACTCCCAACATTACCATTCACACATAAGGCTAAATTCACTAATCCTGTGCAACAAGGGAAAATAGTGTAACTCTTCCCCTGTATTGTGATAGTTATCTTATCCTCAGAGGCTCCACTGTATGTTTTATCATAATTAGGATTCTGCGCAATTTTTTCATTCATGTAATCAGTCATTGCTTGAGCACAAGACTCTACTGTCGAAACCCAATTACTTGTATCATATTGTGTATTTGATTCTGCACTAACGTTGATTACGTCACTGGCATTCTCTGAATTGCTATAGCTATACGTCAGCTCATTCTGCGAATAAATCCATTCAGAAGCTGTGTTATTATGATGAAAGTCACCTTGCAAAGTAACTAATGCTCCGGAAGCACCACTTTCGATATCATCCAAAAAATCTTGAATAGTCAAAAGATCTGCTGTCCCTGTAATATCACCACTTGATGAAATATTTCTCTTGTATAGAGGCTTTCGTAAATCTTTGTATTTATTATATGCCTGTACAAGAGTTTGCGCTTGTACATCATTATCGGCTAAGGCTGATACAGCATTAGTAAACTCTGATGAACCGGTGTATGATTGAAACGGAGTATATACACTACTACCTGCAAGCAGCGCCAAATATGGCTGGCTCAGTTGCACTTCGTCCGGATATACATAATTGCCATCTTCATCAAGCTCAATATTTGTAAACATTTCAAGTGCAGTATCTTCTAGGTCCACATCCAAGCTATTGTTATTACTCTTCTGGCTAACTTTCTTTCCATATTGCAAAAGCTCTTCGTGACTAGATACAATAGCAGCTACCCTATTATTCATTGAATCATTAGAACCACTACCATCTACAGAGTATTTTGTTCTATCTCCATTTTCAGCAGTCGGCATAATATTGTTCAAAGTAATAGGCACATCCTGATAAATCAATAGTCCCTTGTATAGGTATTCTGCTATCAGAGAATTTTTTCTGAGGTACTCTGTTTTATCAGGATCAGCGGAAGGCATATTCCGATCACACTTAGTTGCTACAGTGTCATAGTACGATACAATAGTATCTTGCAAAGCTGTAACACTATAAGACATGAGATTAGCATATCGCTCATCAGCACTTAAAGAAGTATCACCAAAGTTAAGCTGAACTGGCTCATATTTATCAGATTCATCAGCGTATTTTCCGTTAAAAGAATCTACATAAGCCAAAATACGCTTACCATAATAATCAAGTTCTTGCGAAGAAAAACCTAAATCTTCTGCATTTCTAGCTGCATGCTGAAAATACATAAGGTACTCACTTATATATCTGAGTTCTCTCAATGCGCCTACTTGATATGATAAATTAGAAGCCAATGCTTGCTCTATCTCACTTATTCTGGTAGTAATCGCTAATTTGTAATTAGCTAGTTCCTGCGCAGTTTCCCTTGAAGCTGCAAGAGCTGTGTATGAAGCCGATGTGCTTGTGAACAAAACGCTGGCCGCAAGTGCTGCAGCTATCATGGCTTTCTTTAATTTCACATGGACACCCCCTATTTTCTCAATTTTTTACACAAAAAAGACACACAGCTTTTACACTGTGTGTCCCTAAATTAGTATCCGGTAGGAGCTTCCTGCGAACCGCCAGAATTTCCAGTACCGCCACCAGTATTTTCATTTACACTGTTAGTTGCATCATCTTCATCAACCTGGAAGTAATTTGTAGTATTTGAATTAGCTTTCTTTGTAATAAAGATATGCATATAGTATTTCTTTGCACTGTCTCCGGTAATACCGAAATTATCCATCGAAATGCCTTGTCCAGTCACTTCAGAGTTAGTTGTACTTCCTGCATATTTCTGTGTAGCATTAATAACTACTTTTACCTGAAGATTTTTACAATCAATATCTGAACCATCAAAACCAGGCACTTCTACTGAACCCACCTTGTTAGTACCTTCGCTGATTGTGACATTCTGATTGATGTAACTCTCAATGGTCTGCCCAATATACAGCTTAGCATTTGTTGACAAATCATCAGTTTTAGCTAATGTAGCTGTGTACATCTCTTCTGCCATCTTCTGTCTGAATTTACCAAACTCAGACCCGTCTGCATCGTAAGCAAACTTGTATGCCTTACCAGAGTTCATCCACTTTGTAACCGTCTTAGTTAAATCAGTGGACACGACTTCAGCCGCTGCTGTACCCATAGCATCAACCAACATTCCGTATGCTCTAAACAACGTACCATTAAATCCAATACTGAAGAAAAATACAATCATGATTGTTGGTAATGACTTCTTCAACATATACGTCGTTACAGTATCATCATCCTGTAAATTGTAACTTCTTCGATCTTCTGAATAATCACTGTATGCCTTGACGTCTGGCATAAGTGACAAGAAAAATGATAAAATAGCATCTAAACCTGTACCATTATTTGCAGTAACAATTGTGTCCTTAAATAAGTTCGGTAAACCTAAAATCTTACCGCCCTTACCAGCATTTTTTATCTCATGAATTCTATCAAATGTTGTTCGTGAACTCAGGTATAGTAGTGTTACTAACATCTGATACATTGTCAAGAAAATACCAATCAGGCAGAATGCTGAGATGATAAACTGCATCAACCAACCAAGCCAGTTGAATTTGGAAAAAACACTCCAGGCACCAGAAAATGCCTGTGTGTAGAATAAATCAGTTAACTCATGATCTACTCCATTAGCTATAATTGTATGTGGCATAGCTTAACCCCCTTTCATTAAAATGGTTGCCAGAATACTATGGCATAAGAAACAAAGAAACTAACGAAACTTGTAACAACAGTTCTTCCAACTGTTGGCTCCATATCAATATTATAAATACCAAATGTAAGGATTTTGATCAAATCAAATCCTTTTCTTAGGTATCCATTATTACCAGTTGGTACAGTTAATACCTCAAAAAATTTACGTGTGTAACCTTTTGTGAGAATAAAATACATTATCCAACTTATTATAGCTAGGTATACTGACACATAAAAAACAAACATCCAAATTACAGTGATAACATCACCAGCAAAAGCCTGCCGCATCATCTTTTTATAACCTTGCTTCACTTCCTTAAATAACTGAGATACATAATAAGTACTCGTCTCTAGGGAAACTGAAGTCACTGTATCTGAAGCGTAGGAAAGACTCTCGCTATAAAATGGAATATTGTCAACCTCTGTATCTGGTGTTATAGAACTAACCATCAATAACACAAAAGTGTTCATTTTACTTGTAGTAGGTCTGGCGTATAATCCGTCCTCCAATATTATGCTTATGCACACAGATTGAGGTGCCTGTGTATCTGGTGACTGCATAACAGCACCAGCATCAACATAAACATAACGTTTTCCGCTTTTCTCGTATAAGACACCAGAGGCGCTATTTGGATTATTTAAATCACCCACTGTTCCGCTTTTAATAAAAGAGCTAAGATAATAATCTGTTCCTCCACAGTTTACACGAATACCTGTAAACAAGTATCTTTTAATAGCATTTAATGTTTCTGTTTCATCGGAAGTAGTCTTCAGACTTTGCACTAAACCGCTATTCTTAATAGGCTCTGAAACTAAAACTTTCTCTCCATTCTTTCCTGTGGTAACTTTATATCGTACATCATTGATAAGAATGACTTGCTCATTTACCAAATCTTTTACCGGCACTGTGTTTGTGTACTTGTAAATAATACTATCCTTAACGGACTGCATGATACCAGTTGTAAAAACATGGTTCATCCCAAGACTTGTCGCCAGTGGTCCGTCCATTATAGAATAGTTTCCCGCTGTTCCGTAAAAAAACCAATTTCCTGTCGGTATATATAACTTTGGCACAAAGTTAACATCTTTCTGCTGATATTTATTAAACACAGCATTTAGTGCTGGTGTAACTTCTGTACCCCGCTTGTCAATCAGTTTGGAATCATTTACATACCAAGCATTCGTTTCTATAGATGCAGTAAAGAACTGAGCAACGTCATCTTTAGTACATCCAAATAAATCCGTACCTGTATTGTAAACACCTATAGGAGCTGTCGTGTTAAAGTAAGTTTGATATAAACTATTAACATTTGTCTTCACATTAGCAAATAACATTTGTACACTAACAGAATTGTTTAAATTTAAATGTCCGTTGCTATAATATGGAAGAATCCCATATTCCTCTGTGTTATAAATAGTTCTATGGCAAAATTGACTTATTGTAAAATTTGGTTGTACAACATAATAGCTTGCTCCATTTATTGTACGTGTACCTTGATATAACCACTCATTACCATTGTAGGTAAAAGTAGTACCGGCAGCTAACTCCACACTAGATTCCGAAACTCTAGTCTTCAGAAAAATTTTATCCTGCCTGTATTCTAAAAGATCGTTACTATCTACTGCCTGATATAACACAGCAGCTTTTGTGATAAAATAATTCTCAGCTGAGGAGCCACTAGCACTATCCTGATAATTTAAAATCTCGCACTTTCTACTATTCTGTGCTAATGCTTTCATACTACTATTTTGCATAGTTTCTGCACTATAGTATGTTTGCCACCAGTTAGTAGTACTACCACAATACTGCAATCCAGTACTATCTAACGAGAAACCATTACTTGTAAATAATGTTGAGATTGCATTATCAGAAACACTGCTCTTTCGCAGAATAGTTAAGCTAGGAACTAAGTATCCAGACTTCACATATTCAACACCCGCAGTACCATACATAAAGTTAGCTAATGAATTTGAAACACTAATATTGGAATCCCACCATTCTTGCAATTCAGTATCTGATGGTCTTGTGTAAATTGTCTCATTAACATCCTTCAATGTTAAATAACTTGTCTCAGTTTGACGATTATTTCCAATATGCGTATTTCCTTGTCCAAGAAAATTATTATCTAGGAATTGTGATAACGCTTCGACATCTGGCACAACATATTCCCATTCAACTTTTAGATAAACGTCACTCTCATCCACGTGAAATTTTCTTGTTAAACAATTTATACCCTGATCGATATTATCTACATTATAATACTTGGCTGTACTATCGCCCTGCCCTATATCAACAACATAAGTTTTGCATAGTTCATTTTCATTAGAACCATAAACAGACGCTGTCATTTCATTTTGTAAAGTATTACAAACAAATAGCTCCTTATCGGTTAGAGAACTCAAGTATGTGTTCCCAAGTAAATAGCACAACACTTCTAGATTGTAATAAATCTGATCCGATGTGTCGGTTACAATCAGTTTATCTGATCTGATTACTCTGTTGCCCACTAATGCATATCCAGCTTCCGGTAAAAAGACAGCTGTAACGCCAGTTACATTATTCATTAACACCTTGTCTTCAACTATAGAAATATCAGACATCGATGTTTGTAATGTTGTAGCCGGTATCAATGTTATCTCTTCACCATTAGAAGAAATTGTTGTGTAACTTTTTGAATCAGTGCTTTTCAAATTGTTTTCTATTGTGATGTTATTATCAATCATCAGCACTGCTGTCGCATAATCTTTGGCTTGTACTCTGAATGTTACTTTTGCCATGTTCGATGTGTTATCACCAGACCCAAAGGTATGCTCTTCATAAGAAACAAACTCTTCTGGTTTATTTTCAGAAGTGCTCAATTCGCTTATAGCAATGTCCTTATACTGATAATCGTATTGTGTATCAAACATTTTTATAACAGTGAATGTCTGCATCTCAGCAGCATGAGCAATCATAAGCCAATCTTCGTTGTACCCCAGAATATCATTTATAAAAGTATTATGGCTATTACCATTTTCCTCTTCTTGTTCTGGTTTACTTGTTTGCGTATCATTGCGTAATAATTCATCCCAGTACTCAGCTGTGATAGTTTTCACTTCTGGTAAAACAGTTGCTTCAGTGATAGAAAGACTATCAGCATAAAATCCTTCATTTTTCCAAAAGTTATCATTATCTGTCAACTGCACTTCGCTAAAGTTCAAACGCGCGTTTGTGTTTGCTACGCGGTATAAAATCTTGTATGCATCTTCGTATGAAAATTGGCAGAAAAGCCTGCTTAGGAAACTAGGATCATCGTAATCCAAAACACCTTTGGCTATGAGAAACTCAATATTCCTAGCTGTTTCAGCATCAACGTTAGCCACATAACTAACACCATATTTGTAACTTATTATAGACGACTCCAAATTAGACATATCTTTTTCAGAAACTCTGAGATAATTTGCAATCACATTTAGAGCCTCGTAAGTTAACATATCTTCTTTACCGAAGTATGCCGGGATCTTATCAACAAGTTTACCAGTACTCAAATCATGTGATGCTCCAAAAGCTTTCACATCGTCTGTTGCCTGTAATGAATTATCCCAAGCAACATTTGCTTTACTTCCATTTGTACTTAGTGCTTTGTATGCTTCGACGAAATTTTTACCTGCTTCAGTGCTAAAATCGGTTTCGCTTATCAAACCTTTATCTAAACACTTCCTTAAGTATAACTCGTACACATTAGCACTAGATAATACCCAAACAGAATCATCCGTATTCTTAAATAGATAAGGTCTTGATTCCAGCACACCATCATAACTCTTGTATAATGCTGTGTATAACTCTGTCTTTGTTATAGGTTTTGTGTAATCAGTACTCACAAAATTACAATCATTATCACTCAACTGAACATTCCTGCTAATGATATCATTACTTATCAACCAAGATAATTCCTGACTTAATCCCTGCAAGTTCTGATTTTGTTCACCTAAATCTAAAACATATTTTCTTTCGCCCGCTAAATACTCCAAATCATCCTGTGAATAGCGAGACTTAAAATCATAATTACTAAATTGATTGTTTAGCACTCTTATTTCTTTGAGCATACTATTATCTGTATCAGATGATTCTGTAGTAACTTCTGTCGTCTCCTCAGGCACCTCCGTTGATGCTTCTGTTAAGGAAGTTGGCGGGTTAGCTGCATAGGCTGTGCTTGCTATGCAACAACTTAATGCCAATAAAATTAAATACTTTTGCTTTTTAATAATAACACCCCCTAAAGATGCTTCTTACTACAATTGAGTAGTATGGGCATTTCTGCGAATGCTCTACGAATATCAGCATTCTCGCTAACTCTCTGAATAGAGAATGGCAAAAAATCCTTATGATTTTGCCCCTCTAAACCAAAGACTTCTGGTAGCAATCTGCGTAAGCTATCCTCGTAATGCTGATTGACTGTAAGAATCATACTCTCACAAACACGATCCTTTTTCTGCAAAGTGCTATTTCTGTTTAGCTCGCCATATAATCGAGCTAATAAGATTTCTTTCAGATTTTCATCTTTTCTAAGTTGCTCAATATAAGCAGCCTCGTCTTTTCGCAATTTGTGTTTTCGATAAAAATTAGTAGATTGCCACTGCACAATAAAGCCTGCTTTAACTTTATCTATAGGTTTTAGAGCTCTTAGATTAACAGCTTGTGTCGTATCTAATTTTTCTCTAATTTTTACACGCATTAGTTACCTCCAAAATTATTCATGAATGCTACATTTAATCCATTAAGCTGGTTCGTATTTTGTTCAAATTTCTTTGTCTGTTCAAGCTCTTTTGCTGTTGATGTCGCTCTAATATCCTGCTTCACTGCTGTTACAGAGTTAGAGCTCACAATCTGCTTTATATCACGATTCTGCATCGTCTGTCTCATTTTGAATAAAGCGTATTTAAAGTCTACTTCTGAGCAGTTTATAGGTAAAGAAGTCACATAATTAGCCAGTTGAGTTACATTCACACCAGCAAAGATTTCTCTTATCTGTTGAGTCTCTTTCTGGCTAAATCCGTCTGCGATATTACCTTCCAGCAGAAAGATAACACGCAGAATAAACTCTTTGAGCTGCTCAATTAAAGCATCTGCCTGATTCTCTTTCAATAAACCATCTACTGTATTGACAAAAATAAACATATCTTCCAACTTCATAACATCAAACAATGTTATAAAATCTTCTTCATCAATTACACCCAAGAATTGAGCAATTGTTTCAGATTTATACTGTCCTGATGCCACAAAATCAAAAAGATTAGTTAATTTTCTAGGAATTCCTCGTGCATTACTAATAAGTACATGCTTTACCTTATCATCCATTGGATAATTATTTTTCACACAAAGTTTATTTAACAATTTATCAGCATCTTGGTCATTTATTCTACCAAATGTAAAATCAATCGCTCTGCTTCGTAGCTCAGGAAGTAACTTAGTAAGCTTTGTCGTACAGAAGATTACAAAAACTCCCTCAGGAATTTTATCTAATTCTTCAAGAAGCGCGGTTTGTTGAGCATCAGACAAGGCATGAGCCTCCTCAATAATATAAACAACATGAGCATCTGAAGCTTTTAAGATAAAAATATCTCTAATCATTTCATCTACATCAGCTTTTGTGTTTTTCTGTGCTACATTTATCTTTATTACATGTGAACTAGCTCCAGTTGTACGTAAAGCACTTAAAGTGCTTCTGCAATTATCACATAACAAGCAAGGATTACCGTTCACAGGCTCCTTACATGTGAGTGCTAAACCTGTGATTTCTGCACAAGTACTTTTTCCAGTACCATACATTCCGCTAAAGACTGATATTTGCTTGAATGAGTGATTTATAACCGACTGCCTTAAAATAGTCACAGTCTGACTATTACCGATAACATCATCAAATTTATATAGTCTCATATAAATACCCCCTATAAATACAAAATAGGGTACAGGATTTAAATCCTGTACCCTACTAATTATTTTTAAGCAACTGCGGAGCTTTTACACTCCGCAACCGCGCAATTACTTAAGGCCTGCAAGAATCTTTGACAGATCACTGATGTCCTTGCTCTGCTTGTGCATAGCGAACTTCTTCAGTGTCTCAAGATCCAGTGAATTGTCATTTCCGCCGCCATTATTTCCTGATGGCTTTGTCTTAAGAAGTGCCTTAACTTCCTTCTCAAGCTGATCTGCTGAAAGACCTGCGAGCTGCATAATACCTGCAACTTCCGGCTTTGCAACAACATGAGAGAAATCATCATCGAATACGAATGGGAAGGTCTTCTTGCCTGTGCTGGAAACCTTAGCATCTCTGACTGCGATCTGAACATCCTTTACATCACCAGAACCATCGAAAGCTGGGATTGCTGGGATCGGCTCTTTGTCTGCGCCTGTGCTGAAGTACTTAACACATGTATTGTCATTGATAAGAAGCTTCTTTGACTCATCTGTAAGATCTGCAAGTCTCTCTGTACCATCCTTGAAGATAGCAAGAACACTGTTATTCAGACCCTGAGCATTTGCTGCTGTGATAGCAGAAGCTGCAACTGACTTGTACAACTTAGCCGGGATATAGTTTCCATCAATAAGCAGAGACTTACGAACTTTGCTTGCAGCCTCGAGCTTCAGGCTGTAACGAAGCTTGTACTCTTTTGTCTTTTCAAATGCCTTTGTATCAACAACACCCTTGACATTGATCCAAGAAGCGGCTGCACCAAGCACTGCATTTGACTCCATGATTCTTCCATCATAGTTACCAACAAGGTAAATGTATGCGTATTCGATACCGAGAATCTTCGTTGTAAGCTCCGGGTTATCCAGACGCTCAAAATCAGCCTTACCTGCCATGATATCATTGAAATCGATCTTATCAACTGTAACTGGTGTACCAATGATCATACCGATGATCTTTCCTGGCTTTGACTGGCGGAAGTTAAGAGCATGCTCTCTCATAAAGAACTTAAGAGGAGGACACTTAACTCCCTCTTTCTTTGCGAGATAATCCTGATACTGCTGCTTAACTGCAGGATCTGCATCCGGAACAAGGATCTTGTTACCATTTGCATCTGTCTTGAACTGATTCTTAAGACCGAGACGAACTGTCTTATCTGTCTTTGTAATGAAGCCGTATGCACGACCATAACGCTGGTTGTAGTTAATCAAAGTATCATTTGTCTTTGCGATTGTCGCATCCTTAAACTGCTCAGTCATAGCCTTATTCAACTGAGCCTGAGCGCTCATCTTCTTACCACCCTCTACTGCTGCTGGAGCTGTTGTCTCCGGAGATGCTGGTGTTACATCTGTGCCAATACCGAGATCCATATCTGCCAGATTAGCACCCAAATTAATTGCTGCTGCCATATCAATATCCTCCTTATTATGTATTTTTTGTAATGGCATTTTCACTTGTGAAATAGTAACCAGTTTGTTACCCACAAGTTCTTTCCTGAAAGCAATTCTATTTTTTCTATCCCACAAAACAACGCTCTTACCATCACTTGTATAAACTTTAGAAGCTTTTGCAATTGGGATTTTTTTCAACGTGGCTGCCCACATAACGTTATCACACGAGATCACTCCGTCGAATCGTGACTTCTTCTTATCTGACCAAAAGTTAACCTCAGCTAATGTAGCTCTATTTGTTCCGTGATAATCTTGCAATTCGTAATCAACTGAAATCGCACCGACATTTTTTAATTTGTCTAGTGTAAGCAACATACACCCCTCGCTTTCATTTTATAATTTTTTATAATTTTCAAAGAAGCTCTTTTGGGTTTAAAAAACCAAGGAGCTTCTTGAATAATTAACCAATTTTTTGTAGTAAAGCTGCCGTATTAGAGCAAACTTGCTTTACCACAGACTCAACATCGACCTCATACTTAGCCTTAATGTCTAATGTGACCTGCTCCTCGTGGTCCGAGTATTCTTCTACTGAAGCTGAAATTGTGCTAAAGTTTGTATGACGACTGTTAAACACAACAACATTATTAGCGCTCTCAATCACACTTTTTTCCTGCTCTAAGAAGAATAAATTCTGCTCCTGATAAATTGAACCAGCAGCTTTTCGGAAGTAAATCTTTACTGTAACTTCCTGCTGTAATGACTGAAAAATCGTAGCTGTATTAACAGCATTTAAGATATGAACACCTCCCTGTGACAAATCATCTGTTGTTAAATTTTTCACAGTTGCTGAAAAAACAAAAACGTCATCAGTGCAATCAATATCGTAAAGATAATCATTCAAATTATTAATAATCTCCACGGAATCTTCGATAATTTCAGCTCCGGCAGAAACAACATTAGCTGTCTCGTCTATCTTAAAAGCTACCGGGCGCCAAGTTTCGACTTTTGTTAGCAATAGTTGCCGAATAAAATTAGCAAGGATATTCCCATATCCTGTTGGAACATTAAATTTCATCTGAAACCTCCCACTGTACTAAGTTCCGATCTCTTTCCCGCATTATTGCAACAGCAGTATAGGAATCTAATTTCTTCTGCAACTCCTCTTTTGCAGTTACATAATCAAGAATCGAAACAAGTTTTTTATTTTCTTTCACAAAAAGAAGTGCCTTCTCGAAATCTAACCCCTGCAAGGAAGCTAGTTGTTCTATTTGAGCACGCACTTCTTTATATTCAATATTACGTTTTCTTCTTTCGTATAAACCAGAATCGTCTTTTACTTCTATTTTAAAATTATTCCGACTGTGCACCAGAAAAGCCGTGATATCCTCATAGAAAAAATTCAATACTTTTTGACATTCCTGCCGATATCTTAATTCCCCAAGGACTAGGTAATCGTAGGCTTTTTTATAGTCGAAAATATCTCGCTTAAGGTTCAATAACTCCAGGATATTCATATGTAGCTGACTTTTCACATACTCAGAAAAAACAACTATCATTGTATCTTGTATCTGTATATCAAACTGTCGTCCGATTTCTGGAGCTCCCATAGCCAGAATATGATTCATCCTTTCATATCGTATTGGTATCTTCATTATCAGAACTCCTTTAATGTAATAAACGAATCATCATACGCATCCATATCATGCACTACCATTTGACGATCAACAGCGAAAGCACCATTTTGTAACAAACGCTGCTTTGCCCGTAAAGATTCCTTATCTTCATCAGTTAAATTACGCTTATGTAAGCGCAGAGAACGAATAGAAGCAAAATCATTTACATATGATAAAAACCATTCCATACAGTCCTTATCATATTTATTCCAAGCGGTAGGAGTACATGTAAAATCTTCTGGCATTTCAGCTGGAAAGATAATCTTAATACGTCGCTGTAATTCTTCAAAATCCTTATCAGTAAGATCCTTCACATAATGTAAGCATCTTAACAACAAATCAGGATTTGCAGTATTCTGATAGATAAAATCCACTTTTTTCGCATCTAATACTTGCAGATACCAGTCAAAGATATCTGAGCCCTTAAGACCACTTTCGGACATAAATGGTGGCACTTTATCTGACTTACAACCAGTTAAGACTTTACGAATATTGATAAAATTAAAAGGTATATACACACCTCTCTCAATAGCATAAGGAAAATTAGCAGCTGTGACTAAGTTCTCGCCATCATTGATATTCTTGAATGCTATATTACCACGTACATTATGAATCAAATCTTTGTCATTACCATAGATATAAACAGTGTTATATCCTGTGGCTTGTTTACAGCACCAGTTAATAACGTCATCGCCCTCGTATCCATCAAACTTATAACAAGTAATACCAGCTCTTGGTAAATTCTCGTATAACATTTCTGCCTGCGAAATTACGGCAGTGTTGGATACCCTACCAATTTTGTATTCTGGCATAAGCTTTTTCCTGAAATTATTTCGTCCGTCGAAAGCAAGCACTACGCTATCTCTGTTATTAAAAGCTGATGCAATATGATACATAACCTTATGAATACCGCCTACGAGATATCCATAGCTTGCATCGTCCTTATAACGAGAGCTGTTCATACCATAATGAAGTAAAGCACTTACATCAAATATTTGTAAATTAAACATTCAAATCACCCCCTATTGGTTGCAAAGTTCCTAATAATGCCTCAACATCATTACTAACTTTTTGTAATTCTTCCAAATAATTAGGAGACTTAAAAATCTTATTACTGTCTGTAAAGATAATATTTTTTAAGGACTCTTGCATCAAAGAAAGCGTAACAAGATTCGACCCACCCAGACCTATATCATCAAAAGTTTGCATTGTTTTCTCAAAAGAAGCTTTAGTAAACTTTGTAGAACAGATCTCGTTGATACTATCAACTGTTAGATTAGCGGCATGATAGTATAGCTTTTCTAATTTCTCAAAATCTGATTTTGCCATCTGGTCAATCTGGAGCTCGGCGCAAACCTCAGTTAAGTAAACATCAAGCTCAGTATTATCCGTTTCGATCTTAGAAACATCCACCATTTCCAAAGTATTATCTTCAGTCAATAATCTCTTCTGTATTAAACTCTTAAGTTTTCCATATTCACTACACACATAAGCATATACACTAGGGAATAATCGAATATCAGAATTTTTAAGATGATCAAACTGATTAATTACTAAGTAATATAAACTTGTCGGCTTTCTTGCTATAAAATCCATAAAGGATACATTGAAAACTGCGTCATCATTCCACCCAGTAATATGTAATCCGGTCTCTAACTCCTGTAGCTCTTTATGATGTTTCTTAAAATATAGAATTAATTGACGCTCATCATCAGAGAGCTGAAAATGCTGACCATCAATGGATAACTCTTCAGGTATCATCATACTAACTTCACAGTAAGACATAATGTCACTCTGTAACTCACTATTATCGTGTTGTTCGCCATCTGTCTTAAACAATTTAATAAATTCTCGTGTCAATTTATTGATATTGTCTAAGGCGAAAGTTTTATCTTTCATTAAAGATAAAACTAACTCTTCCAGATTACGCAAAAAGTAAGTTCTGTCTAAGAAAGCATTATTATATTCTTCAGACTCCTGCAACTTCTCCAATAGACGTACAGCACATTGATCACCAAGAGCTGCTATGATATCTGCTCTGATTTCTTCAGCATTAACCTCATTAGTGTAACTCCCAACAAGTTCACCATTTTGCACCATAGCAGATGTGCTATATTTCTCCAAAGTGCCAGCACTTTTAGGCTGGTACAATACAGGAATCTGTGATAGTACCCTCTCAAAACAGATAAGTTCCTGCTTTGTGTCCATTGCTGCTACACGATTTAGTGCGGCATTAAATCCCTGAGTAATAGATAATAGCTCTGCATCATAGGAAAGTAACAGCATCGGTGCAGTAAATCCATAAAAACTACCTAACTGCATAATAAGCCTCCTTATTTAATTAAATTATCAAAAACGAGTAGGGTATTTTACTACCCTACTCGCTAAGTTCAGATAAAGAAATAACATATTTAGAATAAATATCATCTCCAATAGTAATCTTTCCATTATCTGCGATACCATTGACCTCAAAATGAATTGCCAATGCATTTTTAAGTTTTTCAATATCAGAATCTGCCGGTACATAAAATAAGACTTCCAAGCTATCATTATTGAAAGTAATACTTCCGACAATATCAGTAGCGTCGCACGAAGAAGCCACTGTATCATATAAAGCCACTGTATCTTCCTGCAGGATCTGTTTTAAACTTGCTTCAATATTCTTCTCATGCTCCAATGCATCGTTACTAATCTGATATTGATTCTCTTTACTTTTATATTGCTGTGATAAATAAAAGTATAAGCCAGCACCACCAACTATAACTATAAGCAATATGATTATAACTACAGTTAGTATAATACTACTTTTTTTCTTAGGTTCTTTTTCAGTGTGTGCTGCTAAATCTTTTGTTTTGTTTTCTGTTTGTTTCACGGACGCCTGTAATTGTTCATCTACCGTAGCTTCGGGAACTGGCACACTTTTCAGCACGCGTGAATCTTCCACGTATTCAGTACCATACGTTACAGTATTTAAATCACGATCAAATTTTACAGAAACCAAATCCTCAATATTATCATCTTTATTTAAGAATCTGAAATAACCAAAAACAGATAATTTTATAAAAACATTAATATCTCCAATTTGTACACTGTTTTCAAACCATCTAATGCAATCATAGTCTATAAAAGATGTAAAATCCACAAGTTCAGTTACTTGTGCTTTCCTACAATTTTGTAAGAGCATTTGCTCTACATTGTTCTTAGTGTAAGATAATGAGAACAACTCATTTTTCTTACACAATACTGTGTAAGTACCCTGTGCGTAATCAATACCACAAGCATTTTCTGGCAAAAAATGGTTATAAAAATGCATCTTATCATAGAAGTAAACATTCTCAATCTTTAATACATTAAATAAATGTACTAATTTATTGATATCTTCCTGGGATACGATACCATTATAAACATAATCACCTATTTGTACTTTATCCGTGACATATACATGCCTGTATACGTTTGTATCATAAGTAGGATTAAGTACTATGTATGCACTATCCGGTTTAACAGAATCAAATAAATAGTATAATTGATCAAGTAACGAAGCCTCATATTCATAATCATTATAAAAAATAATATTATTCCTACTCGTAATCATTACTGTGCAGATTTTGTCCAAGGAAATGAATATCTCAACCACTAGGCAACACCCCCTAACATAATGAATGTTATTACAGCACACTTATCAGTTGGGTACACAATCAGTTTGGTTACTGCATATTTTTGCATATTTCCCAGTAATTCAGGTAAACTATCATAAGTTACAACAAGTTCCAACAAATCAGCATTGTTTAGAGCATGTGTTTCGTCAATTGAGTTCACACTTGCTATATTTGTTGCAACACCGGATGTTAACTTCTTTGAACTAATCTTCGTAATCTTACACCCTTCATTACTTAATTCAGTACAAAAGTCGTATACTGCTCCATTTTGTGGAGCCTTATACGACTTCAAAACCAATTCTTTGTTCGTTTCATTCACATAAGCCAGATCTTTTGTTGCCTGCTCATTTTCTTTACAGGAGATTTCAAATTCTCGAATATCCGTATAGTATTTGTAAGCTCCTACAGGAAATCTCCAAGCATAGGCAACCAAGACTACTACAAGGATTCCTGCAACTATTGCTTTTAGCTTCATAGTAATTTCACCTCCACTTTAGCTTTTGTTGGAGAATCTGATACTACAGAAGCAGCCGGGTCTATGGCTATATAGCCATTATAACCATGGCCTTTTAGAACATTGCTAACCTTTGACAAAATGCTACTTACATTCTTTCGCTCTTGAACATGCTCGACATAAGGCTCTACACCATCAAGCCAAATACTATCCTTTAACCATGCAACAATTGGTACATAAGAAGAAGCACAATTAGTAAATTGCAACTCGCTATTATTAAGATACACAATAGCACTTTTCATGTTTCCGGACAGTGATTCGACTGGTTTAGCCACTGTTGATTCAACCAAAGGTTCATCTGATTCATGTATAATGGATTTCTTTTTTGCGTTAAATCCTATCAAATTATCACCCCCTATAATACAGCTTGTATAGCATCATATGGTAACTTACCGGCTTTTATAGCACGTACCATAAAACGCTCTATATTTAATTCTCTGCTATATACGGCATCTTTTAAAATAGCTGACATCTCCCAAGGTGTATTACAATGCACAAGTTGGTCTTTCAGCTCTTCATCAAATAAAAGAGCTTCTGCGTATGGCTGATTTTTGCCCGGAATCAAACCCTTATTGTCACTGCGCATATCATAGCAATCTTTACAACCTTCACTAACGAAAACATCCTCTACCTTATAAGAAAACAATGCTTTGCGCAAAAAAGGTTGCTTTACTTCACTGCTTTTGGACAATCTGCGACATGATGGGCACATAACACCAAACATTTTTTGATTGATAACACCATTTGTCTGCATGATTACATCTTTATAACTCTCTCCGTAGTATTCATATAACCGAAATGGTAAGTCCCAAATTCTATTTAAATGTAATGTTGTAATAACACCAATAGAACTTGTTACTAGATCCTTAACAGCAAAAGCCACATCTTTAGAAGGAATCTCATTCAGAAATGCAATATCAATATCCTGCTTTTTCGCCAGACGTACGCAATCTAAAAGCCTCTTAGGATCATCTTTATAATCTACCTGTGGGAAAGGCATTAAAACCTCTATTGGAGAATCATAACTTATCATACTCAGATTCTCCTTAACTTTACCATTTGCAATAGCAAAAGCTGTTGTATTTTTACCTGTCCTTATTGCCCCTGTTATAAAGGTGATACCACTGTTGTGGTATGCTAATTCTTCAATTACTTCCTGAATTTCTTTGTCAAACCCAAGTTCATTCATCTGTAAACTGGTTGTGGTCTTTTCCTGTAATCGCATAACACAACGAAGGCCATCTGCAACAGCATTTGCAGATATTCGTAATTCCAGAGCATGTGTCTTGAACAAACCACTCTTGTTTGTAGTTACACCAGAAGAATTATTTAAATCCAAACTTATGCTATTTGTCTTTTTCTCGATAAACTTGGATATTATCTCCTTATTCAAATCCTTATTTAAGGTGAACAGATCACTCTTATGCAATAAACCATTACATCTGAAATAAATAGGATATTGTACGCCTTCTGAAGTGTGCTCTACTGAAAAATGAATATCCGTAGCTTTCTGATTTATAGCTTCTATTATGATACGCTTACTTAATAAATCGCTATCATACAAAGACTCTGTAGGAATCCCACGTAATTCGCTGTAATTCAGCTTTGTTACTATTGCATATTCAACATCATAGTTACATAAAGCAATATTCAAAGTAACACGATCCACATCAGTAAAAACCTCACTAATAACTCGGAGCTCTTTATTTGATATTACATCAATTATTACTCCATATTGTTTCTCAATAATGCAAAACTCGTCTGCCTGATTAACCTGCTTGATATCACACAAATCTGGATATAAAGGTAACAATGCTTCTATAATCGCATCACGAGCGACAATCTTATACAGTTCAAGAGTAAATAACTGTTCCGGGATATCGTCTATAGCTCTGGCTGAAAGTAACTCTTTTTCAAGATCACTCAGCATGAAAGTATCTAAGTTAAACAAATTATCACTCCTTTATAGCATTTTCTTTACTAACTAGGTTTATCAAAGCCTTGTACATTCCATAATTTAGACTTCCATCCTCTTGATCAATCAACTCAAATAAATACTTGTTGTCAATATTATCATGGAAAAAAGTCTCAATATAAAACTTCCTGATCTCAGCTAGAAGCTCATTATCTTTACTGTAGTTTCGATATACTTCATCATAAGCAACCGTTTTCTCAAAAGAATCTGACAAGTCCACTTTGGAAAGACATTGTAATACATAATTACTAAAGATCGGACGATACTGCAATCTTTCTACACTAAAGACACTTGGAACCTCTGATTTCTCTTCCTCAAAAGTATATGGCTCATAATTTTGAAGAAGAATTGTTCCAAAAATATCTCGATTCAGCACTTTATCAGTAACAACTTCTTCAATACCTAAGTATACAAAACGAAGATTACTAAATTCGGCTAAATTAATTGCAGATAAGCCTTTTGTATTTAGCAAAGCGAACAAAAACATGCTATTTTTTCCCATTAAATCACAATAATGTAAAAAATCCAGCAGCTCTTCCAAATTTTCAGGTAAAGTTTCAGCAAAGTATACAAAACCAAGTAAATCTTGACGATTTATTTTTAATAAACCATTTTTTCCATCAACAAAGTTACCATATCCTTGTAGAGTAAAATCATATTTTAATGCTTCCTTATAGCTCACTTCTAAGAAATCAGGGCTTATCATAAAAATTGATTTCATTCTATGCCTCCGCTAAAACCTTAAATCCTTCTAATAGCTCTGATTCACCCTCGACTGATTCTTCGTCCAATGCATCACTAATAGCCATAATAATAGCATCATAGCAATCATAATCCATTACACCAAGAACAGTGTCAAGATAATCACGCAATTCATCATCCGTTGTAATACCGAGATCAGCGAAAACTCCACAACATAAGGTTCTAATTCTTCTAAATTCATAATAGCCTCCTATCCTTGATACAATAATTTTGTCCTACCACTCCTAATCGGTTGTATAATCATTTTTGTACCAAAATCAATCTTATAATCACTCTGTATAAAGTATGTATCTCCCCATCCGTATTTTTCATAGTATGAATTTCTTTCATAAGGCATGTAACCCACTAATCGCTTACTGATATAAGCAACTGGAATTGTGCTACCACTAAATTCATTATAAAGGGCGATATCCTCAATCAATGACGGATCGGGATTAGCATATTCATGCTCTACAATAATAGGTTCATTGGCAATATTTTCTATTGAAAATAACGTATCAATTCTTTCCAACTTGTTTAAGAAACTGTTTAATTCTAGTAGATTTATCTTTAGTCCAAAAGCAGCATTATGTCCAGCTGCAAAACAAATACGCTTGAATAATGGCAGATAAGCCCTACTGTATAAGTCTCTTAATGAACCTTTATAGTATTTCGTAGATTCGCAAACAACTATTGCTGTTTTGTTATATCTCTCTGATAACTTATTCGCAACAAGTCCGGTGTAATTCTCCGCCTTCCTAACAAGGTGATGGTGCTTACTCTCAGCCGTTGCCAAATCAGAAAAAACAAAATGGTTGTATTCTATAACATCCACCAAATCTACCAATAATTTCGTCTTGTCCCTACAATCCTCATAGATTGAGTTAATACTGGCTATTAAAGTGGATCTTTGAATAGCATCCAATGACTCATCAAAGAAATATTTGTTCAGAATCTCAAAAGATTCTGACCGGAACAATGCATTGATTCTTGGTGCATACCAAAATCCAATAAACCGTTTATTAAAGGATTGATATTCATTCATAAAATGCAAAATAAAGGGAGGTAATTCCTCCCTTTCCAGTTCACGTGCTCTATAATAGATTGCACGATTTAAAGCATTCGCCATATTCATGCAATCAGCATACAGACTAATCAAAGCATATGCACAATACCCTTGCTCAAAAGAATATCCTCTCATTTTTGCAAATGTATCATAAATAGTGTATGCCAAGGCTCCGGCGCTATACTCATAACGAGTCTCTCCGCATATTCTATTTTCGAGGACTGTATTTATGATCGCCACATTCTCGGGATAATCCTCGTAGGTATAATCTGGGACGTGATGATCTATCACTAATACCTTTACACCATAATTCGTTAATTCACGCAAAGTTTCTAATGCGGATGACCCAGTATCTCCAATTATGAAATAGTCAAACCTATTCTGAATACAATAACGTACAGCTTCTCGGTCTAATTCATGTGTTCGTTGCCGATAACGGAAAACCTCATAATTATCAAAACTTATTGTCTTCATAATACCTAAAGTTTCCAAGATAAAAACTAAACCATCTAAATCATAATCACCATAAATTAAGCATCTTTTATGCGGATTTGCAGTCAATTCATCTAAGAAATTTGCTACAGCTGGAAAATTGTGATACTGCGACATTTTATATTCAACAGGTCTCAGAATATCCTGCAGACCTCTCTCTCGCAATGCTACATAAAAATCCATATCAGCCTCCAAAGTTAGAAAGTATTCTTGTTAAATAAGAGCTTCTTTCTGGTGCATGTGATGCTTTTGATTCAAAGCCCAAATCCATTTTTTGTAAGTCCTCATTATCCTGACTGTCATCACTTGCTGTATATGAAACATTACTAGCTGCATCTTCAGCATCTAGATCATCAAGTAAATCAAGCATATCGTCCTCGGCAGTTCTCACAACTGGAGCAGGCTCTTCATCATCGAAATCATCCAATAAATCAAACATAGAATCTTCTGACTCAGCTTCTGTGTTTACAGGAATAATTTCCTCTTTACTGTTGGTTGTATCCTGATTTTGCTGTATCATTTCTTCAGCGATTGCATTGGTATCTACGCTACTTGGTGCTGAACCATTCAGCAAGTAACCTAAGTATCTTGATGGATTGCTTTCATTGTAAAACAAAATAAGATTATCTTTAGCTCTTGTAACAGCTACATAAAATAATCTAGTTTCACATTCTTTCAAACCCTCTTTTACACGCTCTGAGTATGGCTTATTATCAATAAAAGAAAAGGCAGGGAATTGCCTATTGTCCAAGTCCATAAGATAACAATTCTCATACTCTAAACCTTTTAGACCGTGAAACGTTGATAAAGCGACGCCATTCTTTGTCATATCATTCCGACGACATCGCTCCATCTTTACACCAATTTCATCAAAGATAACTTTGTAAGTTTTATGCTGATTAAATACCTTATCGACGCGACTCTCAATATAAGCATCGTAAACACTTAAATTTGCGCGATCATTCTTCATGAAATTCCAATGATATTTACACAGCAACTTCCACACAGTAGGAAATATCTTATCCATAGTTTCTGTCTGAATCATAGAAGACAACACTTTTAATGCATTCATAGTCTCACTGAAGCTAGAAATTCCCATTGCATCCTCAAAGTCATATGAAGCAAAATGCTGCCGATTATCATCCAAAAACCGATGATGTGCAGCATCATATTTGAATATTTTATACAATTTGTCTTTCTTAATAGGCAACACCTTGTATAAAGATAAACTAAGTCTTCTGTCTAATGGGGACTCTAATGCATTTAAGATGGAAAGAATATCCTTATATAGTGGATGCGTGTAAGCACTATATCCGCTGATAACATGGAATGGGATATTCATTTCTGCCAAGATTTCGCTCAAGATAATGGATGAGTTACGATCACGATAGCATACGACTGTGTCACATAGAGAATCATCGGATAGCTTCTGTAACATTGAGGCTATCTTAAAATTCTCACCTTCAATACTTGTATATGGCTGTAAGTCAATATTACCGCCATCTTTTACACCAGTGATTACTTTATGGTAACGAATCTTATTTTCACTGATAACTGTTTTTGCGTAATCCAAAATCTCTTTTCGACATCTTCTGTTTCTCAGTAAAGAATAAACCTCTCCACCAGTAAACTTTTCTGAAAAGTCCAAAGTATTGTAAATATCAGCCCCGCGGAAGTTATAAATACCCTGATCTTCATCACCAATGCACATTAAAGGAGTTCCATTACTCACAAACAAATGCAAGATATTCATCATAACGGGAGTAAAATCCTGTATCTCATCTGCAATGATATACTCAAAGTATTTTTGCGTTTTTGCAAGAGCCTCAGGATCTTTGCGTAATAGATTATATACACCAACAAGCATATCCACATAATCGTATTTTCGCTTTGTAACCTTGAGCTTATCGTACAACATAAAAATTTCAGATAGTATGTCTATAGGCAGTCCAATATCTTGAAACTTATCTGTCTCCACAAGATCAGCAACCTCTAATAAACTTTCATGCATATAATTGTATAATGACAAAATATCATTTACAGAAGCTCTGGAATTTTTATTATGTTTAGCTAAGACTCGATCACGTACCAATTTCATCAAGGTATTACTTTCACCTTCAGTTTGCAACTTAAACCCAGTAAGCTGCATTTTTGCAACATTCTCTTTACGTATCTGTTCACAAAAAGAATGCATTGTGGAAGCATTAATCTGGTCATCAATATTCAAATCTGCAATATTTGACATTCGCAAACGATTAACCAGCATTTTGTGCTTCGACTCCATTGGTTTTACATTATGCTTGTTGTAAACTAAACATAGAATTTTATCCCCCGTAATCTTTCTCTCAGGGTTTCGCACACTCTTTCTCCAAATTTTTTCCAAGATAGCCTTTATCTGTGCACCCGTAGTCTTACCTCCACCAGCAGTGGCAATGACTAACTGAGCTTGTGGCTCTGCGCAAAGAGCTAATGCTAAATCTGGTGATAAGTCATAACCAAGTATTCCAAAAATCACACGAATAAGCTTCATTCTGTTCGCTGCGCGAGGTAAATTTGGATTACCATCATCTGGTAATAGCTTAATAAGCTCATTAAAACTATATTGGTCAATATTATCAGGCGTTCTCGTAGTAAGCATCTAATACCTCCAATCATCACTTGCTATAAAATATCTGTTGGAAATCATCGGGTGCTGCTTCCCATAAATAGATTCCCATTTGTCGACAGCCTTAGAGCTAAATAACTTCTGAAAAGCAGACTTATAAGTTGTTCTAGAAGACAATGTTGCATGAGACCACACACCAACTTCATTAAAAGAGAAACCGCAATTTATATCAAAATTTTCACGATTTCCTGCAAAACCTTGTAATAACAAACCGCGTATAGTGTTCCTATCATTTACCCAATAATTATTTTGATAACTGTGGTTAGCAGCCAATATCTTTCCAATATATCGCTCACTGTCAAAATAGACTCTAGGATCTTGTAATGATTCCAACTTGTTAATTGGCAATTCTGCGCGGAATGGCTTGTCTCTCTTGGTTAGTGGGTATACAAAAAACGGTATAGAACCATTAACTTTGGAAACGTATGCAATAAAAAGCTCGCCACCTTGTTCAAACAGTAACATATCTTCCAATGTAAGTGTTTCTGTAGCCTCTAATACGGAGCAATCACGCAAACTGCAAGTAGCAGCTTTAAACAATTTATTCATTTTTTCATAAGCAGCAATTGCAACCTCTACATTAGAATCATCCAGGTCATTATAGTCCCGAAATCTCCGAATATTTAACATACGTAAAGGAATGTTTATAGGCTCTTTTTTAAAATCTTCGAGCAAAGACCAATCATGTATATTCACCTTTGCTCTATACAGTGTCAAAGAAATTTCATAATCTCGTACAGTGCTTGATTCCAGCATCGCGTAAAAATCAGTTACCCACAAATAGCACTGATTCTGATTGCATGAAACAGAAAACGAAGGAAAATTAGCCAAATTGTATAACCAGTCATTCAGAAACATACTATTTTTGTTTCGTACCATACCAACATAATGGTTAAACAAAAGCTGTGAACCGCTAGTTATATAAAACTTTATAGAATGTTGCACCAAGCAATAAGCAGCAAGAACACAATAAATCTTTTCAACATCATAGGTAAGCCCTTCTGCATATAGAATCACATCAGTCTTTCCTTGATATTGTGTACATAACTTTTCAGCCAAAGCTCCAATATACTTGCAATAATCATTTACACTAATAATGGATACAAAAGGAACAAATTCTTCCGTAATATCCACTAAAGTGTAATGATTTCCTGTATGATAATCTACTGCTTCCTTTAAAGAACGCAGTACATCTTCATTAGTTAATAAAGATTTCTCGTTAGTTACTCTCTCATTAATTATTGCGCATCCTATCAAAGAAGCTTTAACACAGTTAAGATCCTCCGTAAACTCCTGTAAGCTTACTTTATTATAATCCTTTTCGATAAAGACTAGGCCCGGGGTTCTTGCATTACTTATAACATTATTCATAATACGTCCCAAAGCATCCTTATCACGAACCTGCGTTTCTTCTAAGATGATAAACTGCTTATGATATATCTCACGCTCAAGGGTGGCTGCATGATTCTGAGTGAAAACATGATGAGCACTTAAGCTCAAAAGTTCAGCCTCAGTAAAAGGAGCTACTCCTTCCAAACTGTAGTCTGCGCTAGCTGAATGAGTCTTAAAGAAATTATACAATGATAAATAAAAAGGATTACTCACACCAAAAATAGACTCTCCTTGGTATAAGAAATCACTAATCTTTACTGTTTCCATCCCGCACCTCTTCTCCAAATTCCTCTACACTTTCAATAAATGACACATCTTGTACTGTATCTTTTGATAAATGAAATTCTTTTCGAGGAATTTCATTGTATAATTCCGGCTTTTGGCTAACTAAGATAATCTGCATCCCATCCTTAATTGTATTTGCAATTATCTCACCAATTCTTGGCAAATTAGCTTCCGAAGAAACACCAAAAGCTTCATCAATATAAATATTGTCAGAAGATAAACCCTTTACTGTTGCAACAGTAGCAGCAAAACTTATCAAATACTGACAAAGTTTTCCTTCTGTTATATCCGGTGACCGCTCGATATTGTACTTATCTTTTAATGTAAGCGAAGCAGTACCATTACCCCTCTTGAAATCACAATCAATAGAAGCTGTGAAAGCATCCTCTGGAAAAATTTTCTGCAGCTCTAGTGTTATTCTATCTTTTAAAAAAGTAATACGCCTTTCTTTAAATTCAGAATCTTCTTTATCAATCATCTTGACAAGTTGTTCCAATCTAATAGTTTGCTGCGTACTATCTTCCAAGACTGAAGACGTTTTCTGCAATAAAGCCTGTAAAGCCTCATAGCGTTGATTCATCTCCTTTGCCTTTTCCAAGGCAATTAGCTTATTATTCAAAGAGTGACGATAACTCTCTAAGGTAGATCTATCCATCTGCTATCTCCTAAAAATAATTACATAGTTCCCAACATCCAATTGTACAAAAGTTTTTTTATTACTTAGGTACATAACACCGTCATTTACTAACTTATTCAATAACAGTAAAACTTGCTTAGGCATATTAACAACACACTCTGTAATAGACGGATGTTTCTCTAAATTTTTTACCATAACCGGAATAAAATATCTCCGTACCCCTGTGTCGATAGTAGCACCCTGTTCCAGCAAATTGAAATTGACAACATTCTGTTCCAGCTGCACTTTTGATAAGAAACTTATTAAATAGGAAACATCAATGTCTGCCTTAAAACTAGCACGTTCTTCTGCTAATAAGGCATAATCGCTATTATCTTGACCACGTGTCTTTGTAGCTAGAAGGAGCAAGCAGCCCTTCTTTACACCAACATAGTTGCGATAGTCAAAAATCTCTTTACTTATTTTCAATAAGCTGAGTAAACTATTAGCACTTAAAGAAAAGTTAGCATCTGTGTCTACTTGCTGATATATCTTAAATGCATATCCTGCACTTACAGAGACTACGCCCCTATTTATATTAACAATCTCTTTCAAGAGATTACCTGTTTTCACAATATCTCCACATGAACCTAAATCAATAGGGGCGCTTTCATCTGTACTATCAACAAGTTCCAGCTTATTCTTATAATCATTTGTCCAAATTTGTTGTCTGGCAAAAGTCACCTTACAAGTAAGACTTACACCAAATTCATCCTGTTCAAAAAAAGCCACAGTAACTTCACTTTCAGAACAAGAAATAGTGAAATACCCAGCAGATGCAAAACTCAATAATAACTTTCTCGGTATTCGTACTGAGAAAGATTCATTGTCATCCGTTGAAACACAAGATAATTTACAAGAAGCAAACATCTCTCGTGTATTATTCACAAATAATGCCACCCTACTATCTAGGATGGCATCAATATACTCATTTCCATTTGCATTTAGCATTAAACGGAAACTGTTCACATCATCGATATCAACTCTAATCATTAAGAAGCTCCTCTAACTCTTTTTGTAATCGTAACTCAAAAGCCTTAAATTGCTCTTTAACAACTGCCACGTAAGCTTCATCCGTGTGTAAGCGATCAAAATCTATTTGCTGCATATACTTCACAATCTCTGCAGAATTCTCTGATGAACCAAAAGACTCAACATAATCCGTTACCAGTGAAGCAAAATTGCTTATAGCTTTATCAGAAGCATCTTTTGCCTGTTGCTGTAAAGCTCTTTTCTCAAGCAGTCTATCACGCAACTGCTGTAAATCTGTATTAGTATTATACACCTATAAAACCTCCGAAATTTCTTGTAATACATATCGCGTTTGTGAATCCACATTACTATGTAATAACTCGTCAACAATCTTTGCTGAGAGAGGGTCTCCCATAATAGCTGTCTGTATATTCTTAATAGGATCATCTGTATCAGGAACATAATTGATAGCAGCTTTCATAGCCTTTACTCTCTCGTAACTTTGCTGTTTTTCCTTAACAACATCCTCTTTCACGCATGAAGCTCTGCCCGGTAAAGTAATAAAATTATGCTGTATTTCGCTAAACTTATTGTCCTCTATTATTACTGCTGGGATATCTCTTTCCAAGAAATTATCATCCACTTCTGACACATTTGGCCTACCAAGACTAGCTAAATGTTCAATCATACATGAATGTCCAGAATTAGTTGTTACATTCCAGCATCCATATAACTTATGATGATGTGCAAAAAAGCACGCATCATAAAGTTCCAATAATTCATTGTTGTTTGCACTGACAGAATTTTTTATAAATGCATGCATATTGTTTGTATTTTCTGATGCCTGGGCAATCTCTGAAAATACAAAATCTGTGTGAAAAAGACCTATGTTGTATACACCTTTTTCAGGTATTGTTATAGGACAGCCATAATGATTGAAATGAAAAGCTACGTTTCCAACTTCTACAAAATCCGGTATATCTATAACATTGAATAAGCCCAAAGGTTGCCACACTTTCTTATTCAATGTTTGAATCTTCATCGAATCTACTGAATTCACTAATGTAAAGAACGGATTCGAGCTATAGTATGTAGTTTCATGGTTACCCATTACGCTATAGATTTTTGTAAAAACTCTGTTAGCTACAATCCAAAAATTATTCGCTAGAATAGCGCCAGTAACATTTTTGTAGGAACGATTGTAAACATCCCCCAACAAAATCAAGTTAACCTCATAACCCATATCATGATACCGTAGACCAAGCTCAAGAATCTTGTCTTTTACCTGCATAACCTCTCCCGGATAATCATAACGGTTATCAATATTTCTGTCCTGATCATGTAAATCAGACACCAGTAGGTAAGCAATTTGTGCCATCAAACACTACCTCCCCATGAATAGGACATTGTATAGTCCTTCCAGAATTTAATAAATCTGATTTTATTTTATAGCAATCTGATTCAATAATCTGTATCTGATTGCTGTTATATGCAGCCACCTTTAAGCACTTATGCATATTTTGCACGGCAATCAATTGCTCTACAGCAGGAAGAGCCCCTGAATCACTGGCTATAACTATCTTATCTAATTCTTTAGAACAATTCTGTAATGCATATACAGGTTCTAAATCATAAGAAATAATATGCACTGAATTGATATTTTGCAAAATACTAAAGATTCCTGCCAATGCATTAGCTCTTTCCACAGTGCTGGCATCTATCTGATGTACAACTGTTATAGAGTTCAGTATAAGCTCAATCTTCTGTAAAAATATTATATTTTCAATTAACTTCAGTGCTTTATTATAATCAAGTCCATCTGAACAATTTTTATGAATCTGTTCCAATAGCAATGATGCATCGGAAATTTTTTCTAATTGTTGAAAAGCATTCTGACTCTTCTGATAGGAGCTTTCTAATGTCCTTACATCACCATGATTTAATGTCTTCAGTGCTTCTCTTAAAGATGACTCTTTAACAACCAGTTTAGAATTTTTATCAGCCAAAGTTGTCACTAAGGTTGATACTTTGTCCTTCAGCTCTATCAAGTCCGGATATTCTGCTAATAAGCACATAAGCTCATGATTACCCCTTTGATCTGAGTTAACCAAAAGCATATCTTGATCAGTATCAATAATATTAGCCACGAACTTAGTTCGTGTATCCACCAGCAAACCAAGTTGCTTAATATATCTGACATCTGGCTCATATGAAACAAAGAAATCTGTCTCCCCGTGTGGTTTGAACTTATAGATAACTGCTCTTTGCGTGATTACAGTCATTCCAAGATCTCCTGTATCAAATAGGCAGGCCATTATAGCTGACTCAGCACCACGGCGAATCAGCTGGCTTCTCTTTTTTGCAGGAAAAACATCTGGGTTTGCTGTAACTTTTAACATCTTAAAAAGTACACTTTTTCCAGTACTGTTATCTGCAACTAAAACATTTAACTTGTCTGTGGCAAAATTAAATGTTATGTCTTCTAAAGACTGACAATTGATTAATCTTATCTGTTTTATCATTTTTCCCTTATAAAAAATAGGGATAGTACTTTTGTACTATCCCTATAGTGTTCAACTACTGAATCTCATCCAATGAATCCAGATCGATTTCATCGCTGTCCTCATTCATGATATCATCAACCGACAGCTCCTTAACTTCCTTTGCGGAATTTCCAGAACTGAGCTGTCCCTGCTCGCGACTTTCGGAATCCATCTCCAAATCAAGAAGAAGCTCAGATCCGGTATCACCAAGAGCGATTGTAATGAACTCCTTGTGTCTCTTGATAACATCTTTTGTGATGAACTGGTTATCCACAGTAACAACTGTGTAAAGAGATGCGCACAGCTGTGCATCGACATGCTCATCATACTTTGGAATTCTTGTAGAAGCGATCATAACACGCTCAAGATCCTTCATCTCTTCGATATACTGTGACCACAGAGCAGCAAAAGTATCCTTGCATGGGTATGTTGCCAATGATACAGAAGGCTTCTCATAAGAAGTTCCCTGTCCAATCTCCATCGGTGTTTCTCCGTCTGTAGGGCAGCTCATATCGATCTCAAAGAAATCGAAATAGTTGTCAAAACGCTCCCAATCACCTCTGAGGTATTTGTCGATGGACTCGCGCATTTTATTTGTAAGTCGGAACTGAACCAGCATCTTCTTCAAAGAGTCAAGTTCCATGGACTCATAAAGTCTGAGGTCTGCTGCTTCGATCTCTTCCTTGTTATTCAAAGGAATCTCAAGTGCAAGAACGTAGTTTGCTGGGCGGTCATCCGAAACTGGCATACGACCGAAAATCTTTGATGTTTCTTCTTTCTTCTGCTTATCTGTAAGTGTAAGTACCCCTTTCAAGCACTTATCATTGAAATCACGATACTCTTCATAAGCAATATCACGGAAGAACTCATAAGCCTGTGTGATAAGCTTCTTATCGCCGACAACGTTTCCAGTGATAGGATCACGATCAATCTTAACCAAGTAATCCCTACCATAATCACCTGTCATAGCCGGAATATCCACATGTACAACCGGGAATGTGTAGATGGATGGCACACGATATTTCTTGAAAATAGCCTTATCATCAGCTGTCAAGTGCTCGTGATCAGAAGTGTCCCAATTGTCGACACCAGCCTTGTCCATAAATGCCTGTTTAACATCTTCATTGCTGTCCGCATATCCTTTCAACATAAGACCAACTGTGGTTGGTGCAAGCTGCGGACGGAACTTCTTGTCAGGATTGTAAGTATCATCTGCCTTACCAGTTGTAGGATTGAAAGGAATCGCCAACTCGACAGGAATAAGAAGCTTTGACTTCTTCTTCTTTTCCTTCTTAAGCTTCGGGATGCTTCCGACACGCTCCTTCGTCTGCTCATTCTCATTACGAAGATTGTAACGAGAAGTTCCGTCTTCCCCACTCTCCTGAAGTTCCTTCAAGAACGTAGATAAATCCATTGTGTTTGCCATAATTTGTTACTCCTTTTCTTATAAAAATTTTTTCTTTGTACTCCAGAAATAAATCGAGACTTTCTCTCGTTTACTCTGTTACAATTGGAAATAACTGTTTTATTTCTAAGAAAAGGTTTTTACTTTCTAGTAAAAGTAATTGTTTAAGCAATGCGGTCTATGTAAAAAGGCTCTTCTATCATACGATTTAAGACACTAAAGACTTCTTCTTTATGACCTTTCTTAATTGCACCGTCCACATCTTTATCATACCCTTGTCTGAGGTACACACATTGCTTTAATTCTCTTTTTAATAAGCTCTCTAATTTATTACCAGCAGTATCATTATCGCTAATGACTATTACCTTATTGAAGAATCGTAACTGTGCGACAAGGCTTTCCGTCACAGAAGACCCCATCAAAGCAGCTGCACAATAACCATGCCCCCTTAGTTGGATCGCATCAAACATACCATCAACAAGCACAACGTATCCTGCATGGTATGCTTCTATAAAACCATCAGGTCCCCAAAATAAATAATCACCCTTAGGGAACAAACTCTTCGCGGAGTAACTATAGTATGGTGTAGAGAAATCACCAGTTTCATGTGCCTGTAAGTATATCGTAGGGTTAAAACCACCAATACCCTTTACAGTACTATCCATACCCCTTATAGGGAAAATCAGATAATTCGACCATGTTGACTCTCCACTATAATAGAAACCGCATGAATCCTGCATAGCTAGTGAACCTGCCATATTTACCACATAATCGTCATTAGGTATAAATAACGCTTGCTCATCTATTAGATACTGCGTAGGTATATTACGCAACTTCTCTGCTATAAGTGAAAGATAATTTACTTGACTTCCTCTTCCACGGGACATTGCAGCTTGATATAGCTGCTCCCATGCTTCATTAATCTTCATTAAGCTACTCCTATAATCTTTACAGCTGATCCAACACTTTTTGTCCTGTATTGATAAAACTTACAAGGTAAGGTAGCTGATTCTCCAAACAAGGCATTTATTGTAACATTTCCTAAATCTTCACAGGAACACTTGTGCTTAATTCCCTTAATAGTAATGTTATCATCTTTTATACTATAGTACTTTGGTGCCATCAATACCATAGGCACTGATAACTCCTGCTGCTTTGCTAACTGGGTTATGACAGCATAGCACTTCTTTCCAAACTCTGATACAAAATCTTCCTCAGAATTAAGAAAAACTGCCAGATCTGATGTGTTGTAGAATACACGGTAGTCATCAGTTTCTTTTACAGTGTAAGCCCTAGGCTTGCCGTTTTCCATAATCACAGCATCCATGAAATAACCCAGCTCATGCAGTCGTTCTGGGCTGATACTGGCATCCTTTCTGTATAAACTAATATCTTCATCATTATATGAGTGAATATCCTGCGAAAGAAAACTTCCAAAATCAACAATATCATCACCGGCAACACGTAACTTGTCAAACATCTGCTTAAATAACATAAGCATTCTTTCATAAATCGTGTATTCTTCCTGACTGTAAGTATCTACTTCATCAGCGACATAATTCTCAAGAAATGATGAAGTCTTAGCCTGCTGATTATAACCAATCAACTTTTCTAAGTATGTACGCTTACTCATCTTAGAAGCCACTTTGCTGTAGTGCGTGTCTAAATCAGACCAAACCTTAAAAATATAATCAATCTTTTTCATCTTTTTCTCTCCTTAAATTTTTTACATATTTCAAATGCTGTTTTCTGTTTCTCTCTGAATGTGCTTCAATAATATTTAAAGCACTTCGCACTCGCTGTATATCCCACATAACAGGAGCATTGTAATTTAGCTTAAAAATATTCATTACATTGCTTTCATCCAAGCAGGGCATTAGAAGCTTATTCTCAGTTGTACGAACATCTTCTGTTTTACCAACACTGTAATTAAAAAGGATTAACTGATATGGATTACTTAGAGCATTTTGTGGTGTAATTATCCGAAAAGGCTTTAGTTGATCTGCCAGTGCAATAAAGTGCTTACTGTGTTGATCATAGACATCGAATGAACCACCGACTTTCTTTCTGATTGTGCATTTATCGGTTATCCTTTTATCGCCACCGTAAGACTTGCACTCAAAAGCAAAAATTTTTTGTGGTGTGAAAACAGTTAAATCTAACTCTGTGAAATAACCAGAATCCGGATGATTTACATCCTTAAGGATTAATCCTTTTGAATAAAACCAGCCATATTTAGTCAGATTGTATTTTGCTAAATAATCCAGTATTAAACACTCGAGAACAGCCTCACAAATCTCACCATGCACATGAGTTAAAAAATGCATATCCTTTTTATGCGTGGCAGATTCCAACATGCACCGTGTCACTGCCAACGTCTTTTGGATTCCCTGCGTTCTATAAAGATTTAATATTTCTTTATTTGTTTTTTCTTTATAATCCATAACATCACCTCAAAAATGGGAGTACCCTATTACAGGCACTCCCACTAGAACTAGATAATTTGCATTTCATCACTCAATCTGTCATAGTAATAAACATTGTCAGACAGATATATCTCATTATCCACGAAAATAGAATTAGTCTCTTTTAAGGTTGCTTTAACCCCATCCAAGTCTATAACCTCTTTCGGCGCTTTAATAGCTAAAATTTCTTGCGTGCTACTAGGAATTAGAACTAAGTCAGTATCATGCTCCTTTGCATATACTTTTAATTCTTCAGAAACAAGTGCAATCGCTCCGTATGCTCCAGTTGATGCTATGCGCAACAGCATTTCATCCTGAAAAGGAAAGCTCTCCTTGCATCTTTCTTCCAAAAATTGTTGCAACGGCATAATAGAAAGCTTGATTTTACTCAAAGCTTTTTCTAATAGCTTTTCAAACGAGAAAGCGTATAACTTACAGAGATCATCAGTAATAATCACTGAGAATTCTGAATCAGAAAAGCGCAAAATTACTGATAAATCTAAGATCTCTTTATGAGGAACTGCTTCTAATAACTCTGCATTTTTTGCAGTGTTGATTAGTTGTGCCTCCAGATTTCCTATTGAAAATAGCTTTTCGAAATCCAAATGTGGTACAGATCTTATACAATTTTTTACATAAGTTACAAAGTCTGCAAATGAGACAGCCTCTTCAAAGAAAACTTGCACAGGCAAAGTAAATCCTAGTCCGTCACACTGAGGGACAGCAGCAATTGTTTCACTGAAATCATTGACATGTCTACGCTTATCAAACCGAAACGTATATTCTTCACAATTACATTCGCATAGTTTGATACAGCAGTCTCGATAATCCTCATAAGTAAGCCATTCATATGGATTTATGCGTTTCTGCGAAATATCTTTCTCCGTTACAATTACAGGAAATACTCGTAGAAGATTCATACCATATTGATCTTCAAATGCACGCTCAGGAATCTCCAGATTATCTAGTTCTTCCTGTGAGATATCTTTGACATCCATCAACAATTCTCCGTCTGCTTTTAAGATGATGCATGCAAAGCTCTCTCCCTCTTTTAATACTGTTTTGTCACACTGAACTGGTCTTTTTCTCATATTGTTTAACCACCTTTCTGGCTAGAAAGCCAGCATGATCGTATTAAAAGAGTCCCATTTGATCGAAATTATCCGATGTGTCATTAAAAATTCTGACAACATCATAATCGCTTAAACCCCAACTTGAAAAATCTGGTCGCTTCAAAGCAGGACATCCTGCAAGCATGCCCTGTACTTTTTCTAATTTGTTACATGACCAGCTTTCTAAAGCCAGCTGTTTCAAATTATGGCAGCCGCAAGCAAATTTGGAAACACTTCTCATGTTTGGCGCATACCAATTCTTCACATTAAGCTCACTTAGAGCATAACAATGTGAAACAAACAATTCTGCTGATTCACATTTTGGTAATTGCCAATTTTCACAATTTAGTTTTTCTAAATTCTTGCACTGCCAGAACATCAAATCAACATTTTCAGCTTTACTCATATCCCAATTATGTAAATCGAGCTCTTTCAGTGAATTTGCCCCATCAAACATTAAAGTAAAACTTTTACCGGATGAAACATTCATTGTTTCAATACCGACAATCATCTTAAGGTTTGGACATCTTGCAAACATTTCATCAAATACAGTAATTTCACTTGTGTCTGAACCAGAAATATCAATCATTTCTCCCTTAAAACCAATAAATAACCCACTGGCATCTTTCAATCCCTTAGGAATTACAGTTTTTCCTGTAGTTCCTATATATGTGATTGAATCTTTTGTTGCTACGGTGTCAATTGAATATTCATTTTCATCATACTCAAAATTACCTAAATTGCCTGAATATCTAATCATCTTATCCTCCTAAAATAAATCCATTTTCTTGGATTCTGTAATTGGTTTTACTCTCCCTGCGATGCCGCACTTTACTGCCATTGCTAATACTTCCTCTGCAAACCCCATTCGGTTATGAATAACAGGAAAAACTCTTGTAGCTCCCATATACACTTCCTGATCCACTGGGTAATAGTCCTTGCCCCAACGTAATTGTGGGAAGTATATCTCCAGCAATCTTTGATCCAAATTTAAGAGCTGTAATATCTGATATTTTGCAAGAACATTTCCCTGCCCATATTCATTACAATAAACATAAAAAGCTTTGTACATTCTACAGCTTAGCAACCAGACTGGCATTTCTTCCTGCTGTTCCCAAAGTTCGAATTCTTTAGCAAACATAGTACCAAAATAATCATACTGCTTCCTAACCATATCCTTCACAGAAAAGTTATTAGGCTCCAAAGTCTTTGCTAAAAGAATAACAGACTCCTTGGCTAACTCTCGCAAAGGGGTCTGCTTGTATTCATCAAAACCGGCTATAACAGAATCAATAGTTTTTACCATCATTTGTTCATTCATTCGTTCATTCATTTGTTCATTCTCCTGTTTATTTCATTTACGCGTGAAACTATAAGCAATAAAGGTTCTTCTGCTACACTGACAGAAGAACCTTCCTCCATACAACAATTGGCAATATCTTTAACAAGTTCACAGTATGCCTGCTTAAAATTTAATAACTCATTATAATATTGCTCAGTTATAGTAATTTCCTTATTAAAATTATTCATTTGCTTCATCTTAAATCCTCCACAGTGTATTCCGGAAAATTACAAATCTTATATCGTTTTGTTGCATTTACATTCTTTGATCTGTCCGATTTCAAGGTTTCTAACTCTGAAGCTTCTACTTCATAAAATTCAATTCTGAAGTATGTATCTGCAGCAAAATCTACTAAGCTATCTGTTATAAGGTTTCCGGAAAAGACTACGGTGATTTCAATAATTCCGTTCACTATTTTTGAACTAATTACGCAATCATTCTGCATTTTACTAAGGAGATCATTTTTCAATTCATATTGAGTTTTCTGCTCTGTATAGTCATCAAACAGATATCCTTCTTGCTCTGTAACAGTAACACCTATTGCTGTGTTACTCTCCGGAACATACATTGTAGTATCGCCCTCACTATACTTTATGAATCTTTCATTATATTTGTTCTCCAAGTAAGAGCACTCTTTAGTTTGCTCGGCCTCCGAATTAAACATTTTTAGCGGTCCATTTCGCAGATAAGCTACTAAAGCAAAGATAGCTCCAAAAGCAAGAATTATAGCTAATGAACTTATAACTGTTTTTGTTTTACCGCTCATATGCTACCTCCTAGATCCAGATCTTGTACACTGTTTATAAAAGCTGCATCTGATTCCAGCGGTGTTCTGTTCACATCGTACTCCAGTCCAAGCTTCTTAGCATAGCGAACATACATATAACTTCCAAGTAAAAACGCCGGTGACATAGAACTATCATTCTTGTACTGCACATTTATGTACGAATCACCAATAAAGGATTCTTTTTCATCGTGTGTTATATTTTGAATTATTCTAATTCCTTTATAACCAGCCTTTACAATATCCGGCTCTAACTTGCTTATCAGAGTAATCAAGTATTCAAGTTCATCCTCAACTTTTGTATTCAGCAACGAATATTGAACCATATGCTTATCTGCACAGTATAATGTGTAAATGCTCTTATTGTCAGGTGTATTAACCTTGGATACATTTAGTGTAAACACAGGTGGCATAGGATAAAAATCATTGATTGTATTTCCGAACTCAATTTGTTCTATCTTATCCTGATGCATCTCGTAATTAGCATGTATCTGATTTTCCAAATCTTCATCCGGTTTCTTATAGTAATAACCAAAATTGAAATCCATTCGTAAAGGCGTCCAGTCATCAATCAGTATTTGGCTAAACTGATTTAGTATCCAGATATCCTTTAATACTTTCTTATGTATGCGAAACACCGGTTCATCATGTCTGACATAGTATACACTTATATCATCCTCACTGTAGCCAAGATCTCTAAACTGCTTAAGTATAGCAAGTGTTGTTAGACATACAATCTCGCTAGTGCCTGACTGTACTGGGGCATTTAAAGCATCATTCAATAAATCTGTTGGATTGTATTTATTGCTGATACCCTCCAAATGTCCAAAATAACTTTCTACGTATAAAGGCAACCCGATATCAATCCTATCCTTTATACGTTTTTCATATTCAACATATTTAGGACAGCTATAAATGAAATCCACCATCTTTTTAATAAAAGGTTGCTCCGAAGCAACCACTGAATTCCTTGTACCGTATACAGTAGCTAATGTTAAACGCTTGTATAACTGTCGCTCTTCCTTAAATCGGTCCAAATCAAAAGTTACACCCTCTGATGCTGCAACCATACGAGCAAGTGCTTCGTATTTATCATCATAAGCATTCATGATTTTATCATTCTCTGGACTACGCAAAAATAAGTTATATGCAATTCGGAAATCCGATTGCCCAAAGTCTCCCCATGCCAGAAAATAATCATTGTCAACCGAAATACAATCATTGTAAGATTTAGGAATTGCAATAATATCATCCTCTTTATAATTGTATCGCATATTTTTCTGCTGATTTACATGAAATGCTAATTTGGATAACTCGATACCGTCACAATTAACTCCGGCTTTTTTCGTATTCCTTGTAGTGTAACCTCTTATTTTTCCATTTCTGGAAATAAGAGAGCGCAGTTGCATATATTTTTCAATAAAATATACTGCATGCCCATTTTGTAACAACTTTTCTAAAACTTTCTTACTATCTAATGAATAATCGGCGGTCTTTTTAGTGATAAAGTATCTCTCTGGGCAGTTTTCATATTCCATCAAAAACCTAATTACTACTGACTTTTCGAGATAACTATAATCACCACAACTCTTATACAGCATATAATCTGTCAAATCCTTACGCAAAGTGTCTACTAAGCAATCTTCATAAGCCAAGGTCTTGATCATCTTATCGCGATCATACACAATATAATTACGTCGATTTAACTCCTTTTCATATTCATCAAAAGAGAAATTCACATAATCCTCTCTACGTAATTTATACATTCTCAACCTCCATCAACCATTAAATTTGTCAGCTTTGTATAGTTCTGTAAAACCACACTCACTGCAAATAACACTTACAAATTCAGAAGTGCTAGCAGAATAATTTCTACTAAAGACTCCTGCTTGATTCACAAAAGATGTGCTGTCGTATCTGGAGCATCCACATTTAGGGCAATGCCATCTACGAGAAATAGCTTTTTTAGCTTCTGTAGTTTCTTTTTTCTCTTTTTGTGACTCAGTAGCTTCCCCTGCAAATTGTTGCATGCTAAACATGGGATCACCTCCTAACATAAAATTGGATGGCTGCTTTTACACAACCACCCAATATTACAGAATTTCATCCTGTAAACGCATCTTCTTAAATTTGACACACTTCGGCATATCACCTACAGGCACTCTTGTAAATAAAACTCCAAGCTGTTTACTAACCGTATCCGGAAAATCATCAGCTGCCTTTATTTGTGTTAACTCACGTGACTGAGCGCCATCAATAATTACCCAATTTACACCATTGAACAAATCTTTCATATCTTCAACAGCTGACATAAAAACAAAGTATCCCATATTTACATCAGAGCAATCCTGCATAAACTGCTTCAGTTTCTCGACGTTCACAACCTTTGAATCTCTACCAAGTCCCATCATACGATCAGCACCTAAAATCCAAGTAAAGATATAAGGCATATGTTTAACCTCAATCATGCAATCAGGGCATTTGTATGTTGTGACTATGGAATCAATGGCTATTGCCACCTGTTTTAGACTCTGCTTGTAACGCTCCTCTTTATTCGCATTTGTAAGTCCAAACATTTTTATAAGCTGAGCATCATTACCTAATAAATACATACCGGCTTTGAAACGTTGTCTGTTCAATTCTGTGTCTTGTTCAGACCCTTTCACAAATTCACGATAAAAAGCATCATCATTACCATCAGACTGCATTGGTGTACTAAAAACTAATGAATCAATAGCTAAGCACAGCTTACGTCTTGCAACTAATGTAAATGACAAATTCAATACATCATTATCGAAAAATCGTTTTTCTGTATAAAAACCAGCAATGGCTAAAGATGATGCGTCACACTTATCTTGGAACATCTTATCTAAGTTGATAACTAAGTTCTGCGTATTAGAAAAAAGTTCTATGTTACTTCTCAACATTTTGAAGTATCTTTCTTGATTAGTAGGACTCGGTGTTAACACAATTATGTTTGTCTCTCCCAGAGTTGTAGAAAAGTTAAGCTTTACTATCTGCTCAGGATCATCAGTAACATATGATGGTTCCCCTAACAAGACACGATTACTTGTTTGCTTAAAATGTTGCAAGTATTCCTTGTATTTATCCTCAGATGTTAAATCTGTGGCATCATAAAAAGACAATACTTGTCTGAACGGTGTTTGATGACATACCGAAATAACATCCTGTCCAATAGCAATTCGTTGATCATCTGGCATATAAGGAACTCTTACATTCACATTATTTGCTCTCGGATTACCCTCAATATTGTTATTGATAATTAATCGACCAACCTTACCATAGTTATTTTTTGCTGCATCGTTATTCAAAATAAGTTCCGAAACACTGGAAGTACATCCTACAGCTGCACGAATCTTAATATTACTAAGTACATCCTTAGGTATATCAGATCCAATCTCCTGTGAAGCCAATAACAAATGAAATCCTGTGTTTCGTCCTAGCTTCGCAAAGCTGTACAAAATACGCATAATTTCATTGGATTTCTTTCCCGCTTTCTTAAGCATAGTCTGAAACTCATCAATAACGATAACATGTCTTGGTATACACAAACCTGTCTTTTTTCTAAAGTCAGAAATATTCTTTACATCATTGTCAACATAGATATTGTTCCACAATGACATTTCTCTTTCAAGATCTGCCAATACAGAAATTATATAATCTGCATCATCAGTAGCTGCAATACTCTTAATATGCGGCATTGGCGTTTGTACTGCATAGGACTTAAACTCTACTATCTTTGCATCACAAAGTACAAGCTGTACTTCCCATGGAGCATACTCCAAACAAAAACCATAAATTATAGAGTTCAAAGTAACAGATTTACCCTGTCCAGTAGCACCCGCAAGCACCATATGAACATCGGTGCCTGCAAACTGCTGCTTACATAATTTTGATGAATTACCATCAACATATCCACAACGCAAAGTTAAACCTTTTGCAGAATTTCCAAACCAAATATCAGAGTATAGACCCTTAAATGGCTTATCTACAACAAATTCATACTCTGGCTCAAAATCTCCTTTAGCTAAATATTTCGGTGCTTTAGGAATTTTTACTGTGTACGGATATTGCCTTGCTGCTTCTGCCTCAATCTTTGGAAATGCTTTTGTAAGATAATCGCTTTCAAGATATCCTGGCTTTCTACTTAGATAATCTTGCAAGTATAATGAAGTGTGTTCTTTAATTTCTTCATTATTCAGTATGATCAAAGCGCATCCCCCCGATGTAGATCGCTAAACAAACGAGTATAATACTGTAGACTCTCCATACTAGAGAAGAATAATGCAATATTTTCTTTCTGCCCTGTCTCGTAAGCAAAAATATCAAACGCCAGTCTAAAGATTATAGCCCGTATCTGTTCCTTCTTCTTAATCTTCTCCGGTGGAATCTGCGCAAGTTCATCTTTTGTCACAAGAATAATACGTACTTTTCTTGCAGGTCCTTTACTTGTGTTCTTGATAAAGAGCTCTCTTGCAAATCCTCCGACAAGATTACCATTTTTGTCTAAAAGCTCACAGAACTCCAGCTTCTTATCTGCAGGTTTAATGAATGAAAATCTATCATCGCTCTGTACAGGTGTTGCCTGAGTCTTTACTGGCTCCGTGGTTGCACTAGCGATAGGACTAGACTTCTCCTCTACTGTTGCTACAGCTGTTGGCTGTGCAGCTGATTCACTTGCTGCTCCAAAAAGATTCATCTTATTTGTATCCGCACTTGAAGCCTGCTTTTCCTCTGTAGTTGAAGCTTCTGCTTTCTTATAATCAATACGATCTGCATAATCACTTGTTTCTAAAGCTGTTTTGTATGCATTCAAAACATCAGCAAATGTAACTTCTCTTTCTGTAGCAATCTCATTCAACCATAAACTTACACGAAGATAAATAGGGATTAAAACACTTCCGTAAGTAAAGTTGAATGCAGACAATTTACTTCTGCAGATACGATCTTTAATCTTATTCAGCAACTCTTCCTTAGATCGGAACTGATTACGCTCAATCATGATATCCAAATCTTCAGTCATGGCAAACACATTGATAAGATCAAAATGATTCACTGGCTTCTTTGCGGCAATTTCATAATACATGAACAAATTTTCCCATTCATCAGAAATAGGGAAAGGATCTTCCAGATTGTCCTCTTCCTTAATGGACTCTTTCAAAGAAAAATAAGTATTCTTTGTATCCATAGGGATGTCTTTTGTTGTAGTGAAAACTCCGTTTTCATACTTAATTCCGGCAACCTTTATAGCACCATTGGTCATGTAGCTATGAACCAAATCTACTAAAGAGAAATTCTCATAAGACATAATCTTATCAGGTCCCTGCTTCGTTGTATTTATAAGCAGTTTACCAGTGCATAAACCAACAGGAGCTGTGATTGTACGTGTACCGAAATTATGATTCTTAAGATATTCGCGATCTTTAAACTCTGCCAGTTCATAAAAGGCACACTTAGCTTCTACATCGCAACCATCAACCTGTTGTAACTTATAATTGGAAATATTACCCATATAAGTCTTAACTTTGTTATCGCCAAGGCTAAAGATCAGGCTGTATCTGTCAATAACAATACTTGTTGGCTTTCTCTTACCCCAGCGTGCTAACTGGATAATAGCCTGTACGTAAGCCACATACCCTACTGACAAAGAAGCATCGCGTAAGTAACTAACAAGGTCTTCTAATGCATTGCTTCTATTTGCTCCTGAAGACGAGAATGAAGTAATACCGGCACTAACCATATCCTTCTCAATCGCATTCATACGGAACTGATAGTCAGAAATCTCAGTATCCCGAATCAAATCTTCCATATCATCCTCATCCTCTGGAGCAAAGATAGGAACATTGAGATTATGGTACCAATGCTTTACGTATAACAACTTCGCCAATTCTTCCAGATATATCTGCGAAATTTTATCAACATTTGGGCTGGATGGTGATACATCAATATCGCCAAGAGCCGTACTCTTCATATTGAACTGAACCCATTCGATTAAAGCCTTATAAAACTTCTCCTCATTTGGATATAATTCGAAAGTATTATTAGACCCGCGACCTTCAACATCTTCGTATAATGATGCAGGGAATCGTGAATCTGTCTTGTACTCCGCCATATCTTCCAACTCATAAGCACCATAAGGCGAACACAAATCTTTCTTAGCCGGGAGAAAATCTTTCAGCTGTACATTCTCATCCATTAACAAATTACGGTTAGGTAATTTGATGAACAACGGATCTTCTGGATTATTCTGATATAATGTAACGTTCTCTTCAGTAGTCAGTTCAGTAAACGGCCAACTCTCTTTGATATTCAAAGAAGAAACTCTTGCCTGAGTTGCACCGAAATAGGTAGGACTGAACATAGCTGGTCCAATATTCGTAGGCATGGTATCTTCTTCTGTTGAAGCAAGATATTCTATATAATCCATTACAAAATAAACAGCACAATGTGCATTGGCTTCCTGCATACCGCACTGTAGTAACTTATCAGTTATCTTCTTGTTGTAAGCATCTGGTAATTCTTTAGTGTTAAGACTCTGCTGAACCTTTGTTATCAAATTGTATACAACAGTTACATCCTGACATTCTTCTGAGTTAATGACATTAGCTAAAACAATGAACAGTTTATTACTTGAATCAAGCACTGCAAGCTGCATCTCAGCCTCAGAAGTAAACTGTTGAATAGCACCAGCTTCATGAACAATTGTTTCAATACCAAATACATCATTTGTATTAGTATTTTTCAAACCGACGACTATAGGTACAGAATTCCCGTTACCATCAAGTCTACTTACATAAAATACCATTTAGTGATACCCTCCTTAATAATAAAGCAAGGGAACGCAAATTGCGCTCCCTTGAATTTTTGTCTATTTATTAAAAACCTGCATAGCTTTCTACGGCTATGCAAGCCAGTTTTCTACATTCTGACAGCGTCAGCGTCGATACCCTGCTTCTTGTAAGAAGTATCTCTTGCTGCAACTGATCCCATATCAGCCTTTTCAAGATACTCAGCGATCTCCTGAATACCCTTACCATCCTCACAGAAACCACGGAAAGACTCGAGATTTGTATTATACATATCCTGGAATTTCCGGCAAGCGTCGAGAGCCTGTGTGATAATTGCATTACCGCCAGCGGCTTCCTCTTCCTTCAAAGTCTGTGCAAGCGTTGTGAATGTGGCAAGCACATCCTCGTTGAAAACCTTCTTAAATGATCCAATAGAATCATCAATAAGCTGTGGATTAAGTTCCATACTATTGTCCTCCTTTCCGTTAATTTAATGCTTCATCAAGCTTAGAATACTGATCGTGCACACGACCAAGTACCGCAACCAAATCGGTTGCTGCCTGCAACAATGCGGCTGTACCTTCAGCAAAGGACTTTCCGCTACTGATAAACTTCTGAGAACCAGAAGCTTCGGTCATCTCCTCGATATTATCCATACCCTTACGGATGGATGGCACTGTATTGCCCTCAAGCTCTTCGATAGATGCCTTAATCTTTGGAATAAACTCCGGGTTAAGCTGCTGTACCATAGTTTATTTCCCCCTTTCATTATTTATACTTTTTAATAGACATAAGGATTAAAAATAAAGGTTTTTAATCCTTATGTTTAATTAAGTTTTCGCTAACGAATTCTTTGGCTCTCTTAAGCAAACTTCCATCTTGCAACAAATAAATACCCTCAGAACTTTCTGCAAGTTCTTCTGCTAAATCACCCATCTCGTAAAAAACATCTTTTTTAATAAATAAATGAACAAAAATACCAAGAGGGCCTCCTAAACGATACAACTGTTGCATATTTAAATCACTTAAAACACGAGTTTCGGGATTCTGATAAAACACAAATTCGTAAGACTCAGTTAAAGAATCTGATTCCATCATAGCCTGATTGTATGCAGCAATATTATCATAATCTTGACGAATCGCAGCAACACGAGTGTTAATACTTGAGACTAGATCATCTATAGTCTCCTTTATTTTCTCTTTATCACCTATTATCCTAAATAGGCTATTTATAGCCTCATCATTATCTGGATTATTAGGCTTGAAAGGTAGATAATCAATACCCAAGTCTTGCGTGTCAATTATTGTACAATTCATATTATGTGGACTGAGCTTTATTCTGAGCTGTAATAAAAGCAATCGAATAAAATTCGAGACATCCTTACTGTCATTATAAAGAAAAAGCATACCAGCCTGTAAATGTGTAAAATAAGTTGGTTTTGATTTTTTTATATCAACAATGAATTGCGGGTTGAAAATAGGGCTAGTTCCTATTTTTTGTAAATCCAAATATTCACTTTGCACATTACCTGCTATTGCGTGTAATTGATTTTCTAAGTCCTGCAGCTCACTCTGTGCACTACTCAGATCCTGCTGTAATGAATCTTTTTCATTTACCAATTGTTCTAAACGCTTATTATTTATTTTAATAGCATTATTATATCTTGACTGTAAGTCTGTATCATCAAAAGTAAATGATTGCATAGCAGACATGGTTGCAGAATCTTTTTTATGTTTGAGTGAATCTAGCTCTTCCTGTGCATTTAACAATTGAGCATCATAACGTTCCTGTGTTTCTTGCAGTAAAGCTTGCTGCTGCTCTAATGCTTTATTACGTAAAGATTCATCAATCAATTTCAAATTATCCTTAACCGTTTTCTGTGCAATTAAGGCTGAGAAAATTTTATAATGCTTATTGACATTATAAAATAATAAAACCCCAAGAAATAAGACATAGAAAGGGAATAAAAATTTGCCAGCAACTAGAACAAGAACAACGAATAAAACAGATAGAATACCGAAAGATACTTTAGCAGCCTTCTCACTTTTCTCCAAAGAAGGTATACGAACAACCTGTAAAATTTTATCTATCAGTTTGTCAATCCAAGAACTACTCCCCATATGCTCTATCATACGGCTTTGCTTGTTAAAGTATTTGATAACTTCTTCTATTTCCTCGGAAGACATTGCAATTTCCTGCGTTTCAAATTGACCTTCTAACTCATTTTGAAACCTTGGACTTATTGTTTTGGTTAATTGCTCTTGTAGTACTGCCAGTGAAGCTCTAACCTCTGCAGTAATAGCCTGCTCATCAGAATACTGAGATGCGATATCCAAGTTTTTGATATGTTCAATCTCACTATCGTATTCTTGCTGTGTCTGTGTTATCTGCTGTTGTAAAGACTGTATGTTATCACTTATTTCAGCAACGCTCTGTTGAACAAACTCCTGCTGTGCTGTGTCTTTTTCCTGCCGTAGATTTAGCTGAAATGTTGATTCAGCTTTATCTACGGCTCTTCTTATTTCTCTCTGATCTTCTTCATTTCGACTAAGATTACGCTTTATTCCTACGATATCTTTACGTACTTGATCAATTGACTTCTTAATCTCATTATATGTACTCATTAGCACATTAATTTAGGTGCAAAATATTTGAACACCAAGTATGATGTGTACACATCATAAGCAGCATTATGATATGACAGCTCAGGATCTAAGTTACATGTGATGGCAAGTTTAGCAAACGCTCTCTGAATATCCTCATTACTATATGGTAATTTCTCAACAATCTGATACAACTTATGTCCCCCTCTACCTGGGAAAAGCATTCGCATCCCCTGAAGTAGACAAGCATTAGATTTACCCGGCACCTTAATAAATTTCGGTAAATCCTTACCAAAATCAAATGGCTCTAATCCGTTGTTTACAAGTGTTTGATTTACCAAACGTTTATCAAACTCAATGTTGTATGAAACCCAACACAAATCTGGATACTGCTCTAATGCTTTGATCATTTCAAAGAAATTATCCTCAAAAGTTTTACCATCAGAAAGCTTCTTAAGGATTTCTTTGGAAATTCCATGTACCTTCAAAGCACCTGGATCAATTGTCTGCTGCGTGTCACAGTAAAAATTAAAAAACTTCTTTAATGCGAACTTCTCATCAAACAACAATCCAGAAAACTGAATAACTTCATCTTTATTAGTCATTCCGGTTGACTCTACATCAAATAAGAAATAATTCATATTAATACCGTCCTTTTACATATTTTGTTCCATTAGCGCAAGTTGAATCAATAGTTAAGTATATGCCATCCTCTAACGGAATTTTGATACATTTAAGAGTAGGGAACATCGAAACATAATCCCCGATATAAACCCCTATCTCTTTCAGCAACTCACTGTAGGTCATATTGTTTGCCGAAGCAATATCCAGAAGATTTATGTATAAATCTGTATCTTCCAAACCTACAACTGCTAAATACTCCAAATTCTTGCAAGCGAATTTTAGGTTTGCTGTTTTGCCATATAACACAGCTGCAATAGCTTTCTGACATATACGAGTAAACTCAGTCGCTGTTACATCCACATCAGCAACGCACACATTATTGTATACGCAAGCATCTCTAGCTGACGACTTCAAGTAACGTAGCTCACCTTTGGCTTCTTTTAAAGCATTAAAAACTGCAGTAGGTGCTACCCTTAACTGTCTCAAATAATTTAAATGCTTTGAAAATTCAAAAGAATTGTCACCAATATCAATAATTGTATGGCAGCAATTGCTAAAATAAGCATAGCACAGATCAAAAATCAGCTGTTTATCTTCAGCTAGAATTTTTGCTTTACTCGGACGTATTAACTGCGAAGCCTCTTTTTCCCCTACAAGTACTTTGTACTTATTGTAAGACTTGTCATCATAAATAGCCTTAGCACGTAATTGTGCAATTTCTTTTGCTGAAAAGTTACTTACCTGCGTATAACCTAAAAAGTTATAGCAGGCTTCCTCCACCGTACGATTTGTAATATTTGCAAATGTAGAAACCACATTGCCCACAGGTGTTGAAATAATACCATCAAAATTACCATGTATTTCATAGTAATTCTGAATCAATCTTCTTTGTAGATAACTAGGAGTTTCCATAAAGTACCACCTCATTCATTGTAATTTTATTTTTAGCTAATTGTTGTAACAGATTTCTTATATCTGCATTGGCGTCATCCTTCACAGCATAATAATAGTTATATACCAATAGCGCTAATGCCGTGTCTGATTCTGTAATACGCTTCACATGCTTATAGCGACACAATAAGCTTTCCATGGTTTGTGTTGTCACATTTAATTTGTACAAATCTGCAAAAGTTTGTAACACTTTGTCATCAGATAATAACACTGATAAAGGCATACCTAGTGTAGCAAAAGGCGCAAATACGTTTCCGCTAAAATAGCTGTACACCCTGTCACCAGTGTTAGCATCACCCTCTCTGTAGTATGATGCAATATAAGGTTGCGTATCTTCACATAAAATAAGTTCATGTAAAGAATATTCAGACAATTTCTGTAATCTGACTTGCACTTCTTCTAAGAGAATCGCATATGTCTCTGCTTTTGTAAAATTTGCAATGATAGCAGCTCTATTTAATAAGTCCATAGAAAATGTTAAATTGCTTATGCTATCATTAAGAAAATTACTTACAGCTATTTTAGATTTTGCTGATAAACCCTTATAAAATGCTTTATGTCTGTATAGCTGCATCTGATTGACATCATCTGTTAATCCATCAATCAAATTAAAAAGAATACAATCTTCTGCAGTATTAAAAAAATTAACTGCATATTTACTCATTCTGTACCTCCATAAGAAGTTCACACTCTGAAATGATACTGTATAACAACTCTGTTGTAACAGAGCCATCAATTGGCAAGGCGCCAATCCGTGAAAGAACACCTCTTTCTTTGTCTACTTCATAAAATAATGAATCTATGTTGACATATCCATTCAGAACTTCCAATTCTTTCTCTATTTTCTTTTTCTCCTCATCAGAAGAAATTTTACTCGCCATCTCTGCCAGATTTGTAAGCAGGTCTTCGAAATCAGGCACAGAATAGCAAGCTTTATAACCTGTGATTACTTCAGAAGCTGAACTCCTGACATACACTTTACGACTTTTAGAAGGAAAATCTTCCAAGTCCGGACGCATCATTCCAACTACTGTACGATAGAGGAACTCAGGTGTGAACCTCATAAAACGTTTAAGGTTCAAAGCCTGACAAATCTCTTTGTGCGTAAGCATATAGCATCGTAATTTATTATTTACTACAACTTCACGACTATTATTTACTGCTAGCTGCATAAGGCGTGTATGTATGAAAAGTGTATTATCTGGATCATCTAATAATGGATTGTACACATAATCATATTGAATTATGATTGGAACGAAAGCGCGCATTGTATTATAAAAAGGAACCTTTTTATAGCATCTGTTCACTATTCTACGCATAAGTTTATTATAAATAAACTTATAATAATTGCTGTAAGACTGCTTACGAAACTCTGTCAATAGAGGAACTAATGAATGATACTGGACTCTAGTATCCCCAATCTGCAAATCCTGATTTTTCTGATTAGTAGTAATCATTGTGCGCGCAATCTTATACAGAACGCTTTCAATAATAATAAGTTCCATCTCACTGTCTACATCCACGCTCATATAAGAAGCGTTAAAACTAAAGTCACTGGTATATGCACCCAATGTTCTTTTTATGACAGCTTCCGTTAACTTTGGCAATATATCAGCAGTAACATAAATCTTCTCTGCCATAGCTAAAGTTTTACCATTATTATCAATTTTCTTTTCCCTTATAAAAAATTCCAACTGTGCCCCAACAAGCTCAGCATAAACTGTTTTTGATCTGTACATAAAATATCTGCCATCAACAACTAATGCCATCTCTGCTGTATTAAAACTCTTTAGTGCTGCAGAAATGGCATTTTTTATGTATAAATCATCTCGTACTGACGTCATTGTATACCTCCATAATTAAATTTCATTGTAACTTCCGTAAAAGCCTTTTCATCACTACCCCGGAATATTGGTAACATTCTATTTACTAAGCTTGTGCTAGTTGCGTAGGAACTAATTCTCGTTTTATACAATAATAAATCATAGCGCAAAATATTCTCTTCCAGTTTGGTAATTAACTGCTTACACTGTAGTAGCATGGAACTATTGGTACCAACAGACATTATTGATTCCATTAAAGAAAAACATTTCTTTTTATCGTCCTTTAATTGCTCAATCTCTTCCTGCACATATCTGTCGGGAACTTCTTTATCTAAGGACTGCATCACTAATTCTGTAAACTGGTTTACAAAATCAATGGCATCCTTTTTATTATAATTCGGAAGTGATGATTTGAAGAAAACGCCATATGAATCTTTATATGAATGGTTTCCTCCAGCCCATTCCATTTTTGGTGTTTCAAGATTGTAACCAGCTATTTCCATAATAGTGAGCTGGAATTGTTTTAAAACAGTTAAATATCTTCCGTATCTACAGCGCATAGTCTGTATCTTGTTCAGCATAGCGGAAGACTTCAAAAAATGCTCTGCGTATAATTTCATGTTGCTAAAAGAGTACATTCTGTAGGACTCATTGTTTATCTTAATTTCATGCAAAGCAGTAATATCAGATTCGTATATACTTAAATCGCAATCAGTCGGTGCTGCAAACAAAAACTCATGTAATACAGGAAGGCTATCTTCCATAGTTAGCAACATTTTATTATATAATGTATTTTCGCAGTAGACTGGGGCATAAATGCTCATAGTAGTTTGTGCAACCTTTATCTGCGTAAAAGACACTAGATCAGCACCCTTATACTCCAATAAATCTTTCTTATCATCTGGAACAATCAAAAATTTATTCTCAACACCATAAACAAGGAAATCCATAAAAGTTCCTGTTGAGACCTTATATTCCGTTATAGTATTTAGAACAGCTATATCCTCTTGTGTGATCAGCAAACGCGGAACATCTTCAGCCTTTAGCAAGTTACCCTCTAATGAGAAATCTCGAACAAGATTTTCCTGTGAAAGAAGATTAAGTAATCCTTTCATATCAGTAATCAAATGACCAAAACTGTGTAAATCATCTGTAGCTAGAATAAAAGATAATGCTTTCGTCTTATTCAAACTATCAACTAATACATATTCAAGATAACAATAGCTATAATCTGCAATATTATTCATACATGAAGCCTCCCATTTTTTTTATTTTAAAAAATCTTATAGACTTTTACATCTATAAGACCTGTGTTATTCAGAATACCACCCCGTTGGTAAATAAGGCTTGGGATCGACCTTATCGCCACCAGTGTTGATAAACGTTATATGAGAATGTGGACCAGTTGACTGCCCAGTAGAGCCAACTAAAGCTATTTTCTGTCCCGCATTCACATGTGTTCCTACTGCAACCAATAACTCGGAGTTATGCATATACTGTGAGGACTTTATACCATCGCTCTGGTCATCGTGTTCGATTTCAATATAATTACCTGCCGATGAACTGAAAGTGCTCACGGTAACAGTTCCTGATTTAACTGCATAAACAGGAGTCCCGGTGCTCGCAGAGAAATCCATACCACCATGAAAGTTTCTTCCAAACAATGGAGATCTTGGGCCAAAAGGACTGGTTAGAGTAGCGCTCTCGAGTGGAGCTGTGTACCCTGTCGCTTCGTTGTAACGCAAAGAAGGGTTCACTGAGCTTGTACCACCAGTATTGCTATTCACATCGTTCTGATCAATTACACTTGTTTCGTTATCATTTATGATATTCTCATGCATAGGACCAGAGAAATCAATATCATTCAAAGCTAGTGATTCTCTTTGTGTTACAGGCTTTAAATCATAATTCACAAGCATATAACCATCCACATTTGTATAAGGCTGTGTAATTGAAAGAGAACCACTACCGGCTCCAAAGATATCATCATTATTACACCCAGTTAATGCACACATTACTATAGCACTTACTAAGATTAATGTTTTTCTTTTCAAGCAAGTACCCCCTTTCAGAAGTCTAAGTATTTTGTTGGATCAACAGCATTTAAGTTTTCAAGAATCTCAAAATGTAAATGTGGTCCAGTACTATTTCCTGTGTTACCAGATAAAGCAATCTCTTCTCCCTGCTTCACTTGTTTACCAACGTATGCATCTAAAGTGTCTGATAAATGTGCATAACGAGTATAGTAATCTATGCCACCTTGCTCTCCATGATATACAATAATACAATTACCATAACCACTAGAGGAATGAGATACATTATAAATAGTCCCATTCTCTGCTGCATAAACAGAGGTTCCTTCTGCAACAGCCAAGTCTACACCTTTGTGCATTCTACCCCAACGAGCACCGTATGGACTGGTAAAGGTGTAACTAAGTAGTGGCTTTTGAAAATCTATCCCTATATTTGTGAAGGATAAATTAACCAATTTGCTATTATCGTAAGTAACTGCAAATAAATCACCTTCATTAATCTCTAATGTTTTTGTTGCTTCTTCTGCAGAAGAGATTACTGAATGCGTTACTTTGTATGTATCATTGCATGCCGATAGTACCATACACATACAAATAGTGCTTGCTACCAATTTTACATTCCTTAACATTTAATCAACTCCGTATTTACACCACTCACCCAAGTAGAGGATCCAGTAGGCATAACAGTAAGCGCTTTACAAAGATTCAGTTCATTGATCACACTTTTAATAGTGTTATTTACTATGATTCCATACACCATCTTGGCTTTAGCCAAGCCAAGAACTTCCATACAAGAATCCAAAACATATTCCTGCTCTTCATCACTTGTGCAGTGCTTAATAAAAGTGAGCTCTTCCATCATCGCTGTGTTTGTCACAAAAGGAAATACTGCAGTTTTCTTATATTTTGCGAACAAACTTTGCAGTGTGTGAGCTGTTGTTCGCATAAGAATACCAAAATCAATAGCGGGTATAGCCTTGTATGCCTGCAAATGTCCAAGAACAGCATTTGCCATAACTGCGAAAGAACCAACGTTCCCGTCATATATCTCAGGAACACTTGTGCACTCCCATTCAGTTAACGCCAAAGATACATTGGTTACTTCCTGTAACTTTTCAAGACGCTGCATAGAAACTGCCAGTTTACCTTTGAAAAGCTCTAAATCAAAAGAACCATCCCAAGGCTTAATGCTGTCAATCAATAATGACCAACGCCCCTTGTATACCTGCGCTGTAAAGTTTATAAGAACCGGCTTATGTAACAAGTATTTTACTGTGTAGCCACTATCGACAAATGACTTTACATTGAATAAACGAGCTGGCACAACTATGCCACAGCAATCCTTTACATAAAAAGTGTAAAAGCCTGAATCAAGCTTAGTCATACCAGAAGATGTGTTAGTTACGTATGCCACCTTACTGTATGTGTTACCATCAATCAATTTATTCACACGAAGATAATTATCTTCCGTATCTTTCTTACCAAAAGCCTCCATAGATTCAATTACCATCTCTGTTTTCCTCCACGTATTCATAATTTGCTTTATCAAACAACAAGAATAATAAGAAAATAGCATCTAATGCCAAATATATCCCTATTATGATCCAATTTATTGCCTTGTGTTTGATCAACAAGTATAAACCAATTTGCAAAATTCTTATAATGCCTAAAGGAAGGATCGGGGTATTCTGATTAAAATACCCTAAACCTCCCATTAAGCCAAAAAACCATGTTATAACAATAGCTAACTGGAAAATACTAAAGCTCCAATGCCAATCTCTATGATACGGAAGTAATAAATTGACCAGTACGATAATCACATAAAACACCTTCATAATTACGGTATTAACCATAATATTAGATTCGTACTTATTCATTTATACCTCCTAATTATTGTAGATTCTGTTCAAAATATCCTCAGCTTCATCCTTACAGGTACTAGCCTGTAAGTCCTGCTCATTAATTTGACCTGTTATAGACGCCGTGCCAAAAACACTAGCGTCCTCGTTCTGCATAGTTGTCTCATCACTGTATAGCAACCGTTCATCTTTTTCAGAAAGTGTGTATGCTGAAAAATCACAGGAAGCCGCAACAGCTATGAGTACTAAGAATACAAAAACAGTGATGATCATGATTTATCACCACTGTCATTGTTTGAAGAATTTCTCCGAGAAGATTTCCCGGACTCTCCGCCCTTATCCTTAAAGACATTTCCACCACCAAAGATAAGGCACAAAACCAAAATAGCAATAATGACAATAGTTTTTACTTCCATAAGAACCTCCTTAAAAAATGTTTAAAAATGTTAAATAATCTTCTGGCGTTTCTAAATTTATAGGTGTTTGCTTACTCTCACTTAAAACTAGAGTGAGTTTATAATCAGCAATATTCTTCACTACCAATAAATTATCAAGAGTTAATTCAAAACTGCCGATACATCTGTATAAACTCTCAAACTTAATATACAACGGAAGTGAAGCTTCACTTTTCTGAAAACGATTATGAAAATATAAAACTTCCTCTTCCGTCGTAACTCCATCTAAAAGAATATGAGGGTATACAGCAGATGAATGCTCTTCCGGAAGAAAATCATCTACTTCTTGTAACTCTACATATTCTTCCATATCAACCCACCAATAAATTTAAGTTACCAGATTCATCCAAAACCAACTTAGAATTGTAATTACGGTATGCAGAACATAAGTAATCCCATTCCGCTTTGGTCATCTTCATAGTACGATACTCCTTACCATCAATGATAATTGTATCAGTAAGTACTTCACGATAAGGCAATCCAGAGCTCAATGTGTCATAGATAGCCTGTCTGTAAGCAAGAAGCATCTTTTTATCAACCTCACGTGACATTGCATAATTCACATCATTGAGTTTAAGCAAATCATGCCGCTGTAACTCTGTTACCTGTGGTAAAATACCAGCAGCCTCTACCTGGATAGCACATACATGATACTCCTGCATTACCGCATCAATACGATCCGAAAGAATACCCTTCGTATCGCTAATTGCTCCGATTGTTACAACCTCGTCTGTGTTAATTTCATAAGGAATAACCTCGCCACTGACCTCGTCTTCCTTTATACTGATATTATCTACCTCAGCAGCAACCTTCTTTCTTTCGGAGATAGACGAGATCTTTTCTTCAAAAGCTGAAGCTTCTACCATTGTCTCCTCACTCTTACTCTCAGGAGTATCCTGATAAATGACATCCTTAATATTCACAACCGATTCTTTCATTATTTTAATTCCTCCTCTAATTGATCTACTTCATTATCATCACTGTGATAATTATTAAAAAGAACCAACTTCGTTAATGCATTCATTAAATTCATGACAGCTAAGGTTCTTATTATTGGCAAAAAACCAAACACAACTGTAATGATTCCAGTGCTGAAGTTTGCATAACCATGCGTTAATGTTTTATGCATAATTTTTATGTTACGCGTCACATGTAAGAAACCTATTCCCACTATAATAGAATTTACTATCAAACAAATAAAAATTGCTCTTATTACATAAGTTCCATAATTGAGAGCAATATGTTCTCCCAAAAGAGAAACTACAGTATCAGCCGGTAAGAAAAACAAAATGAATACCAATGCTAATATCAAATAAGAGACTAATGCCAAAATGGCATCTACTTGTTCAAAAATAGCAACTTCATTCCAAAAAGGGATAAATCTGGTAAACCCTATCTGCTGATTATTTGCCTGATAATACAATTTGCATAATCTAGGCTGTGCTATCAAATACTCAATAGCTACCAAGCTTAAGATAATTAAATACCACGGAATCCTTTTCGTGCCTCTAATAAAGAACACAGTCATCGCAATATACAACACAATAACGAGCAGTATTAATAACTTGTCTTTATCTGATTTATTCATAGAAGCCTCCTATCTATTCAAACCATTCTCGCGCAAGTACTCAGTAAACAACTCAAGCGTTCTTGTTATCGCCGTTAGATCTTCTCTAGACTCAGCATAACCGATAGCACCAATTAAAGCTTCTCTTACTGTTTCTGCAGAAAGATTACCTACGTATTTCTGTGCCTGTTTAATGTCGCTTCTTGCCAGAATATTAGAATCATCATATTCAATAACACCTAATTTCACAGCAATACCACGAATAATCAACATGAGCTCTTCTGATGCTTCAAAGGTGTCAGCGTTACCTAAGTCTGAAGTATCTGCAGCATGGGCACTTTCCTCAGTATCCTCAGTATTATTGCTACTCTCAACGGAGTACTCCTCTACTTCCTGACTACTGCTAGCGGTTTCATCCACAAATAAATCTGTTGGCTCAAAAAATGTATCAGCTGGTTGCTCATTACTTGGAGCTGGACCTACGAATTGCTCTTCCTGTAGTGCAGAAGTGTCTAATTCATCAGGTTCTTCTGGCTTTGTCTCAACATCAGATTCTGCTTCAGCAAAAGATTCTAATATCCCCTGCACACTACCGTAATAATTAACAAACTCCTGCGTATAGGAAGTTTTGTATTCCAACTGAAGCAACATGCTAAGTCCTGAAACTGCATTATTGTCAAAAATCTTAAGCAAGAAACTACTGTTGCTAACCGTTCCCATATACTGCTTGATAGCATCAATTCGATTTTTTGGGAGACACACGTAAAATCCGCTTAATTCTTCATAGTACTTTCCACAATCCTCTACGACAAAGCTATCCTGTAATACTGCATTTTTTGTCAGTATTAAATTCTCTTCTACTTTAAACATTTAAAGCTCCTTTCTTGTTTGTAACAAATTGATAATTGCCAAAATTCCACGACCGTATGATGGGATTTTAGCAATATTCAAAGATAGAAAGTATAAATATTCATAAGAAATACTTTTATATCTTTCTATTACTTTATATAACTGATATTCGGAAAAAGTGGTTAATATCTTATAATCCTTAGACAGCCTCAACTCCTTATAATTATAAAGAGTTAGCGTACCCTTACTCAGTAACTCATAAATTTCCAAGTATGCCTTGATATTCTTCTGCAAGAATTCTTTCAAAAACTCAGTAGCATACCTATATCTATAAATTACTTCAATGCACTCTTCATACTTTATCTTTGTATCTGCCCCGATCAGGAATAAAAAAACATCACCTAAACCATATCTGCTCGTTTTTGGAACTACGGCTTTAATAATACTGCGATTTACCTGTGGTAGTGCCTTCAATGAAAGTACAGCTTGTACAAGATTCCTTGTATAACCTCTCGTTCTGTTATACAAATAGTTAACATCTGTTTCACTCAAAGATAGCTCACGCCGTATGTATGCCAATTTCTCTTCCTTAGGAATTTTAAGATTGTCAATTATCCTAAAAGAAAGAGAAGCTGATGCCATATCAGACATCAGCTTCTCTCCAGCACTGTATGTATGCGCTTGTATAATCGTAACATTCTTATCATAAGAAGCTAGCGTTTTAATAATACTGTTGTTATTTCCATCGTATACAATAAACCATCCATTATCAAACATAGGAGGTTGCTTGTATTTAAGCACATCACTTTCTTCTACCTTACGATGCAATCGCACTATACTTGAAGCTCTCATTTTACTAGAGAGCTTCGTAATCACGGAGTTAATTAGATTATTTTCCTCTTCCAATAACAAGTAAATCATAATAACGCCCTCTCAAAGTAATGCTCATATTCATCAGAAACGATATCCCTAACCTGCACAATATCATCTGCTGATAACGTAGGCATCTCTGCGGTCTTATCTGCCTTAGCCTTATTTGCTAAGAATGCGTTTTCCATCTGTATAAAATCGCTGTCCGTTAAAAAGCCAAAATCGCTTACAATATCTGCAAATGAAACAATTTTATACTTTGGCACATCTGAATGTTCATTCAGTGTCTCATTAGAACATTTATCTGCGTATGGTTGTATAAAATTACCTAAGGATGTGTGATAATCCACATGCAGTACACGCAGTAAATTACTATTATCTTTAAATGCATCAGAGGTAAACTCATATTGCATATTTTTACACACTCTTGCAATGAAGCTCTCACTGTATCGAAGCAAAAACAAAGCAGTCTTTCGTGTAAATACAAAGCAACAAGCATTCAGTAGTATACGTACAAAATCAGCTAATACAAAATTCTCGTACTCTAATCCTGCTACATTAGCACCAGCTATTATGACTGGGACGTATTCAGTAAACTTACTGAATTTCTCCCTGTAATCATAATGAGGAACTGTAGAGAGAAAATCTTGTTCTTCTAATTCTGCATATCTGTCCAAATACTCTGGCAAAGATTCACCATTAAGTCTTCGTGGTACGAAACGACCAAATGTAATTTCCATCATCTTAGTTCTATACGAACTATCAAGCGAGTTAATCTCTTCTTCGCTAAAATCAGACAGATAATATTCACAATAAGACTTTTGTTGAACATCTTTAGCTTCTAACATAACAAAATTACATAAAGCCTCTAATAAGTCATCGGCTTTCTGATCTATCAAAGTAGAATCTGCATTAAACTCAATTAGAGCAGTAACAAAATTGTAATACTCATTATGCTTAAAGTAAGAAGCAGCCGTACGCAAAGCGGCTAAATGATTAGCACTTACATATTGCAAGCAACGACTACTAAAGGTAGGTAGCTTAATATTTATACTCTCCAATACTTTTGCCACCGTACTCTCAATTGCATCACCATTTGAGGAATCCAGTAATAATGTTTTAAGATTGTTCTTTTTACGTATAGCTGAATCCTTGAATAACACAACCGCATATTGCTCTGCATGATTGTTAATAATCATCCTGTCAGTAATTTCATCAAACAATGAAATCAACTCACAATCGCACAAATAACTGTGTAACAACTCATAATTTATCTGCTTAATATTTAAAATTTTCGTGTTGGCAAATAAATTCTTAAAGTTGTTAAGAATTCCAACAAATACTCTATGACGCGTTTTATAATCCTCTACACTTGCAAGTAGTGAACTTCTATATTCTTTCAAACCTGCAATAACCTTGTTAAGATTCTCCTCTTTCTCTCCATACACATCCTTGTATAAAGAAATAAGTTCTTTACTACTTTCCTTAATCTTAGATTCAGGTTCGTCTAACAAAGACAGGAACTCAGCTCTATTGAGATTATACACAATCTCTGTAAAACACATACAACTTCTAATACTATCATACTCATCCAATGTAAGAACTAATGAGTACAACGCTTTATTCTTTTCTGCCAAGTAATCCAATGATAGTGAAGAAGCTATACACTTTGCCAATTCTTTTGTTGTTAAGTTTTTCACTTCTTGCCTGTCAGAAGATAATGTGTTAAGTAATTCATCAGCCAATTGTGCAGATGATTTATTAGAAGCAAAACCTACAAGTCTATCACGGAAACATTTGATTGCTCTTCTGTATTCCGGATCACTAGAGATAGTAAAAGCTGGTAAATCTTTAACTTTGTTTACAGGAACATTGGATGAAATTACATCCTCATTCTTAGAGATATCTACAACTGTTTCAATATCACTAAAGATGCTGTGTGCTCCAGGAATAATTCTGGAGATCGCAGTTCCGGTTGCTATCTTTGATAAGTGCTTTAATAACTCATCCGTACCGGTCTTATAGTCGGCGTCCAATTTTTTCTTGATTGCTGCATACCAAGTAATTGGCAGAAGATGTGCTTCCCCACAAGAAGAACACTCCAGTAAACGAGGAATTACCTTAGGTTTATGTGCTGATTCTGCATCGTAAACAATATAGGAAACTATTGCTTCAGGAACTTTTGATTCTGCACCACAATTATCACAACGGAAGAGGTATTGACCATTCTTTACAAAGATCTGTTTAGCCACAGAACATTTTTTATTCTGTATGGTCTGTATGGCTAGCTTATCCTCGCGTAGAAGATAGCTGGTCACCTTTGATCGTTGTTCGTTCAAGGCTTTTCTTGTAACTGCAATCTCTTTATAACTCTTAATAGCTGCAGAAATACATGTTAATACATAAGGATATGACTCCGCTTCCATAAGAGCCATCTGTGCGGCTGAGCTTAATCGATCGTATATAGTTTCAATTACTTTATTATAAGTAATTTCATGAAAATCACCATTTTGATTTCCTGTACGAATGACAAGCTCTAGGATATGATCCCACAATACGTCTGTCAGTTCATTATCAAGTATAGCCGGAGCTGCTGGTTTGTCCCAGGAAATATCAGAACTTGTCACGCCAGCGGCAGACAGTGTAGCCTTACTAGCTTTTATAGAATCACAAATTTCTACAAAACTATTTATAAAGCTCTCTTTTACCTGCTGTACTGTTGCTGCATCACAGAATTTTTCATCATCTGAAAGCATTTGATTTAACTGATCATAATCATATAAATCCAAATGTGTATAACCCTTCTTACTCAGAATATCTTTCAAAGAAGTCAATATTTCTTCATCATCTTCATCAACGTCCTCTTCATCAACATCAAACCGGTTCAAATCTTCAGGCAGAATACTCATTTGAATATCCCGCCCAATATCTCCATCACCATAATCATATTCAAACAAAGAAGACTCTTGCATGTCCGTTACTGCAGTGGTTTCCTCGTCAGTATCATCTAATAGGGAATCCATATCATTGTCATCTGATAAGGAACCCACAGCAGTTTCATCCAATAAGGAGTCCATTTCAGAATCATCTAATAACTCTAAAAGCTGCTCATCCTCTCCGTCGATTGTGTAATTATCGATCTGCACTTATCTATCAACTCCTTCTCCCATTTACTTACAGTTTCATGAACTATATCTATAAATTCATCTGAACTGATTAAAACTTTTCGCAGCTCTCCATCGAAACTGCGTTCAACTCCCCGGCGCTTACCCTCTAAGTATTTATCACTATTAGAAGGACTATCCGCTAGAATAAACGGTGCCGATTTCTTTGCTGTTGTCATTCTTATTTCAAGTATCTGTATTGCTGGCAAATCAGATTCTTGTAAGTATTCCAAGATATCGGAAACTTTATAAAAATCTTTCTGCTCCCTGCGAATACTTCCGCCTACAAGTTGCTCTATCTGGGAAATATCAGAACTTGAGATATCATTAGTTACGTCTGCAAAAACATCTTGAAAAATATCAATCAGTTTTCTTGAATAGCTCTCCTCATTAGCTATTTTGATAAAACTGTTTTTAGTTGTTCTCTGCCCCTTATAATATAAAGATCCTGTTATACAGATATCTAGAGATTTTAATCCCATCAATCGTATATTCTGCTCAAAAATAAATGAAGCTACAGCGATATCCGGTAAAGAAGCTTTTAACCAAAATTTCTTCATAGGCGCATATACGCCATGCTGATTACAAAATCGTTCAATCCCACCAGCACTTTGAATAGCATTCTGTAATTCTGTAAATGAACTAATGCCTTCAAATAATTTGTAAGCTGTTGAATCAAATTCTGGTAATCCCAATTTTCCAACCATCTCTGGGAAGGTTAGAGATTGCTCACGAAGATAATGTATACCATTAAAAAATGTTAAACCAACAGCACTGTTGGTAAAGTAGGAAGGGTACACATTGATATCTAAAAGGAGTATTTCTACAAAAGAATCTGAAATAAATAACCCCTTTTCTCCCTGCTCCTTTAACTCACGATCTTTGCGCTCTAACATCTGATAGATCGTTGTACAATTAGCATCAGCAATCCCTTTGTAATTGAATCTACTAAAAAGCTCACTCAGTGCAAGAGCCTGTTTAATATGACATCTTGGGTTACAACAAGTTACTTTAGTTGCGCTGTAGTTGATAATCATATCAGAACCACACTCACAATTTTCCGGGAAAATATTTTCATATCCTTCCGGAATTACTCTAATATACTTCGCGCGCTTTACTGTAATAAAATCATTAAACGCTTCATAATGATCATACTGATCTCTCATTTCTTGAAAAGTCATATAGCACCTACTTACCTAAACCCTCATAATCTGTAACGACCTGCATATAGCTTATTACCTGTTCTCCACCTTCCAAGGTTAAAACTTCTATTTCTACTACACAAATACCTGTAGTTTCCAAATCCTTGAAAACATAGTAAGGAACTTGGCATCTATATGGCTTATTTTTGTACTGTATTTCTAACCAATACATCTCCATACCATCTGCCAAAATAGCTCTCTTAGCTTCATAATTTACAAAATCTTTTACATAGTTACGACTAGCCACATTGTACACTGCGGGAATATCATTTCCATTTAAGTCTTTAATATAATCGTTTGCTGAATAAACAGTGGCACTTGTGCTGCCATTTTCCCTGCTGTCAAACTCCGGCAAACCAACAGCAACTTCAGTTGAAATCTCATGTTCTGTCGTACTACCCTGCGTCGTAGTTGTCATAGTCTCCTGAGTAGTTCCATCGATCTGTCCAGTGTCTGTCATTTCAATTGGTTCTTCAGGTGTCATTAAAGACTTCAACATTGCAATAATAATAATTACAATAACTGCTACCACAGCAATTATGATTATTGTGTTTTTATTTGACTTCTGTGTTACATTTTTATCAACTAAGGACTCTACTTTATTAGAGTCCTTAGTTTCGTTGTTACTAGGTTTCATTCCTATAGCCATCACTTATCCCTCCTCAGATAATTATCGATCTCCTTAAACTGCAGAGATACCTTAAATGGTAATTTTGCAATATCTGACAATACTGATTTCAGAACAACTGTATAACCATTCTCATTCTCAAACTGTCGCAACCAATTCATACAGTTGCCAAATTTTGCTTTTGTTTGCAAAGTAATCACAATATTATTACCAGCAACTGTAAAAAGCTGCGGTTTGTATGTGAGATTTCTCCTTTGATTCTCACTTGCTTCCATCGTATCTGCAATAAACTGATCTAGTGCTGTCCAATCTATATCGTTATTTACACACAACCAACGACTTGCACCACCTTCTACATATTTGAATACGATTACAGACCCATTTGAACTAATAAAAGGATTTAAGTATTGTTTTACCTTATCCTCAAATTTCTTCGAAACAGTCACCAAAGTTTGCTCATACATAACCTGTAAATGTTCATATTCTGTTTTATCGACTAACATATCAGCTATTGTGCTTGCTTCATGATTCTGCATGTCTAAATCATACATGAAATCTTCGTCATCACTATAGTATTCTTCCCTTGGTGTGGCATCATAGGCATCATTAATTTCATCAGCATCGAAAGACCAATAGCCTTTGCTCACATCAGTCAAATCATCTTTGGCAAACAGATCATCCAAATCAATCTCTGTTGCATCATCGTCTTCCAGTGATGTACCAACATACTTATGAAGAGTTTTTAATTCAGAATCAAAAGTAACTATTGGCTTCCCCTCAGAGAAATGTCCGAGTGCCCATGTTTCAAACCTACTTGCCCATGTTCTGTCTGATTTTTCATCACCAGACATCTCTCTATCTGGCAGTGGCGTATTCAATGAATAATCATTTACGTAGGCTCTAACAGTGTAGTTATCAAAGTGCTCCATAATAAATGGAACATTTATTGCTTCGTGGTCAATATTAGGCTGTACCTGATGAATCAACTCATTGATTCTTGTATCAACATATTTGGCCCTCTCGTCTCTAATAAGTTCATTCCAAGGATCATCAAACCAGAAAGGTCCAGAGCCAAATTCACCGGCATCCCACCTTTTTATAATTCTATCGACAAAGTAGACTGGTGCTTCTCTGGCATCATCCTTAACTTCACCCCAAGTATTACCAATATTGATACCTACAAAGTATTTTGTATGCCCCTTCATAGTTACCATACAAGACTCTTTGACAATCTTATAGATAAAGAATGGATGAATACTTTTATGTACACTACACAACAATTCATCATGAATAAGCATATGCCAAATAATCTTATCATTGATTCCTTCCTGTTCGCATCTATTGTAGAATCTAATTAAAATGATTCTAAATAGCTCGGCAGCGAAACACTGAATTGGGAAGTTACCGGCAGGTCTACGTATCTTGGCCTCTTCGCCATTATAGACGCCATTCTTTCTTCTCTGCTTTGCTGCTGGATCCTGTGAAACCTTTGACAAGTCAAATGTTCTGTAAAACCCATATTTATCATAGATAAAACCTGTTGGCTTTGGCACACGATCGCCCTTATAATCGCGTACATATTCCCCATTTTCATCACGAACCCATGCATCCATAAAATCACGCAATTCGTTTGACATGGCTTGCTCTACTAATGCATTATCTCTTTCCTTATTTAAGAAATCCATAACAGGTTTATTAGATTTCTTCCATTTACTGAGAAGTAACCGTGTCTTAAACAGAGTATCATCATTGATAACACCGAAAATCTTATCACACAAAGAACGATCTCCAAGACCATATGGCACACCGAAAGAAACACTCTTTGCATTCTTTCGTGTTTTCTTATCAACCTTATGTGCCGGGATATTATTTACCAAGCTGGCAGTCTCTGTATGATAGTCTCTTTCAGGATCTTTCATACGCTCAACCATTTCCATATACCCAGCTAAGCTAAGCATAATACGATATTCCACCTGTGACATATCAAAATCCAGTAAATAATAATCATCACTGTATGCATGAACTAAGGCTTTCAGATTACCTTTCATTGTCTGAGCAGCATTCTGTATACGACGCGTTTCAATTCTAGCTAATGAGTAAGATTTGAATATCTTACCCTCCATATTAGTTTCCTTGATTGGTTTGAAGTATGCTGTATACTCCTTATTTAACTCTGCATATTTACGCAAAATTAAAGCCAGAGGGTGCTTAGTTTTGTTAAACTCAGACGCTGAAATTAATTCGTATTTTCCGGCGCCCTTTTCGTCACCCTTCTCAAGCAGTTTCTCATACTTCTGCTCATCAGCCCCTGTAACCAGAATAGATTTATTTAACCTATTAAATGATTTATCTTCCTCGGACCTTTTCATTTTAATAAGTTTTTCCATCACATACTTATCCAATTTAGGCTGCGGATGATCACTTGTAGTCCATGAAATTATAGGATACTTCAGAATATCAAACACCACAGAACGTAATTCTGTAGGTGTAAACTCAAATTCGTATTTTGCTCCCTGCTCAGGTTTTATTGTCCCAATTATTTCATTGTATTCATCGACAGTGATTAAACCAGCAGCCTTTTTTGCTTCCAATCGTTCTCGCTGCTTGTATACACTTACGAAAGCTCCTACATATTCCCAAGCAAATTCTTTTAAACGCTCAATATCTTTATAAACATTATCACCAAGAGCCAAAGCTTTATCTTCGTAAATAGGCAAGCCATAGTATTCACTTCTTGGCAAAATATTCAACAAAGGTACGTCTAAAGCCTGATAGCGCTCGTACATTGTATCCGACATCAATTTACGTAAGAAAGGAAACAGTTTTCTTGTATAATCAGCATCGGCACAACCATATATCTCTGCGACTTCTCTATCGGTAAGGAAACGATACTTATCCTCATTTCCTTTTCCGAGAATATCTGTCAACTCAGGGGTCTCATGCCCAAAATTTCTACGCGTTAAAACTTTCAGTTTGTTTGAACCTTTGATAAGTTTACTACTAATGTCAAATGCCATCTGCATAGTATCATTATCAAAATAGAAATCTTGATCAGAATCAATAAAAGCCTTTTTATCGAACATTGCATTATGTCCAATAAGATTAATCCATGCTCGTTCTATAACATAAGTAACTTTGTGACAACCGCTTAAGCTAGCAGATTTACTTGATGCGTTTGTATCACCAAATAAATCCATTTTATTCATGCTATTATCTGGACACCCAGGCTCATCTGGCTCCCAAACTTCAATTGTTCTTTGTCCACTAAATTTGTAGAAGAGCTCCCCTAATCTAGCTGAAACATAATCATTATCGACATTAGCAAAATGCTCCATATCGGTAAAAATTACGAAACCTGCATCATCTACCCATGAGATAGGTATTGCAACAACATGATCCTTATCAGGATTGTTGGCTGCTAGCTTGTATACGTTCAAACCAGATGTCTCAGTATCCACTGCTACATCTAATTTGTTACTGTTATTATGTGCCTGTATAATTGCCTTTACCAACGGTGTCATAATTTGTAACTCGAAGTCTCTAAGATTATCAATACTTCGATAATCTTTTACCTTTACACCGTCCTTCTTGTACCAAGACATATCCAAACTTTCGCACAGTGCATTATAATCAATATCTTTTATAGTTTTGCTTAAGACTTTCTTTCTGTACAAACGATCAGCTTCTGTAAGAGTGAAAGCAGATTCCTTTAGTTTGAAAGGAGCTTCGGTTAACTGAATCTCAATATTTGCTCTCTTAACATGGAAACTTCTATAATAACTATCAACCTGTACGTACTCAAGCAACAAATTATTATCCTGCGCCTTGAAGTCAATACGAGTAGATCCAACCATTTGAGATACCAAATTCTGCTGTGTATCTTTATTTGCAAACTTATAACTTTTTGCAAACATAATAGTGTCCAAAACTATATCCAAGATCTGCGGTTGTCCCCACGTCTGAACACCGCCACTGACCTTCAAACGTTTCATAATCTCAAGAACGTAGTTTTCATTATAAAAAGAAGCAAGTCTAAATTCAGAACTAATTACTTCCTGTGTCGCTGGATTTCCCATAGCAACATTCAGAGCGTCATCTTTATGGTATGGACTAAATACCCAGAAGCACTCTGCAGATTTTATATCCTTCCAACAAAGGAAATAATCTTCTCCGTCGAACTTAATTCGGCCAGCTAAGTACATTATACATACCTCCCTTAAAGTACTCCAAACGCTTTAGATTAATAGGTGTGATATGACAAGCCCCAACATCAGGTTTTGCACTATCGTATAACACAAGTTCCTGTGTGCAGGGTGAATCTGCTGTTGCTAAGATTGCACCTAATGTTTTACTTCTTATAACAAACTCTGTATCATAATGCATTTTTAAATACATCATGGCATAGTTCTTTATCCTATTAGCCTCCATAATCACTGACTCAAAAAATTGACATAACAAAATCTGTAATTTCTCTCTGTCAAGCAACTGCGGGAAATCAATATTTATCTGTGTTACTTTGTTTTCAAACCAAGTTTCCGCGTTTGGGTGTAAGTCTATAATATCCCCGAGTTTTACATCCACCAAGGCGGAATAATCCAGCTGCATGATAGCCCTACTGATTGTGAGATAATTCTTCATATTCCTCACAAGTTCCGACGGAATATCCATAAGATGTGCCAAGATAAAATCTAAATGTTCACTCAGATCCAAAATAATAATATTTTCCTTACAATCCGTGCCAATACCTAAAGCCTCCAGATTGAAATAACTATCGTAATTGCATCCATACACATTCTTATACTCTTTAGGTTTTTGCAAGTAATGCATAACTTTTTCACAGTATGCAGAATCTGCTGCTAATGTATTTCGTAATGTTTGCTCGTCCATAATAGAACTAAAATTTCTAGTTTCTACCTGTGCAAGTAAACGATTTTGTTCTTTCTTAAATGATGTATCCTTAAATAAATCGATTCGCAAAATTAATCACCTCGTCAGCGAAAACTGGCTCTTCCTCAGAAACTGTAATCTCAATAGCATCCTCTCGGAAAGGCACATACTCCCCATGTTTCAAATCATAAAAATATCCGGGTTTGGCTTTTACACCAAACTCGGACAAAATCTTTTCAGACAATGTTGTCTTTATTACTCGTACGGATTTATCATCAAATGATAATGTAACCCACGCGATGCCTTTTAGAAGTAAATCAAACATCAATCGTCCTCCACTCTAAATGATAATCTTATATTCGCTTCATCTTCTGAACTAAGTGGGTTTATCATTGGTACAATATCATCAGGCTCTTCCTTAACTCCAGGAGCTACTTTGTATCCTGAAGAGTGCACATAGTATTTTCCCACTTTGTAATAGCTACCATTCAACATCAAGTATTGATTGCTATCAACTGTAAAACCATAACGATTTAACAACATTTTTATCAACTTAATTGATGTTGTTTTTTCTTTTGTTGTAACAATTTTCACATGTAATGCATGTAAGGCTTCTGTTTTGGCAGCACTAAGTCCTATCGGAGCACCTACAGTTGTCAATACTGTTTGTGCCGATAAACGAGCATCCTTAAAAATTATCAATGCTTTTTCATATTGTAACAAATTTGTATTTAATACTTTCAATAGCAGCTCAGTATAATTCTTCTTATAAGCTTCCATCTCCAACTGTGCATTTCTCATAGACAGATCATATGTTGCCGAAATAAAAGGTCTGTCTAAGAATGGAGATAGGTTTGATAGTCTTGCTACCGGTACTTTTAAGTTTGAGATTTTCTGACTATATAAATGCGCATAACAAAGGAAATAATTTCCCTTGTAAGAAGTAGCTCCTTGCTGCACATCCGCATTCAGACTAAGAACGCACTTCTGTATCCTTAAAAACAAACTATTCAAAACACGAGCACAATTAAAAGTGAACGAAATATCGTAATCATTATCCGGTATTTCTAATACTTTCTCTGCAATGTTGAATATCTGCGTTAAACGCACAGAACTTAATGTGTATTGCTTCCCATTTACTGTTTTAGTTATAGCTTGTTCCGGCAGACCGGCTTCCTCAAATAACTGCTTGATTGTACGACCGTTTATTAAAGACAGCCCATTATTATCCAGTTGAATACCAGCTGCAAGTAATAAAGCTTCACACAAATTTATTGTTGCCAAGGCAGCATTTTTTCTGTATAAATCATGATAGTTGCTATTAATCATAACAGCCAAATGTGACTCTATCTGTATTATAATTTGGAAAATTTTTACAACTGGTTGTTTGTCAGTGGCTAAAATTTTATTTTGAATGTTACTAAATTCCTGCCATGGCAAACTAAAGCAAACACCATTATTCAGCTCTTTCACAAAAGAGTTCAAAGGTTTTATAACATCTAATGCAAATTTTTCTGCAGTTGTTAGCCTGTTAGCTTCTTCGCCCTCAGATAAGCTAATATTATAAGCTTTCTGTATAATCTTCTTTGTTTCAGAATTGTTATTCTTTATAACAAGTAATTTATTATAAACAGCCTCATTCGATAGCAATCCTGTCACTTCATCAACTTCAGCACCCCGATTAACATCTTGCGTTACTTCAGACATTAAATCTTTTACTGTGTTGTAATTTTTTACGTATACATTTATGTCACTAAATCTTGATAGCAATTTAGGCTCTCTGAAGATAGCTACGGGGAAACTTAGGACATCAACACCTGTGTGATTTCTTGGAGAGTTCAAAAATTCCAACAATTCACGCAATGCAATGAAACCTTCAAATACTTTTTCAAAGATATCGGCATTATTTCCTTTTTTCACCGTAAACTTTCCATAGGTTAATAATGGTAATCCATCTTTACCATTACCAGCTAGTGTAAGCTGCTCATTAGCGATATGTAAGTAAAAGTCATAGATATCTTCTAGTGCCAATCCCTGCTCCAGAATAGTTGAAAACTGATAGCATAATTTGTATCTAGCGATCCTCTTACGTTTCTTTTCATTAGATAGATATGAATCCTCTTCGAGAATTATAAGATCATAGTATCGCTTCATACTATCCAAAGATCCTTTATTTTTTCTTCTTATTTCTTCGATTAAAGAACTTTTATACCACGAAAAAATATCATCATAAGCAGTTAAACTTGATAAATGATTAAACAGACTGATACTAGCTTGATAAATTTTACTAGCTATATTACGAAAATCCAACCCATTATCAAATCCGTATGCAACATTATCATCTGCATATGTATCGCTATCCTCAACGTATTTATCTAAGATTGACCGCTTATCTTCAGAGCTTGTACCTCGTAATGTACTACGACTATTAACAATCTGGATATAGGTCTTTTTATCTTTAAACCAATGAGCATATGCGTATAATAAAAAGTATTGCGGTGTGCAAGTTGATGACTCGTAAGCACCACTATCACAGAATTGCTTTACAGATTCTTCAGCAAAAGCATCATTCAGACGTATTATAAGATCTGTATTACCCTGCAAAGCAATTGGAACAGCTCGTGGTTTAAAATGTTTAAACCACATTGAAGTCTTAGTATAAATATAAATCAACTTTGATGTAGGATTTTCTGCCAGTAGTTGCATTGTTTTACTGTAAACATTCTCTAATGATGTATGCTGCAATAATGATTTCAATGTTACTGTCTTCTTCGTACCATAAAGAGAATCTTTACGTAACTCAATATACTCACCATCATAAATGGTGCTTATAAATCCTAACACAATACCATCACCATATTTTTCGCGCAAAGATTTTTCCAATACATTTCTTGGATGTGCACTACTTTCAGTTGTTTCTGTTGTATCCAGAAATAAAGTTAACACTTTGCTCGCTGCTGTCTCTTCACCTAACAAATCCAAAGCAATTGATGTTGCAAATTGGATATCGCTAAGAGATACATAATCAGCAGTTTTTACAAAATTTGAAATTAACATACTTCCTCCTAAATGAAAATCAAAAGGATCACTAAGGCTATAATTATAATAATTATTATTTTAGCTTCTGTACTAAAAAGACTAAAAATCGTTCCTACAGCTCTAGCGATGCCTGTCACTATTCCATGAAGAATTTTTAAGATAAATACTAAAATCTGTAACACTATTTTCTGTACAGAAAATAAGGTAGCTTCAAAGAATTTAGCTATAACTCCCTTTACAGCATATTTTCCGCATTTATCACTTTTTTCTCTGTTACATCTAGGACAAATAGCAACAGTATTAATAGTTCTGTTTATCCCAAGTCCTGCTAAGGGTATGATATGATCTACCTGGACATTGTCTTTCCCAAACATCGGTATTCCACACTGTGAACAAAACCAGATACACCCAAACAATCCAGGATTTTTTTCAAAATAAGCTTTTCTGTAATTGAAAGCTTCACGCTTTCTTTTACTCTTAGACATATAAGAAGTAGACGCATGTTTATCGCGCCCTCTATAGTTATAGTGTCTATCACCCATACGTCTCACTCCCTATTTTAATATTTTTTAATAAATAAGAGTGAACGCATAAAGCTTTCACTCTGAACTAGATTTGATTTCCTTATCATAATTACACAAAAAAGAAAGAGTAGTCACTAAACTACTCTTTCAAAATTATACATATTAAACCAAACTATTTTTATAATAACTCTTAATTTAACTGAGCATATATCGCAGCGTAATCATTTGTTAGCATCAAGATAGCTTGTTTAGACCAGTAATCACTTGCAGTGTCACAATACCAAGAACCATGTAAGCCTTTCTTATAAATTCTTTTTATTTTGTCAGTAGAATTGTCATATACATGACAGATATCTACCGTATCTATAAGTTCCTTTAATAAATCCAAAGATTTATAGTACCTACTTATTATTTTATCTTCAGGCACATCATGCCCACCAGTAGCTACTCTAGCTGCCACGCGCATAACATTAATAATTGGATCACTAGTTAAAACGAAATAAGCTTTTATAAAATAACCATGATTCTTAGCGCAACGTAACATATTTAAATATCTATCTGTAGACAGTACTGTTTCAAAACAAAAATTCTTTAACTCTTTGATTAAATCACAGCGCTGTTTTTCAACAAACATTGCAGCATCTATAGCAGTACAATTAGTCACACGCTGATAATCATCTGCATTGCTATAAAAATAAGTTGGCTTTAAAATCTCTGTAATAGTGCTCTTACCAGAACCATTTGGTCCAGCAAATACTGTTATCTCTGGTTTCATTAAATCACACTCCGCAATTTCTTCTGGGCAATTATTTTACCAGATTTCACTATGGAAATAGTACCAGTTTTTTTATCGGTAACTGTGTAAGGTAAACCTTTTACTTTTGCCACATTAATCTTAACATTTATATTTTGCTGCACTAATTTATCTAATGACTGTCTCTTATACACATCTCCGAGCCC